>LULT01000193.1_pt1 | contig 13173 bp, 10 predicted proteins | sample 728141 | NCBI WGS metagenome assembly LULT01 (sample SAMN03860282, study PRJNA289734) | marine metagenome | biome: seawater column; feature: ocean; material: water; isolation source: Red Sea water column Station 108 - depth 100m | place: Saudi Arabia: Red Sea | collected 2011-10-15 | depth 100 m | reverse complement strand
GGTTCGATCCGCAAGGGCTACGAGATAGTCCTGGTCGGGGACAGAGGTCCGATAGCCACCCACGTCAAGGGGCTTTTCTCACCCAGGGGGATGAGCGAGATGAGGGACGCGGGAGACCGTTGGGACGACTCGGAGGTCGCCTATGCAGCGGCTGGAGTGAAGATCAGTGCCCCCTCTCTAGAAGGGGTTCTCGTTGGCACTGCTCTGAGGGTGGTAAACTCAGATGAGGAGAGGGCGGCAGCAATGGATGCCGCCAGACAAGAGGCCGACCTATCCATCGAGCTGGAGGAGGAGGGCGTATGCATCAAATCCGACACAGTAGGTGGTCTAGAGGCGCTGGCTAAGGAACTGGGAGAGGCAGGGGTACCAATCAGGGAGGCAGGGATTGGAAAGGTAAGCCGTCGGGACGTCAGAAGCGCAGAGGCCGCAGCTGATCCGCTTCATCGGCTAATTCTGGCATTCAGCACGGAAATCATGGACGAGGCCCAAGCAGAGATAGACGCATCCGAGTCAGGTGTCAAGCACATAGGCTCTGACATAATCTACAGGATCCTCGAGGAGCGAGAGGAGTGGATCGAGGCTAGGAATGCAGAGCTGGAGGAGGAACGGAGGGAGATGGTGGTCTACCCTGGCAGGATAATGCTTCTTCCAGACCACACATTCAGGGTTTCGAAGCCGGCGGTTGTGGGAGTAAGGGTCCTGGCCGGAAGGATACACATCGGGCAGGGACTCCTGAAGGAAGGCAGGAAAGTCGGGAGGATCAAGTCAATCCGCTCCGGTCAGGAGAGCATGAAGGAGGCCAAGCAGGGAGCAGAGGTCGCAATCTCGGTAGATGGGGTAACCGTAGGTAGGCAGATCGACGAGGGGGACGTCCTTCTTGTGGACATCCCAGAGTCCCATGCGAGTAAGCTTAGGAAGATGGAGATGACCTCCATGGAGAGAGAGGTCTACGAGGAGTTGCTTGAGCTGCACAGGAAGGACGACCACTTCTGGGGACGCTGAGTCACGAGCATGCGATGTTCATAGGTCCCGAACACTCAAGTAGTGATGGAAACGGCCTTGGAACCTCGAGGGTTCGACATGACCATGGCTCAAGGCGGCGCATCAAGCTCCAAGGACCTGATCAGGTCTGTTTCGGGTCACTCGAACAACCTGATGAGCGAGGTGGCGAAGGTAATCATCGGAAAGCCGGAGAATATCAGGAAGGTTACGATAGGCATCCTGGCAAACGGAAACATCCTGATCGAGGACAACCCCGGCCTGGCGAAGACCCTGATGTCGAATACCTTCGCACAAGCGCTTGGTTGCAAGTTCAAGAGGGTCCAGTTCACTCCCGACCTCCTTCCGGCCGACATCATTGGAACGTACATGTACGATCAGAAGACGGGTGAGTTCAGGCCTAGATTCGGTCCTCTATTCACAAACATCCTTCTAGCCGATGAGATCAACAGGGCACCTCCCAAGACCCAGGCGGCGCTCCTGGAGGCAATGGAGGAGAAGCAGGTCACAATCGAGGGGATAACCCACAAGCTGCCAGCTCCATTCGTGACGATGGCGACCCAGAACCCGATAGAGCAGGAGGGAACCTATCCCCTGCCCGAGGCACAGATGGACAGGTTCCTGATGAAGATGAGCATGGGATACCCATCCATGGACGAAGAGAAGGCCATCCTACAGCGAAGGAAGCTACGGGCCAAGGACGACTACGACGTGGAGCAGATTGTCGAGCCCAGGAAGGTAGTGGCTATGCAGAAGGCACTTGAGACGGTTCACATCGACCCAGCGATACTGGGTTACATCGTCCAGGTTGTCCAGAGAACCAGGGCAGACCCGAGGATCGAGGCCGGGGCCTCACCCAGGGCGAGTCAGGGTCTTTTCAAGGCATCAAGGGCATCTGCGGCGATTGACGGACGAGACTACGTCATTCCGGACGACGTGAAGGGAGTCGCCTTGGACGTAGTCAGCCACAGGATCGTGCTGAAGCCCGAGTCGAAGATTAGGGGCGTCACCGGAAGGAGAGTCGTCAACAAGATTCTCAGCGAAGTGAACGTTCCAGTAATACAGTAGTCTGGAAATCGCAATTAACCGAGCGCCCGACTCGGTAGCGTGACACTGGTCATCGCCTGCGTTAACCACAAGGGAGGTTGCTCCCGGACGACCACAGCGGTCAACCTGGCGACCTCCTTGGCAATAGGAAGCGAGGATTACGGGATTTCCCCTAGGAAGGTGCTTGTCGTCGATATGGACCCAAAGGGAAACGTTGCGACGACATTCGGTGTTGACAAGCGTAGTGTTGGCCCTACCATGAACGAGCTTTTCGCACGTGGAGTAGACGACAATTCGCTGAAGCTCGCCGATTGCACATTGGGTCCCGAGGTCCTCACGAGGGCTATGCGCAACTCCTGGAAGAGTCACAACCCGGACAAGAAGAGGGGAGCCCCCAAGCACATCTCGGTGAGGAACNNGAGTGGGTAGGGAGAACAGGCTGAGGCTCGCTCTCCAGGAGGCTATCGGACAGTTCGATGTGATAATCATCGATACGCCCGCCTCCCTCGGCCTCTTGACTGTGAACTCCCTATCTGCGGCCGATTGGGTACTCATCCCCATCCAAGCCGAGTTCTACGCACTGGAGGGAATGGGTCAACTAATGAGCGCGATTAGGGACGTTCAGAGCTCGGTTAACCCTAGCCTGAAGCTATTCGGGATCCTGATGACTATGGTCCAATCAAGGAGCAAGTTGTGCGAGACGGTCACCGAGCAGGCGAGGAGGCATTTCGGAGACAGGGTGTTCGAGGCACAGATCCCACGTTCGGTGGCGATCGCGGAGTCACCTCTTGAGGGGGCCCCGATTGTGATCGCCCAGAAGCCTACCAAGTCGAACCCGGCGAGCCAATCCTACTGGGAGTTCGCCAAGGAAGCAGATGACAGGATTTCCTCGATAAAGAGAGCCTGACGGTTATTGGTTTGACCTTTCCATGACCCTTTGGCGTGCGTCTAGCAGCGCCGCTTCCATCTTCACCTTGATCTCGGACTCCATCGTCTTGAGCATCTCCCCTATCTCCTTCTCTGAGAGGCCCTCCCTCTTGGAGAGCTGCTTCTCGATGTTCGACATCATCTCAGACTCCCTCTCCTTAACGAAGTCGGCTACCCTCTGCTCCATCTCGACCTCCCGTTCTAGAGCCAGTTCCTGACGCCTGAGGGCCAGAGCCGCCTCCATGGTGTCCCTCTCGGCCGTGAACCTCCTTTCCAAATCCGCCAGGGCTGCCCTCTCGGATGCCTCTTCAAGTGACTTGGTCCTAACATCGATATCGGAAAGCATCTCCTTCTCGAGTGATTCACGCTCGCTTTCTAGTTGCTTCTCCAGCTGGGACTCGTGCTTGCGTCGCTTCTTGGCGATGCTGTCCCTCATCTTGATCTCCTGGTCCAACCGATAAGACTCGGCCTTACGGTGGATATCGGACTCCATCGTCTCCCTGAGGTCCATCTCAACCCGTCGCTCCATTCGTTCGATTCCCTGTGAGGCCTCAAGCTCGAGCCTCTCCTCAAGAAATGCCTTCCTCCTTGAGAATTCGACTTCCATGTCCTTCCTAAGCCTCTCTCTGACCTTAGTAGAATGAGCCTCCATCCTGCGGTCCCTCTCCAGCTCGAGTTGCTCTCTTAGCCGGTTCTCCTCACGACGCAGCTTGTGCAGCATCTCCTCCCTGAGAAGCCTCTCCTCCCTCTCAAGAGCATCCTTCTCGAGCCTCTCTAGCTCTTCCTCTAGCTCTGCTCTGAGATCGGCCTCAATCTGTTGCAACTGCTCCTCGAATAGGATCTCGTTAGCCTTCCTCATGGCCCCGTGCATTCCCGAAACCCTCTCCGTCATCTCGGCGATTCTGATCCTTCGCTCCCTTCGGATGCCTGATCTGAGTGTTGACTCCTCCTCGAGGCGTTCTGTTGCTCTGGAAGCTATGCCAGCGGAAGGGGATGAGGAAAGTGCGTGTTGGGCCCTTAGCTCGTCTAGCTCGTCTATTCCCCCTGACTCCTCCGAATCAGTCGACTTGCTCTCACTCAAGGCCCCATCCCCGCTCCCACGCCTATTCCGGGGTATTTGAGGGAACAGGGTGCTCAGAAGCCCAAGGATGCGGTTTCTTGGGCATCATTGCTCTTGTCGAATCTAGAATGTTACGTGGAAGTCGTTCTTGCAAGCGGGGCAGGAAAGTTCCCTCTTTCCTGGTCTGGGCCTGATCCTCAATCCCCTCTCGCAGGAGGGGCATTGGATGTCGACCTTGACTATCTTCCTGGTTAACGTGAAAATTCCGGAGCAGGCAGAGCAGGTCAGCTCGGCGGGCCTCTTGTCGGTTCCAGCTACTAACACCGTCATGCAGTTTGGGCATGGCACCTTCTCCTTGGTGAGCATCTCCACAGTGGGCTGATGGGAAACTCGGCAGACGGCTCCGCAAAGCTCGCATTCTATCTCTCCGAGGCCCTGTGGGAGCATATGGTCGCAGTTTGGGCACTCCGCCAGAGGCGGGGCATGCTTGGACTCGACTTCTGGGGGTGACACGTAGGTTCCGAAAAGAGCCGCCTTAATCAAGCGGTCGCTGAGCTGTCATCTCCCTCTTTGCCCAGTATGATATTGGCTATTTCAGCAATATCGGAGCCGATGTCACGTCCCAGTGCTGCTAGGATGGATAGCCTGTTTGCTCCTGTCCCAGAAACCCACATTCCGTTGAGGATGATTATTATCGCACTAGCCTCGTGAAGGGCTATCCCAGCAGCAAGGTTGATCTTGAAACCGCTGATTACGGCCAATACCAAGGTCAATGTTACCGCGACTGAAATGGCGATGTTAGCGTATACTACCTTGCGGGTCCTCTTGGCTAGGGCCACCATTCGAGACAGTGCCCTTGGGTCCTGACCTGGGATCAGTACGTCGGCTGCCTCGAGGTTCACCTGGTCCCCGCTTCCAACGGCTACTCCGATGTCAGCGGCTGCGAGTGCCCCCGCGTCGTTGAAGCCGTCACCGGCCATCAGGGTGCGGTCGTCTGAAGACCTCTTGGTGACGTATTCGGCCTTTCCTTCGGGGTCCACGCCCCCCTTGCATAGGGATGGGTCTATCCCTATCTCCCTGGCAAATGCCTCCACGCTGGCTTGTTCGTCACCACTCAGAATCTCTATCTTCACCCCATGGGACCTCAATTCGGATATCGCCTCCAGAACACCCTCCCTCGCGTCGTCGTGGGCGAAGCCGAAGGCCGCGATTGGCTTGCCGTCCAAAGCGAGGACGCTGGCCCCCCTTCCGGCATCGCGCGATTCCTGTAGGGCTGCTTCGATTTCGGGAGTCATGCTGACTCCATTTGAAAGAAGCCAGTCGGAGCGCCCTAGCATCACCTTCCTTGGACCTATTTTCCCCGATACTCCTGCCTCCCCATCGGAGATTCCGCTAACTGGGGTTGGATTCAGCCCCCTCCTGGTTGCTGCCTCAATAATCGTCCTAGCATAGGGGTGATTGGAGCGAGCCTCTATCCCAGCGGCAATTGAAAGGGCGTTGTCCTCATCCTCTCCCTTTGAGACGTAAATCTGAGAGATTGTTGGTTTTCCACTAGTGAGCGTGCCCGTCTTGTCGAGCATTGCGAGCTCGACCTCGGAAGCCGACTCCAGAACGTCACCTCCCCTAGCGATTAGTCCGAATGCGGATGCGGTCGTGAGTGCAGCTGCGTGAGGCACTGGGGATGCCAACAGCAGGGAACAGGGGCACGAAACGACCCATAGCAGGAGTGTCGTTAGAACCGCCTGCTTTGTTGCTCCGAAGATGAGTAATGCGAAAACTGGCGAGGCAATAACCACCAAGGGAGTCCAAATCAGGGTGAAGCTCTCGATTGTGCTCTGTGTCCTTGTCGGCTGGTCCTTGTAGTGCTTTACCAAGTCAATTAGGCTGGATAGACGGGTTCCTTCACCCGTAGCTTCTGACTTGACTACTAGAGGCCCCCTGACCAGAGTCAGGCCAGCCTCTATTCTGTCCCCCTCCTTTACGGGGACGGGGATCGGCTCTCCGGTCAAGGGGGCTCTGTCTATTGCTCCAGACCCCTCGACGACTATGCCATCCACCGGTACTGTCTCCCCAGAACGTACCTCTACCATCTCTCCGACCTCGAGTGCCTCTACAGGTACCATGTCATCTTGGCAGTCGGCAGTGGTGAGATTCGAAGCCGTGGCGATAACTGTGAGTTCCCTGACCGCACCTGAGTGCTTTTGTTTGCCCTCCTTCGTGACTACCCTGGCCCTCCGTGGAATTCGGTCGAGACCTCCTTGCATGGACTCCCTGGCTCGAATCAGTGCCCTATTCTCTAGATGGGATGCGAATGCGACTAGTGCGACCACCATCAGAGCCTCTACCAGCTCGCCCAGCGCCACTGCTCCAATTACGGCAAGCGATGTGAGCACCTGGAATCCAACCACCCTGTTCTGCAGGCTCGCGATTGCCTCTAGGAATAGTTGTGAGCCGGCGAACGCAATTCCCGATAGTGCCAGAATCCACGCAACCAGAGAGGGAATGGCGGTCGAGGATTCTACGGCTGCGACTAGGGCGATGAGTGGGATTGCCAAAACTGCGGACAGAAGCTGGATCTGATCCTTCCTGAATCCTGTCTGACGAGAGGGAGCGAGGTTGAATCCTTGCCCGAGTATCTCCGAAAGCTTGGCATTCGAGGTTTCGCGGAGCTCTACGTCCTTTATCCACACTTTCTGGATCTCTATTCGGCCGCCAGTGATGCGGGCGTCTAGCACCCCAGGCACGCCATTCAACCATTGTATCAGCATCTTGGTGTCCATTCCCCTCTCGGAAGCGAGCCGTTCTGGGTTCGCCCCAACTACGTACATCCATCCCATGTTGGGGTGATGTCCTAGGCTGGAAAGGACTGTCGAGGCACGGGAGGTGGTCCCCCTCGATACATCTTGAGTCATCTCCACCGTACCGTCCGCCACAGAAATCTTGCAGGACTCGATCCCGGGTAGCCTGCTAACCGCTTTGGTTGCCTTCATTGCGCAGTCTGGGCAATCCATTCCCATTATCTCCCAGTCGAAAGAGTGGGTCCCATCGAAAGAGAGGCCGATGTCTGGACTCTCAATTGGTTCTGCAGGAATTGCCTCTCTGGATTTCTTCTGCCTTATTTGAGGTGCCTTGGGCAAGGAAACCTTCGGTAGGGACAATCGCTTGCCCTTGTCCTTGGGGGGCGATGGTGATTCGTCATCATCGAGGTATAGGAAGTCCTCAGAATCTCCCGACATCGGTTCGCCATTGCCCCGTCCCGCTTGAACATGGTGATTGTGGGCCGGTGGAATCATCAACACCGGACCGCTCGATAATCCATGGTCGAGCTCCCCGAATCCCCAGATTGGGAAATGATCGTGTTTGATGTCGATGGAACCCTGCTCGACCGGGACGGTTTCCACGACGATCTTGTATCACTGGCTAGGAGGGTCGATTCAGAGGTGATGACCGTGTCCCTGGCCTCCGGGAGGACTCTGCCCAACGTTACCCCGATTAGGCAGTCGCTAGGGGTCTCGGGGTTCATCGTCGCCGAGAACGGCGGGATGGTATGGGACAGCGACGAGGGGCATGAGATTGTGGCACTAGAAGATGGATCCCGAGCCAAGGAGGCAGCGGAGTGGCTGGCCACGAAGATCGAGGGCCTAGACCCAAGGGGCATCGAGTCTAACAGATGGAGGGAGACTGAGTGGTGCCTCAAGGAGACTGGTCAACACAGGGCCATGAAGGAGATGCTAGCAAACAGCGAGTGGTCGGACTTGGAGGTAGTCGAGACGGGATTCGCTGTACACATCGCTAAACCAGGTCTGAACAAATCAAGAGGGCTGCGATATGCCCTGGAGCAACGTGGAATCGACCCATCAAGAGTGATAGCCTGCGGGGATGCACCCAACGACATCCCGATGTTCGAGACGGTCGGCTACTCTGTTGCGGTGAACGACCAATTCCCCGAGGTGGTAAGTGCCGCTGACTGCATCACGGACGGGAGGGGAAAGGATGGTGCGGTCGAACTTCTCGAAGAGCTGTTGTCCCGGGCCTAGTTTTCGTGGTGCAGGCGGCAGGATTCGAACCTGCGAAGCGCTATGCAGAGGATCTTGAGCCCTCCCCCTTTGACCACTCGGGTACACCTGCGAGCATCCGAGGGGCCTGATGGCTTTGATTATCCCGCATGCCAGCATTCCAATCGAACATTAGGAATTGTTGATGTATCGCCTGTGTGGCATAATGAGACAGGTCGCGAATTATGACGGTGGATTCGGAAACTCGCAGGCTCACCAAGAACGAGCTCATGATGGTCGAGAAGACTCTTTTCGAGCTTACTCGAAAGCAGAAGGGACAGGATTCTCCGGTCCACATTCCCATGCCGGAAGGGCTCGGTTTCTGGAGCTCTGTGGGACAATTGCTTCAGCACATGGAGACGGAGCTCTCGGAGACTGTTAGGGAAGAGGGGATGAACGCCAAGGCTCAGCTTCTGTCTAGGAGGCTGGGCGTCGCTAGGACCTGCGTTCGGGACCTGACGAGGATGAGGCTGCTTGCCTTCACCAGGCACGCAATGATGTCCAACCTGCTCAGTGATGAGCAGGGGGGCCTCTCGATGAGGGGGCTGGGCAGAGTTGAGTGGGAGAGGCATGACCCCTCCGAGAGGATATTCTACAACGGAATCATGGATCTGGCTGAGAGGTACAAGAGGGACACTTCGTGGTCATCGATGCTTGGTGGGGATGATGCTTCGATAGCCTCGTCAGCACCTGTGGTTCACGACACATTGAGCCAGTTCTCCGAAGGGGAAGAGGGTTCGGCTAGGGTCCCTCCGGCCGCGCCCCTCCAGGAGGGGGCATGGGAGGAGCCGGAATTAGACGAGGAGGACCGTATCAGGGACATGGACGTATTTCCAGAGCATGCTTCGTCAAGGTCCGAGTCCAGGAGCGTGCAGCAGGAGCAGGATTCTCCAGGCGAAGATCTGCTGAGGATCAGGATACTGAAGGACGTCTCCGACCCGATAGTCACATCAGACGGAACAGAGATGGTTCTGGAGGAGGGCGACATAGAGTCCTGTCCCTCCTTGATCGCTGAGACTCTGATTGCTGCTGGACTAGCCGAGGCGGCTCCGATATAGCAGGGCAATTACTAACTCTCTTCGGCGCCGCACCGCATAGGAGGCAGAAACATGGGCAAGGGAGTTACGAACACGCAGATAAAGCGGTACAGGAAGTCGTTCGACGCGGACCAATCCGCCAAGGTGGCGCAGAACGCGGTCAGCAACACGGAATTGCCATCTCTGGCCCTGAGCCGCGACTTAGTTCAGAACATGGACTTCTCGTTCAGCACGAAGTTGGACGAGTGGAGTGTGACGAACCAGATGAGGAGCGGGAGGTGCTGGCTTTTCGCTACGCTGAACCTATTCAGGGTGGGTGCAATGAAGAAGCTCAACGTGAAGGACTTCGAGTTCAGCCAGGCGCACATTCACTTCTGGGACAAGTTGGAGAGGGCGAATCACTTCCTGGAGGCGATAATCGAGACTTCGGACCGGCCAGTGGATGACCGTACGATCCACTTCCTCCTCGGTGATCCGATAGGCGACGGGGGGCAGTGGAACATGGCGATGAACCTGATCAGGAAGCACGGGCTGGTCCCCATGTCGGCTTATCCCGAATCCCACAGCAGCAGCAATACCAGGTGGATGAATGCCGTACTGAAGGACATCCTTAGGTCATCGGCGAGCGAGATCAGGGGTATTCTCGACGGAGGGGGAACGGAGAAGGAGGCCAGAGACCACAAGGAGGGCAGAATGGCTGACATTTGGAAGATTCTCTGCATCCACCTAGGCACGCCACCAGCGAAGTTCGACTGGCAGTGGAGGGACAAGGACAACGAGTTCCATCGCAAGGGGGAGATGACCCCGATGGAGTTCGCGGAGGAGTACGTTGACGTCGATTGGGAGGACTACGTCTGCATAGTGAACGACCCTAGGAACGAGTACTACCGTACCTACACGGTGGACTTCCTGCAGAACGTCGCCGGAGGCCCTCCGGTGGTCTACCTGAACGTGCCATCTGATGAGATGAAGGCAGTTACCCAGAGGCTCCTCGAGGATGGGACCCCCGTTTGGATGGGTTGCGACGTTGGGAAGCATATGGAGCGGAAGAGAGGACTCTGGGACGCAGAGCTATACCAGCTGGAGGGCTTGTACGGCGTTAGCTACGGAATGGACAAGGCGGACAGGCTGAGGTTCGGGCAGACGATGATGACGCATGCCATGCTGTTCACTGGGGTGGATGTGGTGGACGGTAAGCCAAGACGTTGGAGGGTCGAGAACTCGTGGGGAGACAAGGAGAGCGGCATCAAGGGATAGATGAGATGAGGGATGGGCTCGAAGGCGAGCCGATAGTCCTGCCAGCATGGGACCCGATGGGTTCGCTTGCTCGTGAAGAGGCCCTCGAATAGGCCTAGTTCAGGTTTCGAAGGGACAGTTCTATCGTCACTGAGTCGGGGATCGGTATCCTGAGCACCTTCCTCAGCGACTTCTCGTCTTTGGCTGTGTTAGTGACGAGTTCCAGGAGCCTCTTGTGGACCCTCATCTCCCAGTGATCCCATGTCTCAGCGCCCTCTCCATCGGGACTCTTCCTGCATGGGACTACGAGTCTGCGGGTGGGCAGTGGGATTGGGCCCCTAAGGTCAACTCCCGTCTCGTCGGAAATGGCCTTGATCTGCTGGCAGACTATGTCGACATCCTGGTGGTTGTCGCCGGTAAGCTTGATCGTTGTGACTACCGGCATCAACTTCACCAGCGCTGCATCACTTCTTCTCGATCTTCATGCAGACGCCAGCGGCCACGGTCTTGCCCATGTCGCGGATAGCGAATCGGGACAGCTCTGGGAACGCGTCCATCTGCTCGATGGCCATCGGCTTGGTAGGTGCGAACCTAACAAGGGCTGCATCTCCGGTCTTCAGGAATGCTGGGTTGGCCTCCTTGGTCTTCGAGTTCTCCAGCAGCTCGACGAATCGGACTGCAACCTGCGAAGTGTGGGCGTGGAAAACGGGGGTGTACCCGGCTCCAATCGCCTTGGGGATGTCCATGAGCTGGATCTGCCCCACGAAGGTCTCGTCGTGTCGGACGTACGCTGGCTCGTTGTCCTGGTAGCCAGCAACGTCTCCTCGACGGATGTCGGTCGCTGCAAGGCCACGGACGTTGAAGCCGACGTTGTCGCCTGGCTCTGCCTTCTCGTGAATGGTGTGGTGCATCTCGATGCTCTTCACCTCTGCAGACTTCTGGCTCGGGTTGAACACAACTGTCTTGCCAGAGTGTAGGATTCCTGTCTCTACCTTGCCAACGGGCACGGTACCGATTCCGCTGATCTTGTAGACGTCCTGGATTGGCAGGCGTAGAGGCCTGTCAGTGGGCTTTGGAGGCATCGAGATTGCATCGATGGCCTCGAACAGGGTAGGACCGCTGTACCAAGGAGTGTTGTCGCTCTTGTTGAATATGTTATCGCCGTCAAAAGCGCTGCAAGGTACGAAGGGTATGTCGGTTGGGTTGAATCCAGCCATCTTCAGGAGGTTCGAGACCTCCTCCACGACGCTGTTGAACTTGTCCTGCGACCAGTCGACTCCGCTGATGTCCATCTTGTTGACGTTGACGATCAGCTCCTTGACTCCCAGAACCTTCGCTAGGAAGGCGTGCTCCTTGGTCTGAGCGTTTACACCGTCGTTGGCGGCTACGTTCAGAACAGCGGCGTCAGCCTGGCTGGTCCCGGTGATCATGTTCTTCACGAAGTCACGGTGTCCTGGTGCGTCGATGACGGTGAAGTAGTACTTCGGCGTGAAGAATTCCTTGTGCGCGACGTCGATTGTGATGCCTCGCTCCCTCTCCTCCTTCAGTCCGTCCATCACGTATGCGAAGCCGAATCCGGCCTTTCCTCGCTCCGCTGCTTCCTTCTCGAACTTCTCAATTACATGCCCTTCAATATGGCCGCTGTCTAGTAGCAGTCTTCCTACTGTGGTTGACTTGCCGTGGTCGACGTGACCGACGAACACGATATTCAGATGCGGCTTGCTCTTGTCTTCCCATTGTGAACTCATTTGTTACACCTCTAAGGTGCCCCGCCGACCGAAGAGGTGTATATGAACCGTTCCCCGGGGTTTTCGGTGTGCTAGTGCTAGATTGGAGGCCATTCGGGCTTCCGGGAGGCTCTCGTTCCATCTACCTGTACTGGAGCTCGATGACGAATCGATTGATCTCCGTGTTGTGCGTCTCCGCGTTCTCCAGGTCCACCGTCCAGTCCCCGGGCAGGAATCCCCGTACCGTGGAGCCGCCGATCACCATCCAGACGCAGTACTCGTCGCCTCCGCAGTCCCCCGCGTCCCTGTTGTCGTTCTCTATTCCCGTGGTGTTGGCGACTTCCTCGTCGGTGCTGTTGTACATGTACAGGTCGAGCCTGTTGTTGGTAGTGGTCCCCGGGAGCCCGCCAGCTGGCTGGTCGTCGTCCTCCTGTGGGTAGGCCAGCTTCGCCCTCATGTAGCGGATCCTGTCCTTCGACTCATCGTCATAGCTGACCGGGTACTCCCAGGTCATAATCACCGGGGTGGTGGTGGCCCTGTCTATCACGAAGTCCTCCCAAACCCCACGGTAGTTGACGTAGACCATCGATTCGGTGCTGTCCTCGAATCCGTTGTTGTCCACGACGGTAAGCTTGACCTCCCACGCCCCGGCAGGCCTGTCCTCCCAGGTGTAGGTCTCCCCAGTGGCGTCAACGTCGTTGTCTGTGACGCCATCGTTGTCAGAGTCGGTGTAGGTGTCCAGGTCCCATCTCCACTCCACGAGGTACTCCTCGGCGTAGCAGCTCGAGTCGTCCGGATCGCATCCTGCCCAGGAGCCGGAGCCATCCAGCGTGACCGTGGTCGAGACCTCTATCTCCCTGTCGTTGACGTCCTTGTCGTCCTCGCAGACCCAGACTATCACGAAGTCGCCGTTCGGTGGGTCCTCTCCCTCGCAGTCGTCGTCCTTGTCTGCGGAGATCTCCGCCTTTGGCTCCCTCGCGGAGGCGTCTACAACGTTGATCGTCTTGCTGACTGTCGTCTCGTGGGTCCCGTCTCCCACCGCCAGCTTCACCTTGTACTCGCCAGGTTGCGAGTAGGTGTGGCTC
>LULT01000376.1_pt1 | contig 13203 bp, 11 predicted proteins | sample 728141 | NCBI WGS metagenome assembly LULT01 (sample SAMN03860282, study PRJNA289734) | marine metagenome | biome: seawater column; feature: ocean; material: water; isolation source: Red Sea water column Station 108 - depth 100m | place: Saudi Arabia: Red Sea | collected 2011-10-15 | depth 100 m | reverse complement strand
CTTTAGACCTATCCTGCCACCACCTGCTATGACAATGTTATTCGCCTCTTCTTGGTCTTGGTTAAACTCTGTAATCATATGGTCAATATCGTCAGGAGCAGCAATAAAGTAAACTTCATCATCAGCTTTTATAACCGTGTTTCCTTCTGGCGCAATCATTTCTCCTTCTCTGTATATTGCTGCAATCCTAACCTTTTCATTACCCAGGTGATCGTGTAGCGTGCTGATTGGGTTATCAACCAGAAACCCTTGCGGCTTGGTTTTGACCCCAACCATTCTTATTTTGCCCTCAGCAAAATCTAACACCTGAAAAGCACCCGGGTGGTCAATTACCTCGATAATATAGTTTGTGATTAAGTCTTCTGGGCTAATAGTAAAATCCACAGGGACCTCATTCTCTGAGAATAACTCCGGTCTGTCGGTGTATTCAGAGGCCCTGATTCTTGCTATCTTGGTTTGCGTGTTAAACAGGCTCGAGGCGATCTGACAAGCAACCATGTTAACCTCATCGCTGCTCGTTACAGCAATCAAAATATCAGCGCTTTCGGCACCCGCTTTCTCCAATGTTTCTGGATAAGAGGCATTGCCTTCAACAACCCTCAGGTCTGCTGAACCCGAAAGCTTTTCGAGCTTGTCTGGATCAAGATCAACAATAGTTACTTCATCATCTTCTTTGTTCGCAAGTTGTACTGCTGTAGATGAACCGACTTGACCCGCACCTAGTATTAAAATATTCATGCTTCTTTGTGTTTATTTTACATGAATTTCAGGTTTGCATAGCTTAAAACAACCCACTTTGTACCCTCGGTTTCAAAGTTAATTTGTGCTCTTGTGTTGTCCCCGTCGCCCTCAATGGCAATAACCACACCTTCGCCAAAAACAGGGTGCGCTATCCTTTGTCCCAAGAGCGAAGCCGCCTTGTTTTTTTTAGGCTTGCTGTTGTGCTTATTTTTTGAGTCAAAAAGGACCCCATGGTTGGATACCTCATCAATTAGTTTTTCAGGAATCTCAAAAAGAAATCTAGAAGGGTGGCTGTAATTGGTGGTGCCATGGACCAGTCTTTGGTTGGCATAAGAAATATAAAGCTCCTTCATCGATCGGGTGATTGCGACGTAACAAAGACGCCTTTCTTCCTCTAGGCCACCAGGGTCCATTTGGGAGCGCTGGTGAGGAAACAAGCCATCCTCCATGCCAACAATAAAAACCAAGGGGAACTCCAAACCTTTTGCTGAATGCATCGTCATTAATTGAACACTGTCTTGCCATTCACTGGCTTGGTGTTCGCCTGATTCTAATGCTGCGTGCGATAGGAAAGACTCAAGCGGTGTTATTTCATCCTCATCCAACAAAGGCCTGTATCCATGAGCAGCATTAATGAGTTCCATGATATTGTCTATTTTAGTAGCTGCCTGTTCGGTCTTTTTCTTCTCAAGGAACTGTATAAGTTTTGACTCTTTGATGGCCAGCTCAAATTGCTCTTTTAGGGGTTTGTTTGCCAGTTGTTTTTCTATGTTTTGGATTTGGGCCAAAAAACCACCAACAGCATTTTTAGCTCTGCCGCTAATTTTTGAATTTTTAATAAGCTCTGATGAGGCAACATAGAGCGACAGATTCTCGGTTTGTGCTTGTGATCTAATTTGGCTTAGTGTTTTTGAACCAATACCTTTTGGCGGCATGTTGGACGCTCGCTCAAAAGCCAAATCATCGTTCGGGTTAATGGAGAGTCTTAAATAGGCAAGCACGTCCTTTACTTCAGCCCGATCAAAAAACCTAAAGCCCCCATAAACTCTATAGGGAATAGCATGTTGAAGCATAGCTTCTTCAATAACTCTTGACTGAGCGTTTGATCGATAAAGGATTCTTCATACTCATCGTAGTTTGCGACCAGTTTAATTTGAGGACCGCTTTCTTCGGCTGTCCATAGAGTTTTTTCTAAGCGCTCATCGTTGTTTGATATTACTGCGTTCGCAGCATCTAAAATGGTTTTTGTAGAACGATAATTTTGTTCCATTTTAATAACCCTTACAGCATCAAACTCTTTTTGAAAACGAGACATGTTTGCACTGTTTGCTCCTCTCCATTTATAGATTGATTGATCATCATCTCCAACCACAAAAGCAACACCGGTTTTGCCGGTTAGTAAACGCACCATTTGATATTGGATTTCATTGGTGTCTTGGAATTCATCGACAAGAATGTTGTTAAATCTTTTTTGATAATGCTCAAGAAGAGTTGGTGTTGTTTTTAAGGTTTCGTAACAACGTAAAAGCAGCTCCCCAAAGTCTACCAAGTTGTTCTGCTGACACTTTTTTTCATAGTCCTTGTAGAGTTGAATAAACTCTCTTTTTGTCGGATTGTCCTTGACCTTTTCTGCCCTTAGCCCTAAATCCTTTTGCGTGTTAATGTACCACTGAACCTCTTTTGGCGGATAGTATGATTCATCTAGACCTTGGTCTTTTATCATTCGTTTGATCTGGCGATGCTGGTCATCTGAATCAAGAACTTGAAAGCCCTGATCTAGGCCAGCGTCTTTCCAATGCAGTCGAAGAAACTTATGAGCCAAGCCATGAAAGGTTCCAACCCACATCCCTCTTGTGTCAAGGCCAAGCATTTCTCCAATCCTTTCTCGCATTTCATTTGCAGCCTTGTTGGTGAAGGTCACCGCAAAAATATTTAACGGCGAGTTTTTATCAACGCTTACCAACCAAGCAATTCTATGCACCAACACCCGTGTTTTGCCACTGCCAGCGCCAGCTAAAACCATAACCGAGGTTTTTCCCCTCGTTACAGCCTCTCTTTGTGGCTCATTTAATTGGCCTAGAATGTTTTCGGTTTCCATGGAGTTTTATTGTAGCTTTATCTGAATTTGATTGTGTACATCAGGTTTACAAACGCCAACAATAAAATAGCCGCAAAAGCATTATGCGCAGTCGCTAAGACCAAAGCGATGCTCGACCAAACCATCACAACACCTATAGTTAATTGGGCCAATAGCGCTGCTGCCAAAAGCTTTGCTGCGAATTTAATCTTTTCAGATTGGTGGTTGATGTATTTGATGATAATCAAACCCAAACCAAGCGTTAGAACTAGGGCACCAAGACGATGCATGAAATGTATGGCTGTTCTTGCTGGCGGGGTAAGTAAACCGCCTTCGTAGTTTTGTCCAAATGATTGCCACTTTAAAAAACCTTCTTTCATGTCCATATTTGAAGGCCACAGCTCACCGTAACAAAAAGGAAGGTCAGGACAACCAAGGGCTGCATAATTAGTGCTTGTCCAACCGCCTAAAATAATTTGTGCGATTAGCAGGGTTAAACCTATGAAAACGAGAGGGGTAATCTTTGAAGGCGTTTGCTCTTCTTGATCTTGGTGTTTTAGGTAAACAAACAATAATGAGAGCGTTGCAAGACCCCCGATTAAGTGTGAGAGAACCACAAAGGGGTGAACTTTTAGGGTAACAGTCCACATGCCCAACAAACCCTGGAAAACAACCAGCAAAAACAAGCCGAGAGAGAGCCTTAAGGAAAAATTTTCACCCCACGGCTTTCGGTTCTTTTTAAAGAACTCTAGTAAAAACAACACCAATATAAGCAAACCCAAAAGACTGGCAATATACCGATGAATCATCTCTCTCCAAGCTTTGCCTGATTCAACAGCTTGGCCAGGGAATAGCTCCGCAGCTTTAGATAACTCGTCACTGGTTTCTGGAACAGTTAAAAACCCATAACACCCTGGCCAATCAGGACAACCCAACCCTGCATCTGTCAAGCGGACATAGGCGCCAAACACAATGACGCAAAACGCCAAAACCGTGGTGAAGACTATAATCGTTTTGGTTTTGGGCACGAGATTTTAAGGCAGAGTTCTAGGACCCTGTTAGCGACATGAACAAATCCCTAATGTAGTAAACGAACGCTCCATCGACAGCCAGAATTCCAACCAATGCTAGCAAAAAGAGGGGCGGCAGCGTGATGGCATATAAAAAAGCCATTCGTTCCCACGCCATATGCATAAAAACACCAACAACCAAACCGGCTTTAAGAAACGCAAAAACGGTAACCAAAAACCATCTCAGATAACCCTGTACTTGCATAAGGTCAACCGCATATGAAAATGCACTTAGCACGAAGAGCAAAATCCAAACACTTATGTATAGACTAAATGGATCTATGGAGACGTGGAGTCCATGAAAGCCCGTGATCATAAAAAAGAAACCGCCGAATTGATGGGCGCCAAATTCATTGCCCCAAGGCCTAATCCCCTCTTCGAAAATTAACTTACTCCACTCAAACACCTGCATGCCGACAAAGGCAACGCCACCAAGCGCTGTTAGCAATATCAGCACCCCAGTTTTTACGCGTTCTTTCTTATAGCCTGAGGTTACTGCCATCGCCATGGTTCCACTGCTGCTGATCAGAATAAAGGTCATAATCGCAATAAGCAGCAGAGGGACATCAGTTCCACCAACATGAAGGGCAAAGACCTCGCTTGTGTTAGGCCAAGGCACGGTTGTGGTTAATCTCACCGCCATATAAGCAGAAAGAAAGGAGCCAAAAATGAATGTATCACTCACTAGGAAGATCCACATCATTGCCTTGCTCCAACGCACTTTAAAGGTTTGAACATCTGACGACCAGTCAGCCACTAACCCTTTTAAATTATCAGGGACCGAGTCTTCATATGAAACATATTGATTGGACGACATAAAACCTCTCTATGTGGTTAAAAGTAGCATGAATAACAAGACCCAGACCAAAAGCATATAGTGCCAATAACTTCCCAAAAGCCCTATTGACTCTGGTTGGAGGATTAATTGATCTTGCTTAAATGTTTTTAAAGTGACATAAAACCAGGCAGCCACCCCTCCTATAACATGCATTGCATGAAGCGCTGTAATTAAATAAAAGAAAGTGTTGGCCGGGTTTATTGTCAAAAAATAACCCGAAGAAGAGAGCTCTTGCCATGCCAAGGTTTGCCCGGTGACAAAGGTGACAGCAAACACGCCACCGATTATTAGCCCTACTTTAATTGTTTGAACGCTTGATCTTTTAGCGCCCCTTTTTGCCCAAGCCATTCCAACGCTAGCCAAGACCAAAGAACCGGTGTTAACCCACAATAGAGAAGGGATCGGAACAGGGTTCCAGTCTTCAAAATTCATCCGGAATAAATATGCATTGGTAATAAACAAAAAAAGAATCGATATGACAGTCATCAGCGTGTACACAAAAACCTGGCCGTGAGTTAACCCCATAAAACGTTCTTCGTTATTGGTTATGTTTGTCATCGCAATTAGGTGATTTGCTCGTCAGGAACATTTTGAGGCACAAAATCAGCTGTGGCACCCGGTAGGCCATAATCATAAGGCCACCGATAAACCACCGGTAATTGTTCTCCCCAGTTGCCGTGTCCGGGTGGGGACTCTAGGGCTTGCCATTCTAATGTACAAGCACCCCAAGGGTTAGACCCCGCCTCTTTGCCCTTATAAAGACTAACCACGAAGTTATACAAAAGAATAAACTGAGAGGCCCCGACTATGAGGGCACAGATGGTTATAAATTGATTGAGGTCGTTTACCGATTGAGGAATAAAATCATATTGGTCGTTAGAATAATATCGCCTCGGAACACCCAGAAACCCAATATAGTGCATAGGGAAATAAATTAGATAGGTGCCGACAAAGGTAATCCAAAAATGTATTTTGCCCAAATTATCATCAAGCATTCTGCCCGTAACAGAAGGGTACCAATGATACAGACCCCCATAGAGCGCTAGAACAGGCGAAACTGCCATGACCATATGGAAATGACCCACAACAAAGTAGGTGTCGGATAACGGCACATCGACCGCAACATTACCAAGGAAAAGACCAGTAAGACCACCTATTAGGAAGGTGATTAAAAAAGCTAGACAGTAGAGCATTGGAACAGTCATTTTAATGTTCGCATCCCAGAGCGTTATTACCCAGTTGTAGACTTTTATTGCCGTTGGAATTGCTATGATCAGAGTAGTTGTAGCAAAAAAGAAGCCTAAATAAGGGTTCATACCAGCGACATACATATGATGTGCCCAGACTATAAAGGCGATACCAGCAATGGCAATTAATGCCCAAACCATCATGTTATAACCAAAAATATTTTTCCTAGCATGACAGCTGATTAGTTCTGAGATTATGCCAAACGCTGGAAGGGCAATAATATAGACTTCAGGGTGTCCGAAAAACCAAAATAAATGTTGAAACAGAACCGGACTTCCGCCGCCATAGTCTAAGACCTCACCGCCCTTAAAAATTTCTGGCATAAAGAAACTGGTTTCTAAAACACGATCAAAGATCAGCATAATAGCTCCAACAAGAAGCGCTGGGAAAGCTAGAAGACCAAGAAATGTAGCCAAGAAGATACACCAAATGATCAAAGGCATTCTCATTAGCGTCATCCCTTTAGCACGCGATTGAAGAACAGTGGTGATATAGTTCAATCCACCCATAGTAAAAGCAATAATAAAGACAGCTAATGAAGCCAACATTAGAATAATTCCTGCTCCATCACCACCTGGCGTGCCCTCTAAAATTGATTGTGGCGGATACAAAGTCCAGCCAGCACCCGTTGGCCCGCTTTCAACAAAAAAACTAGAAACTAAGATTATGACTGAGAGAGAATAGACCCGGAAAGCCAAGCTGCATTCTCATCATTAGTGATAAAAACATCCCAGTTAGACCAATTGCTAGAGCAACAGTAATATATTGCAGGGCGATTATTTTGTGATCTTGGGAAAAAACATACCGACTCCACCAACCAGTTGGTTCATGGATGGGCTGTCCTTCATAATTTGCACCTTGTTCCATTCTTCTATTTTACTCCTATTTAATATCTACGAAAACTAATCCGATAAGGTTTTAATATAATCTGTTATGGCATCAAGCTCTTCTTCTGATAGTGTGGCATAAGCCGGCATGACTGGGGCATAACCTGAGCCGATTTTAGCAACAGGGTTAACAATTGATTCTTTAATATAAGCCTCGTCAATAATCACAGTTTCTCCTGTATCCAGAAGCCTCTCAGTGCCAAAGGTGTTTTTCCATGTTGGACCGATACCGTTTACACCATCATCGCTGTGACAAGCAACACAACCCAGGGTTTGTGCAATCTGTTTGCCTTGACCTTCAACCCCTTCATTTAGCGTTTCAAAAAAGGTCGGTTGTTCAGCAAGCCAAGCATCAAAGTCCTCACGAGTATCAACCGTGATCAAGCCGCGCATAGCGTAATGCCCCGTACCACAATATTCAGCGCAAGCAACCTCGTATGTTCCAAGCAGAGTTGGCTCAAACCAAAGGTTTGATTGTTGGCCAGGAACTAAGTCCATCTTGGCTCTAAATTGTGGGATATAAAAGTCATGCAGAACATCTTTTGATCTGAGCTGAAAAACAACCTTTTCGTTTATGGGTAGGTGAACCTCTGCGCTTCTAATTAAAATATCATCTTGGCCGTTTGGGTCGTTGGGATCAATCCCGAACGTGTTTTTTGAGCTGAAGAGCCTGCCGTTTGTGTTGCCGTATATTCCATCTTCTCCGGGAAATCTATACGTCCAAACCCATTGTTGACCAACCCCTTCAACCTCTAATGCATCATCTGGGAGGTCGATGTACATGTTCCAGGCACATACCCATAACGAAATAATAATCGTGGTGTCCAAAAACCCCCAGTTTGAAGCTAGCGGAGTAAACCACCAAGGAGAAACGGCGTTCCAAAGAACTGTTCCGATAACAATGATGGTTGCAACGATTACAAAAGCCATAAATATCCTTCTATATAAAGCTTATCTATCAAAATGATCGAAAGCATTATCCTCAAAAAAGGATCAGAATACAATCAAAGAAACGCTTTGCTTAAAAACTCTTTTTTGTTGGTTTTTTATTAAAGCCTATTTAATGAACAGAAGATCTAGAAAAACACCCAAAAAAACCACCAAGCCCACGTAGTTGTTCTCTAAAAAAGCCTTGAGGCATTGCCCAGGGATACGAGACCTAATTAACAATTGCTGTCTAACAAAAAAACAAGCGGCAAAAATCAGTGAAGAGAAATATATAAAACTAAGCTCATAGAGTAACCCAACAAGAGCCCATAAAAGAACGACAGATAACTGAAGCAAAACAGTGATAAACCCAACTCGTTCTCCAAATAAAATCGCTGTAGAGTTTATGCCAATCTTTAGATCGTCTTCCTTGTCAACCAAGGCATAAAAAGTGTCATACATTACAATCCACAAACCAACGCTTAGCCATAAAAGATAAGCTTCAGTGTTAAGCGCTAGATTATTAGCAACATAAACCATTGGTATGCTCCAACTAAAAGCAAAACCAAGTATTAACTGTGGCGCCGAGAAAAAACGTTTGCAAAAGGGGTAGATAACAGTAACCAACAGACCGCCTAAGGCCCAAAAAAACGAAGAAAGATTTAACTGTAAGACCAAAGTAAGCGCGATTGATAACAAAACTAAAAGCAGGAGATAAGCCTCCCCCATGCTTACAGACTGACTTGCCAAGGGCCTAGCTTTCGTTCGTTCAACAGAGGGATCAATATCTTTGTCGACGATATCGTTAATTACACAACCTGCTGAACGCATAACTACAACACCCAAAACAAATATTAAAAACATTTTTAGCTCAGGCACACCCTTGTTGACAAGCCAAAGCGGCCAAAGTGTAGGCCAGAGAAGCAAAAAAATACCAATAGGCTTGTCGAACCTCATAAGCTTGGAATAAGCACTTATTTTTGTCATTTAGCTCAATCTTTAATCTTGTCAAGCGCAGGTAAAAACAACTCCGCTACCCATAATAGGGTGTTGTCGATATCAAAACTTGAACGTCTTATCCAGACCGATACTTCAGAGAGCTCTAGGCAGGCATACTCAAAAGCGCTTCTTGTGACCTTTGGCATCGTTGATAATCGTTCACCAAGAGGTTGTTCACCCAGGGATTGAATCCAACGATTCAATTCTAAGGTTGAGTTTGGAACAAGTGTTTGGGCTAAAATGCAAGCATCATTGTCAATAGAAAGAACAACCTCTCTAACGTAGTTTTGATCAGCATCATTTTTATTCTTGAGCAGCATTGGCGCTGAGCTCAGAGACTCTTTTAGTACCCGAACGGCATACACGTGTCCAGATTCTTTGATTCTATTGGTCAGTAAATTTGTTTCAGTTAGCCAACTTTTGAGATTAGAGGAGAGGTGTTTAGTTGCAAAGTTATCTAGGGAATTATCCCAAACTAAATCTGGTGACAAGCTTTCAATTTGTTCAAACGATAGGTTCATGACATTTAAGGGCTGACAGTCTAGCTATAAATCAGACATTACGATAGATAATTTGTTCGCCGACCCACCGTTTAATTAGTTTTTCAGATTTGCCTGGATATTTATTATCGAAGTCTGCGCACAACTTATTAATATAAGGCAGCATATGAGCATCTCTTGAGATGTCTGCAATTTTCAGTCCAATTAAACCCTTTTGTCTAGTGCCTAAAAGCTCACCAGGACCCCTTAACTGAAGGTCTTTTTCAGAAATATAAAAACCATCAACGCTTTTTCTAATAACCCCAAGACGCTTTTTTGCAAGCTCGTTCAAAGGCCCCTTATAAATCAATACACAAAGACTTTCGTGAGCCCCTCGACCAACGCGACCCCTGAGTTGATGGAGTTGAGACAAGCCGAGTCGCTCAGCATTTTCTATTACCATGATTGTTGCGTTAGGGACATCAACACCCACCTCAATAACTGTTGTTGCCACAAGTACTTGGAAAAGATTATTTTTAAAATCAAGCATTGTTTGGTTTTTTATTTCTGGCTTAAGCCTCCCGTGAACCAAACCAATAGTTGTCTTTTTAAGTTCCAAACCTAGTTTATCAAAGGTTGTTTCGGCAGCCTCATAATTCAGCTCTTCAGATTCCTCTATTAAAGGGCAAACCCAATAGGCCTGCCTTCCTTCTTTAGTCTCTTTATCAATTTTTTCTATTACTTCATCTCTCTTGTCATCTGGGATCACAATGGTCTTAATTGAGCCCCTACCTTTGGGCAATTCATCTAAAATTGAGGTATCAAGATCGCCATATGCCGTCATAGCTAAGGTTCTTGGTATTGGTGTAGCGGTCATTATTAATTGATGTGGAACGGTGCCGAGAGACTTTGATTTATTGACCAGGCTTAATCTTTGGTCCACGCCAAACCTATGCTGCTCATCAACTATTACTAAACCTAAGTTTTTATACTCGACTTGTGTTTGAAATAAGGCATGAGTACCAATTATTATTGAGGCTTCACCGTTTTTGATTTGACCAAGAATTAGATCTTTTTGTTTCTTGGGGAGCTTGCTTTTGAGAATTACTACCTTAACACCTAGGGGTTTGAACCATTCATCTAAATTGTTTTTGTGCTGTTCTGCAAGCAGCTCCGTTGGCGCCATTAAAACAGACTGTGACTTGCTCGCTGCCGCTAGAGCCATTGCTGATGCTGCAACAACAGTTTTACCTGAACCCACGTCGCCCTGAAGTAATCGCATCATTGGGGTCGGTTCTGCCAAATCTTTCTCAATCTCACCCGTTACCCTTTTCTGGCTGCCTGTCAGCTTGAACGGCAGATTTTTAATAAACGTTTTCATAAGCTGATTGTCTGAGAGGGCTAGAGCAGGATTAGACTGTGTTGTTTTTTTGATTTGTCTTAAGGCTAGCTGGTTAGCTATTAACTCCTCCGCAACCAGTCTTCTTAACGGTTCAAATTTCTCTTTATCGTTAACCTCTGAAGGCAAAGGGTTGTGTATTTTTGATAAGGCATCGCTCAATGAGCCTAGCCCCATCTCAACTATGATTTCATCGGGAAGAATTTCCTCAGTGTTTTTAAGCTGTTCTTTTAAGCTCGCATTCACGATTTGCCTTAACTTGGTTTGTGAAAGCCCTTTGGTTGTTGGATAAACAGGCGTTAATCGTTTTGACAAAGGCGCGGGCCTTTCCGGATCAATAACTTGATATTGAGGATGAATCATCTCAATACCTGAGGCCGTTTTTCTTGTTTTTCCGTAACATCTTACAACCGTATCCCGGCTTAGGTTTTGCGCCTGATACTTTGAAAAAGTAAAAAACCTCATCGTTAGCATTCCAGTATCGTCAGATAACTGAACAATCATCATCCGCCTGCCCCTATAGACAATGCTGGTCAGTAAAACTCTGCCTTCAATCAGCGCTTCCTCGTCTGGGACAAGAGCACCTATTTTTTTTAGCTGCGTTCTATCTTCGTATCGAGTTGGAAGCAAAAACAAAAGGTCTGATTGCTTATTAATGCTTAATTTAGCGAGCTTGTCTTTAAGTGCTGGCCCAACCCCCTTTAGGTCTGTAAGTTCCTCATTGCTCATATTTGAATCAGAAACTCTTGCCAATTCTTTAGTTGGATTCAGGAGCCTCTGCCACTATCTCAACCTCAACTTCCGAAGCTTTTGGAAGCGCTGAAACCTGAACCAAGGCTCTGGCAGGATATGGAGCAGTAAAAAGAGAAGACATTACTTGATTCACAGTGTCAAAGTTAGCGATATCTACTAGGTAAATATTGACTTTTATGACGTGGCTTAAGCTTAAGTTTTCAGCTGCCAGGATCGCCTCTATATTTTTAAATACCTGCCTTGTTTTTGCCTCAATATCCCCATCGTTCATTTCACCTTGTTTATTAAGAGGGATTTGCCCAGATAAAAATAACAACCCTCCAGACTTAACCGCCTGAGAATAAGGACCAATTGCTTGTGGCGCTTCATCGGTAGAAATAATTTTAGACATATTGTTGCTCCTATTTTAATGCAGACTTCTTGAAACCTTCTCAACATTTCCCATAGCTTTTATGCCTCGCATAATATCTGCCAGATCCTTTCTGCTGGATACTTGGATTTGAAACTGGATATCAATGGTTTCGTCTTCGTATTCAGTGGCCAAAGAAACTTGCTCTACATTGCATCCGTTGTCAGCCAGCTTTCCAGCTATAGCAGCCAGCGAGCCAGGCTTATGTTTAGCATGGACTGTAATTTCAGTAGATAACTCATGCTTTATATCATCGCTCCACTCAGCGCCGATCCAGCGACTACTCTCTTTTATAAAAGCGCCCAAGTGATGACACTGTCTTCTGTGGATAACAAGACCTTTTACTTTGCTTAAATGGCCTATGATATTGTCCCCTGGAATTGGTAAACAGCACTTAGCAAAATTTATAGACACCCCTTCTGTTCCTTTGATCAGAAGCGGCTTATGGTCATCTGCTTTGTTTTCTAGTTGTTCATCACCAAGAAGGATTTGTGCCATAAGAAGAGGGTTTTTGTCCCCAACACCCATGCTTTCATAGAATTGTTCCATGTCTTTAAAGTCCATTCTTTCTAAGAGACCACTAATTTGTTCTTTTTTAATATTTCTTTGTTTTTTGCCAAGGGAGTTTAAGGCGTTATCAAATAAGCGCTTTCCAAGTACAATGGTTTGCTCAACATTAAGATCTTTAAGATAAGATCTCAGATTATGACGCGCCTTTGCCGTGGTTATAAAAGACAGCCAACTTGGGTCAGGGCTGGAATATCGAGAGGTCATGATTTGCACGGTTTGTCCACTTTCTAAAACGGTCCTTAATGGAACTTGAGAACGATCTATTTTTGCACCTATGCAACTGTTGCCTATGTCTGTATGAATAGCATATGCAAAATCAACACAAGTGGAGTTATTTGGCAGTCGATAAATATCGCCATCAGGACTAAAGACATAAATTTTATCCGGGTACAAATCAAGCTTGATTCTTTCTAAAAACTCTTCAGGGTGAGCTGTTCCTTGAATTTCTTTAATGTTAGCCAGCCATTCTCTTGCCTTTATTTGAGGGGCCGAATCATCTCCAGTTGCAGATTTGTATTTCCAGTGCGCGGCAATACCACTTTCAGCGACCTGGTCCATGTCTTTAGTTCTAATCTGAATCTCAATTGGCGTGCCACTTGGACCCAATAAGCTGGTGTGGATTGATTGGTAACCATTAACTCTAGGAATAGCAATATAGTCCTTAAACTTACCTATAATAGGTTTGTAGACCTCATGAACCAAACCAAGGACCTGGTAACACTCTTGCGGGCTATGAACAATTATTCTTAAGCCATAGACATCTATTATTTTATCAAGCGAGAGGTGTCTTCGTTTCATCTTTGTGT
>LULT01000171.1_pt1 | contig 13212 bp, 7 predicted proteins | sample 728141 | NCBI WGS metagenome assembly LULT01 (sample SAMN03860282, study PRJNA289734) | marine metagenome | biome: seawater column; feature: ocean; material: water; isolation source: Red Sea water column Station 108 - depth 100m | place: Saudi Arabia: Red Sea | collected 2011-10-15 | depth 100 m | reverse complement strand
ACCCTGTTCAGTAATACTATACGATATAACACCTCTCTGAGTTGTGTTTACTGAAGCAGTTGCAGCAGCTCCTGCTCCTCCACCACCAACAAATGATATTGTAGGTGGAGTTGTATATCCAGCACCAGGATTGGTAACCAAAACTTCTTTAACAGAATATAATCCAGCTCGTGTTGTAGTAATAGCAACAGCTGTTGCATTTACACCACCTGAAGGTGCTCCTGTAATATAAACAGAAGGAGCAGATAAATATCCACTTCCATCATCATTTAAGTAGATATTAGAAATAAATCCAGAACCAGGTGCACTAAGATTAGCAGTAGCAGTAGCAGTAACACCTGCACCAGCAAGAGTAAGTGTTGTTATAAATCCAGTGTCTTCAATAAGAGTATCAATGGCCTCAATTGAAGTATCAATAATCTCATCCTCATATTCAAAGAGTTCACATTTTAATTGATATACATAATTCTTTCCTAACTGATAGAAAGGATCTTCATGCTCTACAAATTTTACTTCAAATAATCTTTGTCCTAATGGAAAATGAATTAAGTCTCCTTCTCTAGGTCTAAGTGCTGCTTCTGGAGATATTTCATCATCAGCAACAGCATCCATAAAAGGAACAATAAAGTCCTCAAATCTTTCTCTAGATACTGTCAAAGTTACTTCATCACGTAAACTCATTCCGAATTTTGTAAGAACATCTCCCTGTCCACCATATCCTTCATATGTATTGACATATGCTTCTAATAAAAAATTATCATCAAATTTTGATGATGTTACTTCTTCTATAATGGTGCTTCTATTCACCATTTTTCTAGGAATATAAGTTACTTCAACTCCATAAATCTGAAGTTGTTCATTTATCAGATCTTGAACGAGTCTTTGTTCACTTTGAGTTCCTTGTAGGAAAAACGGATTTAATGCCATAACCCATCAACCTATAAAGTCAAGTGGTGGTAATTCATATTCAAGAGTCATTTTTTGCTTAATAGCTTCTATTTCCCTCTCAGCATCATCGTATATTTCACGACCATTAAGTTCTAATCCACCAGGAAGTTTTACTCCTCTAAACTTAATTAAATTTTGACCCCACTGACGCTTCATTAAAGCAGTAACATAAAGTTTCAAAAATGGATCATTATATACTCCAGTAAATGAATCTGGATCCAACATTCTCCAACACTCAAGAACAAGCATATTACCTTCTTTCTCAGCAGGCCAATCAATATCCAAATATAATCTATTCTGTCTTCTATTAAATCTTATTTGTTTATCAGTTGTTAATAAAAAATCAATATCTTCTAGATATGATTTTGTCATGGAGTATTGCATTAATTCAACTGAATTGAAATAATACAAATCATTCAAAAATAACTGATATTTAATACTAAACATTCCACCAGAAATTGAACTGGTATCAAATTTGAAAATTCTATCTACACCAATTACAGCATCTGGAACTTGTAAAAAGTTGGAAGATTCCTTCCAAGACATGGTTGTAGTACCATAACCAGTAATAGCAGTAGTAGTTCCAGTAGTAGTTACAATACCTGTTGTAACTGAAGCTCCACTTTCACTTGTTGCTTTTCCTCTATCAATATCATCTTGAGTTAACTCATACTTTAGATACATTTTTTCAACACCATCAAAATGACGATCTTGAAATAACTGAATAGCATCATCTACCAGATCATCAATTTGATCATCATCAATATTAATCTCTAATACAGGAGAACCAAGTTTCCTTAAAGAATAATCGATTAATTGTTGTCTGGTAGCTGGTTTTGCCATTTTATTCTTCGTCTATATTTGATGCTAAAGTCTCATATTTTTCTTGTAACTCCATCATATTTGCAAGAAGTTTAGTTTTTTCTTCTTCATGATCTTGAGTTAAAGTTTTAACTTTTGCTTCTAAGAGAACATTTTGATTTGTTAATGTTGCTAATCTTTGATTATACAATCCAACTAATACATTAATGTCAACATCATTTTGAGAATTAGCCATAATTTATTATTCCCAGGTACCCCCATCGATCGTATTAGACCACATGGGCTTATCAGTATATGTAGTCGTTACACTACTTGGTGTTATTGATAGTGTTGTTCCATTCTTCTTAATTTCATTAGAAGTATTAAAGGTCCCAGTAACACCAATAAGAGTCAAACTAGTACCACTATTAATAGTTGTTTTACAAACACCTTGCTGCTGACCACCACCAGCTTGTGTTATTAAATCACCCTGTGCAACACTTGCTCCAGAAGGTAACGCAAGAACAATCTCAGTACAAGCAACTAAAACTTGTGTTGAAGTATCTGCAGCAGACCAAGCAGGTGGAGCATTAGTAGATGTCTGTAATCCAGCAGATGTAAAGTATACAGCACCATGAGTATTAGTAGAAGCATCCTGATAATAGATACCCTGAACATCAAGGAAACCTCTAGCACCAGTTACCTTACTATTGGATATAGTTGCATCTGGAATATATGTCCAAGATCTAGCAGGAGCAGAACTTGCGGTATTTGTATCCCCATCAATATATCCAAAGAAACCAACCTTATTATTTGATACACCAGAACTCGTATTATAGTTGTATGAAATACCACGATCAGTATTAGTATCATACGCATGAGTAATGGTCAACTCTGTGGTAGTTGAAATTGTACCAGTATGAGTTACACCATTAATGAATACAGTTGAAATACCAGCTTGAGTTTTATAAGAATGAACAGTTGTTGTTCCAGCACCTGGTAGGTTTGAACTACCTGTAATAACATCACTAGTATTAATACCAACTATAGAATCAAGAGTAATTGCAGAAGAACCAGTTGATACGGTTGCTTTAACAGTTCTAACACTAGTTACATCACCAAGTTTAAATATACTTTCGTTAGATGTTACAGTAGAGGAGTTAACAGTAGTTGTTGTTCCATCTACCTGTAGGTCACCTTTAATAATAACCTGACCCTCATTACTTAATCCATCGGGATATGGGTCAATGTATAACTTATTACCACCACCAGTTTTAGTTGAAATTACGTTAGAAGAAATACCAACATTATCAACCCAAAGAGGTCCAGTCATATATACGCCTTTTTGGAAGGTCGCAATACCAGCAACTATTAAATTACCACCAACATTTAAATTCTTCTCAATACCAACACCACCTTCAAATACAGCAGAACCAGTATCTTTACTATCTGATTCTAATGCATTATTCCAAGTCCAAGGAGTGCCAGTAACCTGTATCCTGTCTGTTCCATTCTCATCATATTCAATCGCAGTATCAGGAGCAGCTGTTCCATTAGCTCCACCACCAAATCCAATTTTGGTGTCATCTGGAATCATTATATCACCAGATCCATTTGGATTGAAAATTATATCTCCATCAGTATCTGTGGATGATAATGTATTAGCATCAAGAGTTAAATTATCTACATTCCATTGATCAACCTTTCTATTTTGATCACAAATTGCAACAAATCCATTTGCAGCAGTTGTTGGGTTTGTCTGACCTGCAACCAATCCTGGTGCAAGACTTAAAAGGTCAGTATAATATTTACCACCAACTACATCTGAGTTACCACCTTGGTCACCAGCAAATAATCTATACCCAGCATTTGCCTGGGTTCCAACACCATCTGACAGAGCAAGTTCACCAAACAGCAAGGATGGTGCCGTTGTGCCCGTAGACCTTTTTACTCGAATCTTACTTGCCATGACTACCAGTTACCTCCGTTGATGTCTAAATTCTGTGTACTGCCTGGGGTTAATTCTAAAGTTGCTTCCCATTTAGAAATGGATGAATTATAAACTAGTACCATTCCATTTTGCGGATTACTGGCACTGATATCAGATCCACTTACATTACCTGCTAAAGAAGATGCACCCTTTAATGCAGGTTGTTGACCAACTTTTACTCTGATAGCAGCCATTATCGTGTCACTCCTTGTCTAACTAAAACAGATCCCTCAACAACTCTAGTAACCTCATTAGAAGGATCGGTAAGAAGAACATCATATACATAACGACCAGGCTTTAATGTTGCCGTGGTCACACTACTCAAACCAACTCTAATAGCTCCATCATCAGCATCAGTAATTGATGCTGTAAATGTAGTAACGCCAGTAGCACCAGCATGTTTTCGCATCTGGGCAGCGATGTGATAACCAGTTAAATCTGTAGCAGCGTTAGACGTACTACCTTCAATGTTAAATTGTTGTTGAAATGTAGCACCAGAGTTAATAACAAGGTTGCTTACATATACAGCTGCCATTTAATATAAAGATCGGATCTAAAATATATTTATACTTAAGTTGGATTAACTAATTCCTTAAGTAATGCTTTAATTTCTTGTATGTCGGATTTAATTCTATCTAACTCTTCTTTTTGAGATTTTTTAGATTCTCTCATTCGAATATAGTTCTGATAACCAGCAGTATCACAGTTTACAATAGCACCACTTTCTTCATCACGATATAAATCTGGTTGCCCTTCAACTTTTAACATTATGCTAAAGCAATTGCTCGCAGATCCTTTAATTTAGGTGCATATGCTTCATTTGTTCCACTCATAACAATCTTAATTACAAATCCAGTAAATTTCTCTAAATTGTCTGCAGTAAATTGATATTCTGAGAATTCATTTTCAGTATTGGATCCAACAATAGCATCAGGTCTACCACTATTCCTCTTAGCATTAATTACAGTATCTCCAAATCCATCACCATCATTATCTTTTAGATTATCATATCCTGGGAATAATTCATAATTTGAAGAGACATTCTGAGAACCTGGACTAAAGAGTCTATATAAAACTCTAAAGTCAGCAGAGGGGATCTACACCATAATCATTAATTGGCTTATTCAACATATTACGCTCAAATATTATAACAGCATTTTGAGTATCAACGATAGGTGATAGATTCACATCATCTGAAGTAAATCTCATTGCTAAAGTAGCTGATTTACTCCTTGGTAAAGAAGATAAATGTTTTTCCTCATTAATTTCAGAACATACAACTCTTGTAGATGTTAATTGATTTAATCTGTTCAATTCAACTGGTTCATAACCAGTATCTATAAACGAAGTTTCATTACCATTTGCACTTGTTCCAGTAACAGATCTCAACTGTGTAGATATTTTAGTAGTTGATCCTGGAGTTAAAGTATTAATTCTAGGAATAATTGCATTATACTGAATATTTTGTGATGAGTATATATTATCTCCACCAACACCTTTTTCATCAACAAAACATACTAGATTATCATCATTATTAGGAACTCCAGTTTCTCCCCTATTAGCTAATCCAATTCTACCATTTCTAAGAACTTCTAGATAATACTTATCAATATTTTTTGCATTATTAACCGTTGAAGCATTATTAGCCATATTATGATCAGTATTAATTCCAATTAAGGAAATACCATTTAGTTCATATCTACGTGCTACATCACCAATGTTATGACTTCTAGCTAATGAATCCTGAACAGCTCTTCCATCTGTTGCGATGGTTATTGTTCCTGCACCAATACCATCATATTTGATGATTTCATTATTAACTTTAAGATAACCAAGAGAAGTTGATATACCTTCATGTGTTGCAAATGGTGCGGTATTAGCAACTGAAATTGATCCTGTAGCTAACCCAACAATATTTCCAGTCAATTTAACTGGTTCAGTATCTGGTTCAATATCTGCTAATGAAAGATGATTATTATCTGAGGTCAATCCATGATTAAACTGAGATACTTCAATTACATTACCACCATATAAATCACTTATTAGAGTTGAGTTACCTCTAATATCAGTAGAACCCCAAGAAACTGGAGTTGAACCACTATACCAAACAAGATTCTCTCCATCACTAAATTGTCTTCCTTGACAATTAGTTAGATATAATGTATCAATACCATTAATCGTAGAAACTGTTACGGTTCCTTCTGCACCTGCACCTAAACCACTACTACTTGTAGTAATTCCTAATAAATCACCAGTGCAATATCCATTTCCAGTCGTAATTCCTGCATGATCCATTGTTGCTGCAGTAATTGTTCCAGCAGCCGATACAGTTATTCTTACAGTAGCACCTGAACCATTACCTGTAATTGCAAATGTATCTACATTACGAGTTCCTGAAGGATATCCACTACCAGTATTAGTTAAAGTAACTCCACTTGCAGTCTTAGCAATTCTACTTCCAAATCTTTCAATATATCCATGAACAGCATCAGTATTAGTAGAATCACTAACCTTTACACCTGGAACTAAATTTGCCATAACTGTTGTATTAGTCATGGTTGTAATCCCTACCTTCAACTTTCTAGGCAAAGTCTTAATAGCATTAGGAAGTAATCTTGGTATCAAACCACTCTTATTACCTAAAGTAGGATTATAGAATGTAAGATCTCCTTCACTTCTAAACTGACACTTATAAAGTTTAAACTTCAAGTCTTCAAATTGATTAGCAGTCCAAATTGATCCATTTTGAGATTTAAATAAACTTCCACCAAGATACTGTTCACCAATTATAATATTTTCACTATCAGGAAGAACACTAGTCGAAACTGCTGGTTCTCCCATTTGAGCAATCCAAGCTTCATAATTATTTGTTGTTGGTGCAATAAGAACTAACGCATAAAGTTCATCTGCAGGTAAATAAATTGGTGATGGGAATGTTACCTTAGTAGCAACAGAAGCATCATCAGAAACATTAACCTGTGATGGTTCTAATGTAACTGTTGCATAATTTTGGACCAAAATCTCTGTTGGAGTACCAAGTTCTGTTGTTCTAACTTCAAATATAATTTTTTCTTGAATATCTTTCTTCTTAAAGAAGACATCAACAGAAGTTAAGAAAGCTCCTGTCTCATCTACTCTAAATGTTTGAGCTAATGGGTCTCTTCTTGGAGCACGAACTCGTGTTCTTATCTCAACCCTTTCAATTATTCTCTCTGTAGTCCTTTCAACAATCTCATTCCTAATAATAATTACAGGAGGTGGAGGTGGTGGAAGTGGCTGAATAAATGTTGTTGTTTGTTGATATGTATCTACTACACCACTAGTTGTATATCTTGCTTCTGCGGAGGTAATTGTAACCTCACCTGCAACATTAAGAGCATTTGTTGAACTAGATGTAATCTTAAATGTCTTAGATCCATTCTTAAATTTCAATACACCTGTTTGATTTGGATCTCTAAAGAAGAATGATCCACTAACATCCCCAAAAGCATCAGTAACTAATCTAAGATTATCAACTTTTGCTTCAGCATTACTTGTTTGTCCAACTAAAATAACATCATTACCTGTAGGAAGATATCCCCAGAATCTACCTTGCGATTCATCTGCTAAAGAATTAAGATCAATATTCAATATTGTAGCCGATGCAGAATAAGATACTGGAACACTTACATCTCTATCATATGGATTAGTGCCATATGTTGCACTAGGATTATTATTATCACCAGACTTATGATTTGGTTGAGCAATTCTAAATGATCCTACTTGTCTACCACCAGGAGCATATGCTTCAACAATTTCTCCAGCACTAAAATTACCCCTGGTCATTATAATTTCTACCAATTTTGGAACAATGTCAATTCCAGCAGTACTATCAAAGAATGGATAGAATCTTGTAAATGGTTTTAATCCATTAGCATTAAATGCAACATTTCTAGAACGAATATGCTCATCTGGTTCACTACTGACTAATATCTCATTTGTAACTGTTCCTTCCCTATCCCCAAAAATAGTTGTTCCACTAAGAACACCAGGTACAATAACATTTCTTACCCAGTTGTCAGACTGTGGGTTTAATGTTACTCTACCAGTAAATACTACAATATTAAATGGGTTTACATTTTCTATTCTAGATGCCAGTGGTTGATTAAGCCAATCAACTTCTTCATAATCTAAGGTAAGTAAATCACCAGTTTTTCTAATATTAGAATCTAATAGTGCAAGATTAGCAGAAAAATCTGCAGTGTCTACATTAATACTACTATCTAATGCCAATTCTGGTTTTAAAGTAAACAGATTAATTGGAGTATTTAATTCCTGAGTCCGACTATTAATATCAGCTTTACAATCTGCATTAGATCTATCTAAAAGCGAATTAGTTTTAAAATCATCAGCAAAGAAACCACTCTTAAATCTATCAATTCCATCAGCATCTTGAACTTGTAAAGTCTTTGTATCAAGTTCTAATAAACTTAAGGACGAAATAGTTTCTAAATTCTCAACCCTATCTTCAATCTTTCCAATATCCCTCATCGTATATCTTCTATTATCCACTAATGTTACTACAGCATCATCTGGACTATACAAATATGCAGGTAATTCAATTGTAGCAATATGCATAGAATCTTCAGAACCACTAGGTTCTTTAGGATCTATTGCGGAAATACCTTTAACTAATGAAAATTCACCTAAACTAAAATGTCCTGGAGTAAGAACTAACTTATCAATCCTTGGTAGATAGAAACTATACCCTACAAATGAACTCTCATTAGGAGAAACAATTAATGTTGGATTAGATCCAGCAGTTGCAAAGTTCCTACTTCTAAACTCAAATGGGCTAGATGTTGTGGAAGTAAAATCGGCTACTCTTGGCCTAAAATCAAGAGTATCTGATGCACGAATATCTCTTACACCAATTTTTGGTATATCCCTACCAAATCTATCCTCACCATAAGAGTCTACAGTATAAACATCTCCGGTGTCATTAGATGGAACTTGATATCCATTATATACGATTGTTAATTCTCTTGCTGGTGGAGATTCTCCACCCTTTCTAACAATTCTAGAATAATCATAATATTGCTCTCTCTGTCCAGAATCAAGAAGATATCTATTAGTAATATCAATATAACTTCCTGGAGTTGTATCTTGTAGATTAGCAACTATATTAGATTCTTCAAATGTAATTGATTCTCCAATTTGAAATCTTTCTGAATTAAGATATACTATCTCAACTTCTGTTGCTGAAGAACGAGTTACTAATTGTGCAACTGCACCAGTTGTTTCACCTCTTAATCTTTCACCTAAAATAGATGAAGTATCAAGAGATAAACCAGAAACAAAGGATACTTTGTCAAAAGTAGGAGCACTCTTATCTATAGATTCATAAACAGCAACAATCTCTGCCACATCTGGAACATTTAACGAGATTTCTTTATCTTCAACTCTCATTCCATAAAAATTACTTGTAGTAATGCCAGAAGTAATTGTTGTTCCTGCACCTATAACACTATCAACAGTAACTTTCTGACTCCTAACATATTCTTTCTGTTTATTCTGAATTCCTTTCTTTTTAAGAGTTGTTGTTACAACTACATCACTTTGACTTGCGGTTAAACCCTTAAGGGTAACAGAATTACCAGAAGAAGAAACTGTAAATTGATCTGCACTTAAATTTTCAATTGTTCCATTATTATAATGGACAGCATATCTTTCTGCATCAAATGCTTCATAGAATCCTGTAGAAATACCACTACTACCACTAATACTAAATGTCATGTCACCATCACTATTAGTAGTTTGAGAAGTTAATTGTTCTGTAATTAACAGGTTAGAATCACCTAAATCTACATTAGAAATATTAACATCAGGTAATTTAGTATATAACCCAGATTCCTCATTATCTTTTATAGAAGGAATAAGAAGATTTAATCCAATTACTGTTTGGGATGTAGGTGCACCACCTGTACAAATTCCAGTTACGGTAGCAACACCAGTAACTGTCATAAAGTTACCACTTTGGTCAATATCTACTACTCTATTGTAATGAGGTTCATTTAAACTACTTGTAGTCTGATATTTAATAATAGAATTTTTCTTTACTTTTAAAAAGTCTTTTCCTGTACAAGTTACTCTAGATAAACCGCTAACGGGTGCGGCTATAGTAAATTGGTCATTAGAAGAAAATCCAGGTAATACTTCATCATATAAAACTGTATCTGCAAGGAAATCTACAGTATATCCTGCTACTGCTGAAGTATCTTGATATACAGATTTAACATCTTGAATTCCAAAACTCTTAATTTCTTGAATGGATTTTGATACATTTATATGTCCATTAATACTAATTTGTTCACCAGTAATGAAAGTTCCTGTTACTTGATCAAGATCAACTTGAGTTGTATCATGAATATTATGAGAATATCCAGATGCACCACTACTTAATCCTTGTATATAAGATCCTGTTGGAATTTCACCAGTTCCAATAGCATTTCCAAGGACTAACGTAGTATTTAATTGGATATCATACAAATACAAATCCCATGAAGTTACATTTCCAGTATATGGAGCATCTGCTGGGTTAAATGCATATATTCTTGCTCTACCAATTTGTGTCCCTGATATGGCATTAACTGTTCCACCAGTTCCTGCACCATCTCGTCTTCTATCACCAAGTCGAACTACATTGTCTTGATTAATTGCAATTCTTGGAACACCAAAAACATTATTTACTTTTAAACGACTACCTAATTCAAAAGATGTTAAAGATGCATCAACTTTCTTTTTATCTCTTGGCTTTTCTACATCAACAACAGTTGTAGTTGACTTATCAATATCATATCCTTTAACATATGCTTTTCCTGAGGAAACTTTAACACACATTAAATCATCATTTGGTGTGTTACCTTCATCAGTTTGTTGTGTTGTTCTAAATACACCTTCTTTATATACACCATCATTTAAAGAATCGGCAACATCAACTTTAAAGTTACCAACTGAATAGTTACCAGATTCTTCAAAAGTTCTCTTTGCAAAATAATCTTTTATCAAACTATATTGAGATTGGTTTTGAACCTTTTTAAGTTCACCATTTTCTAATCTAAGAATTTCAATAAAGTTCTTATCATTATAATCAGTTAAAACTTTTTTACTTAAAGTAGTTGATATCTTTAATCTATCTGCACCAGGTGCGGCATAGTTAGAGAATCCTCTTGCATTATCATATAAAGTAGAATCATCTTTCGCACCTACAATTTCTTCATTTATAGTCAATCCAATTCTATAAGATGGACTATTTGTATAAGGATCTAAAACTATCTTATCTTCTTGTACATCAACAAATGATCCACGAATAAAGTAAACACCCGGAGATATGCCACAAGAACATCCTGTGGTTGATGCATCTAAATTAATAAGTGTTGCAACAGTGTCTCCTGCATTAACTGCAACATTTCCATAAACAAAAGACTCCTCAGTTATTAATTGTTCTCCATCTTCTAATGAACTTCCAGCATTATCATCACCAGAAGTTACATATTTAACAAAAAGAGTTAAATCTGTAATATCAGTTGAATCAGAAGGAGTTTTATAATCATCAATAGATATTACTACACCCGAATTCTGTCCTTTTAATCGCTTACCTTTTAACTTTGAAAGATATAATGAAACTGGAATACCTAAATGATAATCTAATAGTTTAATTGAATAATAATCAGGATCATAACTAACGCCTCCAGGGATTACTACAGATCCCTCTTTAAACATATGACTACCAAAAGACTCAATCTGATTCTGCATTGATGACTGGAGAGTTGTTAACTCTCTAGCCTGCACTGGATATCCTGGTCTAAATAAGACTTTGTAAAAATTTTTATCCTTACTAAAATCATCATAATAAGGATTTATATTTAAATTAGTTTTTTGTGGCATTTTTTAGAATTCCAGGATGATTTTAACGTCTTCTTTTTGTCTCTCATTTCTAGAGATTAATGATCTATTATCAATATAGATAATTTCACCTGACCCTTTATTTATCTCAGAGTTTGCAAGTCCATTAGTAAATTCCATACCCAAACTAATCAATTTATTACCTGTTGGATTTGTAGTAATTCCACTAAATCCAGTAAAGACTGCTGCACTAAATCCACCAGATGTCTCACAGTTTGCAGGAACAGCTCCACCTGTAGTGTCATTATCAAATGATAAAACCTGTCCTCTATTTGATATATCAGAATGATCAGTTTGATCATCTGAAGATTGATTAAAGTAAAGTGATCTATCCTGATAATATTTCATTACTTTAGTATCTTTATCCCAAGATACAACCACTCCTCGTGCTTTTTGACCGCTAGGTAAATTTTGTGTTACTTCTTCACCTATTGTAGGTGTAGATGTTGTTGCATCAAGAAACTTAATAGCACCCAATGAAGAGAATTGATTCTCAGTAAATATATTAGTTGATCCAATAGATGTTGGATTTTTAACAATTCCTATTTGTGAGAATTTTGCATCAATTGGAAAGTCTTTTGTTGAATCATCAAATCTAGCATAGATAAGGATTTTATCAGTTCCCAATTCTTTATATAAATCATACCCATGCCCCTTTGATGGTGGAATTATAGGAACTAATTTTGCAAATGTTCCTCCAGCACCAACATTAACGTTTGAATTTAATCTTCCCAAATCAACAATACCATAAGTATATCCCTGTCCACCAGAAGATACCACCGCATTGGTTATATTACTATTGACTACATCAAGAACAACTCTACCACCAGTACCATCACCAATAATATTAACTTCTTGAGTTAATCCATCAGAATAACCTTTTCCTCTTTCTTCAATATAAACCTTTTTAATTTGATTATTATTTACACTTGAATCACCATTTTCTCTAACTGCTCTAATTTGTGCAATATCAGTTGTAGACCATTTATTTGGAACGGCAATATAATCAGTAGAATCAAATTTTACAATATCACTTGGACTAACAGTAAATAGATATTTCCAAATATACCCATCTCCACTTTCACCAGCTCTAGATGGTTCTAATCCAGTGAATGTTGGTTCATCTTGTGATGCACTACCAGTTGTACTAATTCCAGAAGAATTATTATCAATACAAATATAAACATTATAATCCTTATTCATTACATAATAGTTTGCATCATATAATCTAGAAGACTTTGTTATAGGTGATTGATTAGAAGCAGTATAGTCATGACGATACATTTCATACTTAGTTCCTTGTGCCCAATCAACTCTTCTAATTAATCTTCTTATATTTGCATCAGTTACTTTTCTACCAAAAACCATAGTATCAGAAATATGATTTAGATCATTAATACTATCCTCTGGTGTAGGCATAGTTGCAGTAGCATTCCAAGTTGCTAAATCAACTGCTCTACCATATTTTCCACTCCCTGGATCACTCAATCCTAAAAACACATAATAGGAATTTGTGGTATCCTCTACGG
>LULT01000394.1_pt1 | contig 13257 bp, 13 predicted proteins | sample 728141 | NCBI WGS metagenome assembly LULT01 (sample SAMN03860282, study PRJNA289734) | marine metagenome | biome: seawater column; feature: ocean; material: water; isolation source: Red Sea water column Station 108 - depth 100m | place: Saudi Arabia: Red Sea | collected 2011-10-15 | depth 100 m | reverse complement strand
CCATGGATGACATAGACATCAGGAGGACCGAGAAAGAGGGTTACGCAGCGAAGACCCTTTCATTCGAAGAAGGAGACGTCTCCATTGTTCTGGATATGGACCTCGATGCTGATTTGATGTCCAAGGGTCTGGCAAGGGACATCACTCGCAGGGTTCAGGCAAAGCGCAAAGAACTCGATTTGGATGTCGAGTCAACCATCTCGCTGTCTGTTTGGGTCGATGGAATCGAGTTGTCCGATGACGACTGGAACCACGTCCAGAGAGAAACCAGAGCCGGCGAGGCATCTCTCAATTCAGGAAAACCAGATCCGGGTACCGATTCCTTCGAGGTAGACGGCGCATCCGTCTCATTCTTGATATCTTGATCGATTAGTGGTTGTGGCCAACCATGTACTGATCTGCTATGGGCTTGTACGAAATTGGAATCAATAGCTCCACTCCGAAGAGAGGATCAGGATCGGATGAGTCGTGATAGGCAATGAATGAACCTCCGTCTGGAAGAATTCCCATACTGGCAAAGTCGAACCTAATGTCATTCCCTGCCCCTGAAGTGGAATCAAGGTCCCCTAGTCCGAGGTACGTCAGCGTGTCCGGCTCTAGGCTTTCTGAGAATTCCCGAACATGCCAGGCGATGTCCACATCTGGGCCCTCCGCGCTCTGGAACCTGACATTGAGAACAAACAGGTCATGCTCCCCGTTGGAATGGAATTCCCACTCCTCGATCTCTGTCGCCTTGTCTGATAGGTTGTAGGATTGGTTCTCCCAGGTCTCTCCGCCATCCCAGGATAGCATGTGCTTGAACTCTGTACCCGATGCAGTAACGCAGTGTAATGCCGTTGAGGAGTCGAATGCGCAATATTGTGATGGCAAGGAGGAGCCATTCATCGTCACCCCCGTCCACCAATTCAACGAAGTATCCAGGTAGGCATCGCTGCCGTCGACGAAGTAATTCGGAAAGTATAGCCCCCCAGAGGGGACTGGAAAGGCCCTCATTTCTTTGTGGGGCTTTGTATAATCCCACTCTCTGCCAAGACTATCAGGATCAAGGTCCACCTCCATCACATCCAGGTTATCGTCTCTGTCTGGGAATCCGAAGTAGTCGTAGTTCAGGCCATCTGTCGACAGTTGCCCCCCTATGTTCTGAACCTGGTGCCAGAAGTTCGAAATCACTAGGCTGCCCCATGGGCCATTTCCGTACAGACCGCCGTTTATCGGCCCAACTATCTCCACTTGCCATGACCTATCGTAGAATGGCTCCGGGGTGCGATTGAAGCACCAGCTCCACTCCTCATCTTCTGAGTCGTAGAAGAATGCATAGAACTGATCTGCACCACTGGTGCTGGGATACGGGAACCATCCCATTGAGATCAAGTCACCATTCGTCGCTTGCACTATGCTCCCTTCCCCCAAACCCTCCTGCCCCGGAACGGTCGGCTTCGGCTCCATGCACCCAAACTGTGAGAAAATTGTCGGCCTGTACTCTTGCCATGTATGCCCCCTGTCTTCGGACCAGGTGGGATACTCCCCTCCGAAGTTTAGAATCCAGCCCTCTTTTGTCGCAGCGAGGTAGTGTTCACAGCAATTCCCCCCATGCTCGTTGCCATACACCGTCCAAGATGAATTCCCCCAAGTCACGTTTTCCCATGGATGGGTTACCGTGAAGTTCCTCGAATCATCATAGCTACCGGGAGGGTCGATGAGATAGTAATCAAGGTCCCAATCGGGGGCCTTTACGTCAGCCTGAATCTTTTCGATGCAACCCGGAAGGATCATGATCAGTGAGACGCAAATCGCTGCTATGGTTCGGCTTGTTACGACGGGCCTCACGAACATCCGTAGATACGGGGCTTTATCGCACTTTCATCGAACGGTGCTAACTCAGTCTCCAAGTTGGACCCTCGGGGCCGTCTTCTACAATGACCCCCATTCTTGCTAATTCTTCTCTGATTTCATCCGCTCTTGCCCAATCTTTAGTCTCCCGAGCGGAATCCCTCTCCGAGAGAAGCGCCTCTACAGTTTCAGCAATCTCTTCACGTGCAGAGCCTGCCTTTTCAAGAGCAGACAAAACCTCTTCACGAGGGGGAAGAAGTCCGAGAACCTTTCCTGCGTGCTCTTCCAACCAGGCAACAGACTCTTCAGATGGACCTTCTGAAACAACAGCCTGAACCTCAATAATTGCAGATCTGGTGTTGAAGTCGTCGTTCATGGAATCTGCGAAACGGTCGCTTGCGGGAATCAGGTCAATTCCCGAACTACCAGCACCCAGAGATTGGGAATATACGGAAACTAGTCGGTGAAAATGATTTGCCGCTTCATCGAGGAACTCGGGAGTCATGTCAATCGGGTTTCGATATGGAACGCTAAGCAGGGCATACCTAAGTGCTAGAGGGTGGTGATGTTCAAACGCATCCCTGATGGTCCAGAAGTTCCCCAGACTCTTGCTCATCTTCTCTCCATCCACGTTAACGAATCCATTGTGCATCCAAAATCCCACGACGGGTTCACAACCAGTTGAGCACTCTGACTGGAAGATTTCAGCCTCATGATGGGGGAATCTGAGATCATGCCCCCCTCCATGAATGTCGAACTGCTCTCCGAAGTGCTTGCTTGACATTGCCGAGCACTCGATATGCCAACCCGGCCTGCCATCTCCCCAGGGACTTTGCCACGAAGGCTCATCCGGCTTTGCTAGTTTCCAGAGTGCGAAGTCCCTGTGGTCCCTCTTCCCCGAACCGGTTTTCTCAACCCTCCCACCTGCACCAGCCCTTACCATTTCCAGGGTCTGTCCGGTAAGTTGTCCGTATTTCTCCGGAGCAGTGTCTATCTCGAAGTATACCCCGTCATTCGCCACGTATGCGTGTCCCTTGCCGATCAAATTGGAAACCATCTCGATGATTTCTGGAATTGTTTCAGTTACTCTTGGATAATGATCTGCCCTGAGGACGTTCATTTCATCCATGACCCCGAAGAAATCCTCTATGTTTCGGTTTGCCACCTCCAAGAAGCCGATACCTTCCGAGGATGCCACATCCAGAATCTTGTCATCAATATCGGTGAAATTCTGAACATATTCGACTTCGAAGCCACTCGATTCGAGCCATCTGTGGACCACATCGAATACAACATAGCACCTAGCGTGGCCGAGGTGGCTAGGGGAGTAGGGGGTTATTCCGCAGACATACATCTGTACCTTCCCTTCGTCGAGTGTATCGAACTCGCGCTTCGAGCGAGCTTTGGTATCGTAGACGTTGAGTGGCACGTGTCTCCCGTAGGCTTAGCCGTCATCAACCTCTCGCTGCCTCGACGAGCCCGGAGTACAGAAGGTCGTGCCCAGCCCTTTCTGGGTGCCACTGAACTCCTAAGCAGAATTCAAGATCCGGCCTCTCCACTGCCTCGATTAGGCCATCATGTGCTGCAGTTGCCGAAACAGAGAGGCTCCCGGGGTCAGACACCCCCTGATGATGGGTTGAGTTCACAGAAAAATCTACGCCCATCAGTCTCGCAAGCAGGGAATCGTCGGAAACAACTACTCCATGTTCAGTCTCGACACCGTCGAATCCCCCATGCCCCTCGTGACCAGGTGTGGAATCAAGGTGCTGATGCAGGCTGCCCCCATGTAGGACACTGAGAATTTGCATTCCCCTGCAAACTCCTAGGAAAGGAATCCCCCTATCCAAAGCCTCCCCTATCAGGGCCAATTCAGTTCTATCCTGCTCTGGGTAGAACTCCTTTGTCATCTCCTCAGGCTTCTGGTTGTAAGAAGACGGACATAGGTCCGGACCACCCGAAACTACCAATCCGTCAATCTTGTCCAATATTGCATTCATGTCGCCAGCAGGGGGGATGATCAACGGAGTTCCGCCGACCCGGTCAATCGTTGAGATATAGGCTGATGGCAGTATTGCCGCATTCCGTTGCCAGTTCCCGTAAACGGTATCACGGATGAAGCAGGTTATTCCGATCACTGGCCTCCCGGTCAAATTACTCCCCCTTGCGGCTTTTTCTTGCATGTATGAACGAAAGCACACAAACGTACGTGTAGACGATCCCGATCAACATCATCGATAACTGTTCTAGGACTGATGCACTCGTATCTCCATCCGCAATACCTGAGATGCCCATGCTCCCTCCGAATATGCAGAATACACCGAATAGTACTGCAATATGCATGAATAGGGCCCTTTTCTCCGGATTGTGCTCGGCCATGGAAGCTAGTGCGAACAGGGGAATCGAGACAAAGCTAGGAATCAGAGCTGTGATGCTCTCTTGACCAGTCACAAAGTAAGTTACAGCCCCAAGGAGTGCGAGTATAGCTGCAACCACCTTCGTGAACGTGGGGACGTTCATTCCTAAGTAGGTGAATTCTTCACTCATGCCACTCCACCCGAGCCTTCACTTTTGATGCTCACGATTGAGAATTTTGTGCTTGTATTTCCTCATCCTTTGCGACAATCTGCTCCCAAAGAATCTCTGCGACATCCATCACTTCCATCTCAGAGCCCACTGCATCAAGGCCATCTTTTACCATTATCGAGCAGAAAGGACATCCCACAGCCACCGTATCGCACCCGGTTTCTGCTAGCTCTTTCGCCCTGATTACGTTGACACGTTTGTCCGCATCTTCTTCCATCCACATTTGAGCACCACCCGCTCCACAGCAGAATGAGTCGTTCCCGTGCTTTTCCGTTTCCACGTCTACCCCCCCAATGATGTCCCTTGGCTCATCGAAAACTCCGCCAATTCTTCCAAGATAGCATGGATCATGGAAGGTCATGCTTCGACCGTTCCCTTCAACCTGTGGAAGCTTCCCCTCTTCCTGCAACTTGGCAAGAATCTCCGAATGATGGAATACCTCCAACTCGTCTCCTCCGAAGTCCCCATATTCCTTACCAAGGGTGTGGAAGCAGTGAGGGCATGATGCCACAATTCTCCTCACCCCCAATTCTTGGAAAGTCATCAAATTGGTTTCTGCAAGCATCTGGAATAGGTACTCATTCCCCGCCCTCCTGGCTGGGTCTCCAGAACAACCCTCTTGCATCCCCAGGATGCCTACATCGAGACCCGCCTCCTTCAGAAGTGAGATTGTTGATCTAGCAACCTTTTGGTTCCTCTCGTCGAAGCTTGCAGCACAACCCACGAAGTAGATGTACTCCGCCGGCTCACCTACTTTGACATCCAGATCTGCTGCCCAATCAGCTCGCTCATGAGCTCCAAACCCATACGGGTTGGAAGCAGACTCAATGTTCCCCATTGCGTTATTGAGAATCTCTGGATATTCCATTGTCTCCATCATCGCATTTCTCCTTAGATCCGTAAGCTTCGGAACATGCTCGATATACAGGGGACGTACAAGCCCATACCGCTTCGTCGGTGATCCTCTCCATCATCGTCTCTTCGGGCTGCCCTCCAGAAAGAAGCAGAGGGGCATGATCATTGGCGAAATTCCGCACGTCGTGAATGACCTGCATTGGATTCAGGCCCTTGCCCGAAGCATATGCCGGGCACACATCCTGACACCTGGCACAGGACGTGCACGACCACCCGTCGATTAACTGCCTCCATGTGTATTGAGAATAGGAACTGACACCGAATGAGTCGATTTCTAAATCGTCTAATGGTACCGCTTTCCCATCCTCCCCAACGTCCAGGGGACGCATTCTTCCATTTGGCCCAGTATCGTGGAAGAATACGTTAGGAACCGCCATGACTAGGTGCATGTGCTTAGAAAGTGGAATCAGAAACAGAAATATCGAAATCGACAGCATGTGAGCCCAGTAAGCCGCAATCACAGTTCCATCGGATACTCCAATCTCGGAAACAAAGTGCCCTATCGGCTCCCAAAAATGCGAGGGCTCGTCGTTTGCCTCAACTATGAATCAAGTAGTAGTGATGATGAAGATGAGGAGCAAAATGACATTACCCTCGAGTTGAGGCTTGCCCTTCAGCTTCTCGGGCGTGAATGCAACACGTCTGATGAGAGCGGCCGTGCACCCAATCAATGCCATTGTGTATCCTAGCTCAACCATGCCGTTCCATGGGCCATATAGAATCGAAGGCAAGATATTGTTGGAGAATGCATTGGCAGTTGCTAGGTCAAACATGTCCGAAGCCAGCATAAGGAAGCCCCAGAACATCAGAACGTGCATCGTTCCCGCCACTCGATCTCTCAGAACTTTCTTCTGCCCAAGCCAGCCGACAGTAAACTCTCTGATCCTAGTTCCCCAGGAGTCAAATCTGGAATCTGGTGCACCAATTAGGACCAGACGAACGGCCTTCTGAACCTGGAAAGTGAAGAACCCTATGGAAATTGTTCCGAGTACAAGTAGAATGTGCCAGCCCTCTAAAGGACCATATGATTCTAGGAGAGGATGCTCCATTACTTCGCCCCTGCCAAATTGCTCGGCAACTCGTCCGAGCACCCTCACGCCCTTGAAACAACCGCCACTATGCCAACACTCATGGCCTAATGGCCCAGCCTAGGGTTATGGCGAGCGCATTCGCCCCCGGCAAGTGCATACTTTTCGGAGAGCACGCAGTTGTATTCGGGCATCCCGCAGTTGCAGTTGCAATTGATCAGGGAGTAGAAGTTAGTATCAGTGAATCCCCATCATGGATGCTGGAGGGTTCACCATTCGAGCCATCTCGTCATCCCCACATCTCCCACATAATCCAGAACGTCTTCGGGTACGATGGTCACCCTCTGAATATCGAAGTAAAGAGCGAGCTTTTTTCCGCTGCAGGAATGGGCTCTTCTGCCGCCTTGTCGAATGCCTTCGGTGCAGCACTCCACGCTTTCCTCGACCCATCCGAGCCCCTTGTTCCCATTGAGCTGGCAAAGATGGCCCATTCTGCCGAGGCAACGGCCCAGAAGGGAAGGGCAAGCCCCACAGATACGGCTACGAGTGCATTGGGAGGGTTCGTGGTTGTCTCTGGAGGCAGGGTAGAAGGGACCAGGCACGTTTTTGACACAAGTTTAGTCACTCCCGAGGGCAAGAGGGACTGGTCAGTAAATGCTGTGGACGTTCCCGAGAGCATCGGTGATGCATGGCTAGTTCTCGGTTTCACTGGAGAGGGCTCGCCCACGGGAAGGATGGTTGCCAAGGTGGCAAAACTTGTTTCTTCGGTACCTGAGAGAATGATGGATTTGGAAGCCATTGCAAATATTACCAATGCCGGATTAACCGCCTTGTCCGCTGGAAACTTGGAAGCATTGGGAATAGCGATGGATGCTTGCCATGAACGCCTCAGGAGTCTTGAGGTGAGCAATCATAAGCTCGAAAGGTTGGTGGAAGCCTCTAGGCCACACTCGCTTGGAGCCAAACTCACTGGTGCAGGAGGAGGAGGGTGCATGGTAGCATTAACCGATAATCCCAGTAGGGTTTCCGAGGCCATAGAGGTTGCAGGTGGGAAGCCATTGGCTAGTAAATTGGGTGCTAGCGGGGTAACGATTACTGGCGAATGATTTTCCATCCAATTTTCCACTCTTCTTTATATTATCATTTATAAGGGGGACTTTGGTCGAACTCCTATGCTAAGTGATGAAGAAAGACTCACAGTAGTCAATGTAGTTGCCTCAACAAGAGTGGCCGAGGAGCTGGACCTGCCAGATATTGCAATCCAGCTAAATTGCGAATACGAACCAGAGCAATTCCCGGGTGTGGTTTACAGGGTCGTAGACCCGAAGTTGGCCATACTAATGTTCAGATCTGGCAGGGCAGTATGCACCGGCGGAAAGAACGAGGATAACATTCACACTGGTATAGAGCGCATGATTGGCGATCTTAGAGCAGCCGGAATAGAGACATGGGAGCTAAAGGACGTCGAGATAGAGGTCCAGAACATGGTCGCCACATACTCCCTCTACTACCCAGAGGACTACGGGGAGGTTGCTCGAATGGACGATATCAACACCAAGGTCATTGACGACGAGGGTGGAATAAGAGCAGCAACCGACGAGGAGGTGGAGAATGAGGATTCAAGGATCAGAGGAATTCTGAAGGGAGAGCCTTTGGCAGCCCTTCCAAGGAAGCTGAACCTTAACAATTTGACATTTCACCTCCCGTTCGACAAGGTAGAGTACGAGCCAGAGCAGTTTCCCGGCCTGATTTACAGACTGGACTATCCAAGGGTCGTTTGCCTAATTTTCGGTAGTGGAAAGATGGTGATCACTGGGGCTAGGCACAAGGACGAGATCTTAGAGGCCGTAGAGCAGATAAAGGACGAGTTGGCAGATCTCCTTTAGACACGAACCACTATTATTGTGGATGCCCCCATCCTGACTGATGGGATATAGGCGCATGGTAACCCTGCTAGTGGCGCTGATTGCCTTGGCACCAGTCTCATCGACCTTGCTGAGCCCGAATTTTCAGGATAACGAACTCGAAAGGGACACATCCGCTTGGGTTTATGCAAGGACAGCAAATAACGCAGACGTGGTCGATTGGAGGATTAATGACAATTGGATGTATGACGGATACCTGGACGTCGCCGATTTCGTCGCTGAATCGGGAGTCCAGTCGAACGTCGAGTCACTCGAAGGGACCTTGCAACGTACTGTGGAGGACATCTATGTCACGGATATTGGAGGTAACTCTACACTAGTGTACGAAGTTGTATCCGTGGGTTCGTACGAATCGGATGGGATCATCAACATTGACGGAACAAATGGATGCCTATACTTGGATATGGAGACCACGGAGATTATTCGAGCTTCAGATATGGCGACTCACTCCCAGGATGCCGCGATTGAGGTATACTTCGATCCGGCAATCGGAAGCTCGTGCTGGTCATGGCTAAGGCAGACTGTCGGACTCCTAAACGTTGACAACTCATATGATCCTCCACTTGAGAACTACGATTTCCCCCTTGGCGTCGGGGAGACTTGGGGGATGGACTTCCAACAGGAGACCGAATATAGCGGATCTAGCAATTTCGGAATAGAAATCCCAGATGACTCGAGCGACTCAAACTCGACTAGTTGGGAAGTAGTCAGCCAGGGCAACTCAGGAGTCTCATACCCAGGATGCTATCAATCTTACAACGTAACAAACTACGATTCGGACGGCGATGCGACCGGTTACAATTGGTACTGCCCGGCAATCAGGGGCGAGGTGAAGAGCTCAGTGGTCCAGAGCTTCGGGTTCCTAGCGGTTCATGAGCTTACTTCATACCAACCAGTATCGAGGGCCAAATCAATATCGATCGACATAGAATACCCCCTTTCTCCAATAGGAATCGACATATCTGCATGGATCAATGTCTCCAACCAAGGACAGCCGGTTGGCTCCCAGGAAATGCAGTTCAGGTACGAGTCGGAGCAGCTCTTCCAGAATATCACTACCGATGCTAACGGATCATACCACCTAGTATTCAATTCTGGAGACAAGCCCGACAACACGTTTGGAGAGGGCGAGCTAGGAAGTCATGGACTCGTGGCATGGATTCAGGACGAGAGCGTTTTGGGAGCCAGTTCCCTGCTCATTGACTCAGACATCCACGAGATCGACATGGTGGCAAACTCCGTGGGTGTCACCATTCAGAGATTAAGAGCAGGATACGCCAATCCGGTAACCCTGGACTCCAGCGTGGGATTCAATGCGATTGCGGGTGACACCCTAACATTCTCGGTCCCGATTATGAATCGGGGGCTAATTTCCTCTCCAGCAACGACCTTGGTGATCCATGCTCCCGATGGCTCCACAGTGAATGGGATCGTACCACCACTCTCCAGCCTGCAGGAATCCAGGGTCGAACTCAACTGGACGGTGCCCCAATCGCAGGGATTCGGAAATGTCTACTTCGACTTCACAGTTGACCCGGGAGAGGAGATCAGTGAGGACGGAAACAGGTCAAACAACCACGGGTCATTCGCATTATTCATTGGTGCTCCACCAATTCCTTCCTTGACTATTTCATCCTACGAAACACTAACCCTCGACTCAGTGATATTCGATGGAAGCGCTTCCTTAGACCCCGACGGCGGGGCCATAGTCTGCGAATTCCGAGTCGACAACGTAGGAGGCAGCATACAGGAGTCGATAGAGGAAGACTGCGTTTTCGAGTGGATTTGGGACGATGAAGGGGATTACGAAGTGGTTCTGGCTGTCTCCGATGAAGAGAATGACGCCGAACAGTTACAGGAAACTGTGTCGGTCTTCAATCGCCCTCCTGTGGTGGTCCTTGGGACCGACTCGGCGGAGGTTGTGGTCACCAACCCGATCACATTCCGAGTCATGGAAAGCAGCGATTTGGATACCCAGAACCCATCTGCACCTATCGAGTTCCTCTGGTCGCCCGAGTGCGAAGAAGGCCGAGTTGGACAAGTGTGCACGATTACTCCTATGCTGGAAGGTAATTACACAATCGAGATGACGGCAACCGACGACGACGGAGCAACTACTCTCGCGAATCACACAATAATTGTCAGCAACATCGCCCCAAGCAATCCAATCGCCGAATTGTACATTGGCGGTGAAAGAATATTCCCGGATAGCCGTGGCGTCTTCGTCGTCCAGGAGGACGACCCGATCGAATTCTGGGGCCAAGCAGAAGACTCGAGCAACGACATCGACTCCCTGTTGCACGTCTGGAGGCCCGACGCTGAAGACTACCCTGAACTGAACTTCACCAGCGTAGGGAGGGTGAGCACATTATCCAACCAAACATACAACACCCAGGTAGAGAACGTACCCCCTTCAATTTCCTCCACACCCACATTGCAGCCATTGGAAGAGGATGAGCAGTTCACCCTCCACGTCACGGTATCGGATACAGGAAACGACATTGACTCCTTGTTGTACTGCTTCGATCTTTCGCCCGAGGAAGACTCCGACTCCGACGGAACTGAGGATAACGACTGCGACTTCCCCTCAAACACCCTGGTGCACTCATGGCCTGACTCCACAACCTCTCCCGATCACATAGTCTTCCACGTGACAGACGACGATGGGGAAGTAGCCGTATTGGAAATCCCGATTGAGGTAAACAATGCCCCCCCTACGGCAATGGCATCTGCTAGCGTGGTCAATCCTACAGAGGGCGACAAAATCGTCCTCTCTGCAAACGGAACAGTTGACTCCGATGTAGACATGGAATCACTTCAGTTCCACTGGGACATAGATGTCACTCACGACTCAGACGGGGATGGCAACCCCTCCAACGACGTCGATTTCACTGGGAGGTGGATCGAGTTCACCTATGACTCGGACGGGGCCAAGCAAGCCAAGCTAACGGTACTGGACGAGAGCTCTAGCCACTCCGTCACAATGGAAATCCAAGTAGCAGAGGCCCCATTCAGCCTTTCTGCAACCATCAAGTCAAACATCGCACCAATTCTCTTGGCCATACTGGCGATAGTCGGTGCTGTGTTCGCAATCAGCAGAATGGGACTCGGCAAGGGAGAAGATACTCCAAAGCACGAGGCTCCAATGGATTTCGAAGCCGCTTTCGACGAACCCATCGAATCACCAAGTGACCCCGAGGAAAGATTCCGCCCGCCTCTTGGGGGGCCAGAGCAATCCCTCGAAGACCCGATAATTGATGGATTGGACGAACTATTGTCAGTGCACTCGGAAGACTCGAAGGTGGATATCCCGCCCGCCCCCGAACTTGGTCAACCGGCCCCGGCTGAGGACCCAGTAAAGCCGCTGTTGGACAAGGAAGACATCGAAGCACTCTTTGATGATTAGTGCGCGGGACTACCGTGGTCAATCTCTTCCGGCTGCTTGGACTGCCTAATCCAAACTCGACTCCTAAGACCAAGATGGGGCTCAGCAAGACTCAGGTGGAGCCCGGCCCCAGTGCCGGGAACCGCTTCCATGACCTAGGTGAGGCCAGATGGGCTGAGTGTATAAGAGACAGCCGCTGGATGGTGCGGAGCAGAACCTCTCCATGGGCGACATGGTGATAGTCGATCTGAATTCGCTGAACCACATGCCTAGTCAGCAGTCAGTATGCTCCCGAAGAGTGGAGGGGCTAGGCGAGCGAATGAGACTCCCAGTCTTTGCACTAAACGAAGACGATACCCTTCTGATGGTCGCCGGTGCGATGATGCGGGTCGACACGCAAAAGCACAAGCTTGGCTCGTCAGTCAGCCTGGTATCCGGCGACCCCGAGCTCTAGCTACCCTCTTCGAGCCAAGAGTCTAGTTCGCCAGATTCGACTTCCATCACCGCATGCTCTGTGAAGTCCCTATAGGCAATCCACTTGGAAATCTCGCCTTCGTCTTCTCCCCTCTCCTTCTTCCTCTTTATCGACTCATCTGCATATTCAACGCAACGCTTTAGGAAGTCCCGAATCAGTTTCCGACTCTCTGTAATCCCCATACTAACTCACCTTCAGTGCCTCTATCAGGCCATCCACATGCCCCTTGGCCCTGACTCCATAGCCAACCCACTCCAGAGTCCCGTCTTGTCCTATTGCAAATGTAGATCTCAGGGTTCCCATGTAGGTCTTCCCGTACATCTTCTTCTCTCTCCATGTTCCATACGACTCGTGGAGGGTTGCTTCTTCGTCCACAATTAGTTCGAATGGCAAATCATTCTTTTCTGTGAATTTTTGATGAGACTTGGCCCTATCCGTGGATACTCCGATGCCTCTCCTCCCTCCTTCCTTCAGCCTATCGAAACTGTCTCGGAAGTCACATGCCTGTGTAGTGCATCCAGGTGTGCTATCTCGAGGATAGGAGTAGAGAATCACCCCCTCTCCAGAGGATAGTATTTCTGAAAGATTGACCTTAGTTCCATCTGTAATTTCTGCCACGAAGTCAGGTGCCTTGTCCCCGACCGCCAACTCCACCGTCGCCATGCTCATGCGTGCACCCTTTTCCACATCAAGGCTACCATCATTCGATGAATGCCTTGAGTGACACCGAAGATGGCTTCCTTGGCGGCTCGCTAAACCCGAAGCATGCATCGCTGACAAACTCCTCCTTCTTTCCGAGGGGATCGCCGCTAATCCATGCTCTTGCCTCGATTAGTCTGGATATTCCCCTTACTGAGTACCATTCCCTCCTTCCATCCCTTGTCTTTCCAGCAGTCTTTGTTCCGAACAGAAGCCGACCAATGAACGACTCAATTGTTGCTGTGAACCATAGGGGCCTCCAGAATGGAAGGGGGAGTGCCAATCCCCATGATACCTCAATCTCCAGTTCACCGGCCTTCACAGAGATGTTCCTTTTTCCCCTAGAGACCTTAATCTCCACAATCTCTACCTCTTCGAAGTTGTATAGCTCTGATACATATCGGGCATGCTCTTCAG
>LULT01000079.1_pt1 | contig 13296 bp, 9 predicted proteins | sample 728141 | NCBI WGS metagenome assembly LULT01 (sample SAMN03860282, study PRJNA289734) | marine metagenome | biome: seawater column; feature: ocean; material: water; isolation source: Red Sea water column Station 108 - depth 100m | place: Saudi Arabia: Red Sea | collected 2011-10-15 | depth 100 m | reverse complement strand
AAGAAATAGCAGATGCAACATCAAAGAATGCAATGCAATTTTTTAATATTGATTAAATGATGGTATTTGCTAAAAAGAAATGGGGACAGAATTTTTTAGTTGATAATAATCTTCTTAATAAAATTGTTAAGACCGTTAATATCGCTTCCGATGAAAATATATTAGAGATTGGACCAGGGCAAGGTGCATTAAGTGAAAAATTAGTCGATATTTGCAATGAATTACATATGGTAGAAATTGATCGTGATTTAATTACAATATTAAATCAACATGATAAACTTTCTAAAACAAATATTATTAATCAGGATATTCTGAAGTTTAATTTATCTAGTCTTGGATTAAATAATCTTATAGTCATTGGTAATATTCCATATAATATTACTTCTCCCATCATTTTTTGGCTTGTAGAACACTTTAGTAGCTGGAATAGAGCTTATCTGATGGTGCAAAAAGAACTTGCTGAACGCTTAACTGCTAAAATTGGCACTAAAGATTATAGTAGAATCACTGTAATGACAGGATTATACTTTGATATTAATATTTCTTTCTTAATCTCCCCTAATGTATTTCTTCCTAAGCCAAAAGTACAGTCAGCTTTTATTGAGATAATCAAAAAAGAAGATTCGTATTATAAAGATATTAATCTCAAGTCATTTGACCAAATTGTAAGGATGGCATTTAATCAAAGAAGAAAGATGTTAAGAAATTCTTTATCATCTCTTGATATTAACATGGAGAATTGTTCAGTCGATTTTACGATGAGACCAGAACAGCTTACTATCGAAGACTTTATAGAGATTTCAAACAATATTATATCATAATTGGCATTTCTCGTTTTTTTTGTTAAGTTTGCGCACTATGATTGAAGTAAATGTAAGAGATAATGAATCGCTTGAAAAGGCGCTAAGACGTTTCAAAAAGAAATGGGAACGTTCTGGTGTGCTAAAAGAAGTAAAAAGAAAATCTTTTTATGAAAAACCAAGCGTAACAAAGAGAATTGCTAGAAAGCAAACTTTAAGACGTATTTCACGCCTTGCAAAATTCAATAATTAATATCATAACAGTCTTTATCTTTTCCAAAAAATGTTCTAATCTCCTATTATGCTTATAAGAAGCGCATCTGGTCTTAGAGGAATTGTTAAAGATGACTTTAGTCCTGAGATAATTGATTGCTATATTGTCTCATTTATTATCACTCAAAATATTAAACATTGTGTTATAGGAAGAGATGGAAGGCAATCTGGTAAAGATATATCACAGTGGGTTATTGATTCTTTAACTAAATATGGAGTCAATGTGGATAATTGTGATTTAGCGACTACTCCTACAATGCAATTAATGACAGAAAAAGAACAATATGATGGAGGAATTGTTATTACAGCAAGCCACAATCCATCAGAATATAATGGATTAAAATTTCTTCAAAAAGATGGTACATTTTTATCTCCAGATCAGTGTAATAATTTATTTACATCTGTTGATAATAAAGATACAATCAATGACTCAAAAGTTATTGGTAAAGTTTCTATATATAATTCTGCAAATGAAGAACACATTAATAAGGTTTTAAATGCACAATGTATTGAATCTGATAATATTAATTCTAATAAATTTAAGGTTGTTATCGATGCAGTCAATGGCGCAGGTTCAGATATTTTACCTCAATTACTTAAATCTTTAGGCTGTGAAGTAATAATGATTAATTGTAATGGAGATGGAAATTTTACTCGTATACCTGAGCCTCTTTCTACCAATTTGAAAGATTTAGAAAATAAAGTTATAGAAGTTGGTGCAGATATTGGTTTTGCTACTGATCCAGATGGAGATAGGCTATCTATCGTTTCAAATAAAGGTAAAGCTATTGGAGAAGAATACTCTTTGGTTTTAGCATTTAAAAATTTTATTAAATATAAAGAAAGTATGGTAGTAACGAATTTATCGACATCAAAAATGATTGATAGCATTTCATCAGGTTCAATAAGAACTAAAATTGGTGAAGCCCATGTTGTTGAAAAGATGAAAGAATTAAATATTCCAATTGGCGGAGAAGGTAATGGTGGGGTGATTCTTAATGAAGTGCATCTTGGGAGAGATTCTTTAGTTGCTACAGCACTGGTATTAAATCTTTTATCTAAAGAGAATAAGTCAATTAATGATATAATTGGTGAAATTCCTTCATATATCTTTATTAAAGATAAAATAGAGATAGATGATTCAATAGACTTTGATAGTCTTGCTACTCTATTCGATTGTGACGAAATTAATACAGATGATGGGATTAAATTTAGCTGGTCTGAAAAGTGGATTCATATTCGAAAATCCAATACTGAACCGATAATTAGAATATTTGCTGAAGCCAAAACGGAAAATGAAGTAAATAGTTTAATCCAAATATTAAAAAATTATTTACAATGAAATTATTAGATAAAAAATATTCTCCTTCTGAGTTAGAAGATAGATGGTATAAGCATTGGTTAGAAAAAGACTATTTTTCTAGCCAACCTTCTGACAATCACTACACTATTGTTATCCCTCCACCAAATGTGACTGGTAAATTGACTATGGGACATGTATTAAATAACACAATTCAGGATATTTTAATACGAAAAGCAAGAATGGAAGGGAAAAATGCTTGTTGGGTTCCGGGAACTGATCATGCATCTATTGCGACTGAATCAAAAGTAGCAAAAATGCTTCAAGAAAAAGGAATTGATAAAAAAGATATTTCCAGAGAAGAATTTTTAGAACATGCATGGGAATGGAAAGAAAAGTATGGCGGAATCATTATCAATCAACTACAGAAATTAGGATGCTCTTGCGATTGGGATAAACTTAGCTTCACAATGGATGAAAAATATTCTGATGCAGTATTAGAGTCTTTTGTACGATTATTTAATAAAGGATTAATTTATAAAGGGAATAGATTAGTAAACTGGTGTCCAAAATCACAAACAGCATTAAGTGATGAAGAAGTTATTTTTAAAGAAGTTAATGGTAAACTGTGGTATATCAAGTATGCGATAGAGAACTCTGATACATTTATTGAAATTGCAACTACAAGACCTGAAACTATGCTTGGAGATGTTGCAATAGCTGTTAATCCATCTGATAAACGTTTTAAAGATTTAGTGGGGAATAGTGCCATTTTACCAATCGTAGGAAGAAAAATTCCAATTATTGCAGATGAAATGGTAGATCCAGAATTTGGAACAGGTTGTGTAAAAATTACACCAGCACATGATCCCAATGACTATAATGTTGGATTAAAGCACTCACTTGATATGATCAATGTAATGAATCCAGATGGTTCTATTAATTCAAATGGGCCAGAAAGTTATATTGGATTAACAAGAGAGAAAGCAAGAAAGCAAGTTATTGATGATTTAAAGAAAGATAACTGTTTATTAAAAGAAGAAGACTATTTACATAAAGTAGGATTTTCAGAACGCGGAGATGTCCCAATAGAATACTATTTGTCTGAACAATGGTTTTTAAAAATGGAAGATTTAGCTAAACCTGCTAGTAAAGCTGTAAAAGATGGAGAGATTAATTTTTATCCAAACCACTGGGTTAAAACTTATGATCATTGGATGGATAATATCCAAGATTGGTGTATTAGTCGTCAACTCTATTGGGGGCATCGTATTCCAGTATGGTATAAAAAAGATTCTGATCGCACTAAAAAAGAAAATTGGTTTGTTTCTACTGCGCCTCCAGAAGATATTGAAAACTGGGAACAAGACCCTGATGTTTTAGATACTTGGTTTAGTTCTTGGTTGTGGCCATTTGCCGTGCATAATTGGCCAGAAGAAGAAAAAACAAATTATTATCCAACGAGTACATTAGTGACTGGTCCAGATATTATATTTTTCTGGGTTGCAAGAATGATTATGTCTGGATTTGAATTTATGGGCGATATCCCATTTAAAGATGTTTATTTTACAAGCATTTTAAGAGATGAAAAAGGCAGAAAGCTTAGTAAATCTCTTGGTAATTCTCCTGATCCAATTACATTATTTGAAAAATACGGAACAGATGCAACACGATTTTCAATTATGTTAATGTCTCCTCAGGGTTCTGATGTTTACTTTTCTGAAAGCGGTCTTGAAATAGGACGAAATTTTATGAGTAAGATTTGGAATGCAAGTCGATTTATTATGTTAAATCATGATGACTCTTTCAATGAATCAATTAATCATGATGAATTAGGTATTTATGATAAATGGATTTTGAGTGAATTAAATAAAACTATTGAAAAAGTTAATTCATACTATGACTCTTATCAGTTCAATGAAGCAATTAAAGTAATTTATGAATTTACATGGAGTGAATTTTGTGATTGGTATATTGAGCTTGCAAAAATTAATTTTCAAAGTGATAATCAGACCATAAAGAATAATACTTATCTTATATCAAAACATGTTTTAAAAAATATTTTATTATTGTTACATCCTATTGCTCCATTTATTACCGAAGAAATTTGGAGTTATTTAAAAGATAAATCTGATAATGATATCATAGTGAGTTCATGGCCAGAATATAATCAAGAAAATGTTATAGATAAGGTTGAGATTATTGATACATTAAAAGATGTAGTAACATCTATACGAACGATACGATCAGAACTTAATATACCACCATCTAAAAGAATTGATGTTCTTATATCCATTAATGATCAATCTGATTCTGAATTATTTCAAAAAATAAAGGATACAATCATTGATATTTCAGGAATAGAGCAATTGGAAATTGATATCAATATTGAAAAACCAAAAAAATCTGCTGTAGGCATTTCTAAAAAATGTGTCGTTTATGTTCCACTTGGAGATTTGGTGGATACTAAATCTGAAGTTCAAAGACTTAAAAAGCGTCTCAGTGAAATCGAAAGTTTGATTACTTCAATTGAAAAGAAATTAGATAATAAATCATTTGTTGATAAAGCACCTGCAGAAATTGTTAATCATGAAAAAAATAAATTGAATGATTTTATTGTTGAAAGAGATAAAATAATTGACAATATTGCTTTGTTGAAATGAAAAAAATATTAATATCATTATTTTTATTTACAATTGTCTTTACTCAAGACATGATTTCTTCAGATAATAGTCGAGAAATCACTATCTATAAAGATGGTTTTGCTACATTAAAAGAACCTATTGTGTGGAATCTAAAAGCTGGAAAGAATACAACAAGATTTGATAATCTATCACCAAATATTGTTTTTGACTCACCAAATCTTGATTTACAAGGAGTACAAATTCTTTCACAAACAATGAATAGAAATTTTAATTCTAGTGATTCATTTTTAAAAAATAATATTGGTTCACAAGTTGAAATTAGATTATCAAACGGCGCTGTTAATCAGGGGAAATTATTGGATATTAATGGATCAAGCATTGCCATTAATACAAATAAAGGTTTGATGGTTTTTCAAAGAACAAAAATTGATTTTATCAATTTAAAAGCAAATAATATTCAAGATAAATTTAGCCCTGAAATTTCTTGGGATATTTTTTCTAGCCAAGATCAAACTGTTTTTGCTGAATTGACTTATTTGACATCTGGATTTAGTTGGAAACCAATTTACAAATTAGAGTTAAATACCAATGATAGCAGTGCAATATTGAATGTCGATGCAGAAGTCATCAATCATTCTAATATTAATCTTCTAGGAATCAATATTAATGTTGTCGAAGGAGAGTTAAATCAAGTCAACAATAATCGTCCTTCATCTATGCAAATGCAGGCAAGAAGATTGGCTGATGATTCTGTTAATAATAAATTAGGAGATTTCTATATTTTTAAATTAGGCAATAATCTTAACTTAAAATCTCTTGAATCGGTTCAATTCCCATTAATTCCTAAGAGAAGTATATCATATGAAAAGATTTATGTTTTTAGCAATGTAGAAAGAGATCAAAAAGATGAACCACTTGATATTGAGATTTCTTTTGATAATTCAGAGGAAAATAATTTGAATCTTCCACTACCATCTGGAATTGCTTATCTCTATGAGAGAAGTGTAGATAATAAATTAAATTTTTTAGCTAAAAACAATATTAGCCAACTTTATAAAGGAGGAAGTGCATCATTTAGTGCTGGTAAAGCTTTTGATATAGTTGGCAAAAGAAGAATTTTAAATTATGATCGACAAAGCAATGTTGAAGAATCTACTATTTCCCTTCAAGTAATTAATAGTTCAGAAAAACCAATAAAAGTAAAAGTGATTGAAAAGATTATTGGAGACTGGGTAGTTAAACAATCTTCTAGCATGTATATCAAAGATGATGCATCAACAATATATTTTCCATTAGAAATAGGTCCAAATAGTTCTCAATCAGTGACTTATACCTATAAAAAAGAATGGAAATAAATAAATCTTCTAATTTATTAGAAACACCTGTTCAATATTTAAAAGGCGTTGGCCCAAGAAGAGCTAAAGCATTTGATTCTATTGAAATCAAAACTTTAAAAGATTTAATCTATTATTTTCCCAGAAAATATTTGGATCGTACAACCATTCATACCATTGATTCAGTTAAAATAGATTCAAAGGTTAATCTTGTTGGCACAGTTAAATCTGTCAGTTTAAGAAAAATGAGAACCGGACAATTTTTAACAGCAAAACTACATGATGATACAGGGTCAATAAATTTAATGTGGTTTAAAGGAGTAGATTATATTAAAGACTCATTAAAAGATGGAGAAACAATTGCCGTCCATGGAAAAATAAATGAATACAAAGGAAATTTTCAAATTGCACATCCTGAATATGACAAATTAAATGATAATGAAATTGCGCTGAGCACTGGATTTCTTATTCCTGTATATCCATTGACTGAAGAATTAAAAAAAGTAGGATTAACAAGCCGTAATATGAGAAAAATTATTTATCAAGCATTGAATTCGCTTGGGAACATAAGTGATCACTTTACAAAAGCACAGTTAGATAATTTTGAATTATGTAGTTTAGATGAAGCAATGAGAAACATACATTGTCCAGATAATATTGAAGAATTAAGGTTGGCAACTAATCGTTTAAAATTTGATGAACATTTTTTTCTACAATTGCTTCTTGCTTTAAGAAAGAAGAAGATTAGTGAGAAACGTTTTAATACCATTGCATTTAAAACAGAAATCTATAATCAAATTGTTAAAAACTTAAATTTTGAACTAACAAAAAGTCAAAAAAATGTATTAAAAGAAATTGTAGAAGATTTTTTATTAGAAAAACCTATGAATCGTATGTTGCAAGGAGATGTGGGTTGTGGAAAAACCATTGTTTCAATTCTTGCATCATCTATTGTTGTTGATAATGGTTATCAGGTAGCAATAATGGCTCCTACTGATATACTAGCAAAACAATTATATAAAAATTTTACTCATAATTTTGAAGATGCTGGAATTAAATGTGATATTCTTGTTGGGAGCCTAAAAAGCAAAGAAAAAAAAGAAACATTAGAGCGAATTAATAACGGAGATTCAATGGTGATTGTTGGCACCCATGCTTTATTCCAAAAAGATGTCTTTTTCAAAAATCTTGGCCTTGTTATCATTGATGAGCAACATCGATTTGGTGTTAATCAAAGAAAAGATTTGTTAAAAAAATGCACAGTACCAAATTTATTAGCAATGACTGCAACTCCAATTCCAAGAACATTAGCCATTACATATAATGGAGACATGGATTTATCTATCATTGATGAGTTGCCAAAGAATAGGCCAGATATTTTTACATCACAAATTGAAAAAAATAATCTCGAAACTGCTTATGATTTTATTACAGAAAAGGCAAAAAATAATGAACAATCTATTATTGTTTATCCTTTAATTGAAGAAACTGAAACACAAGATTTGGAAGCTGCGCTTCAATCATATATTAAATTAAAAGATACCATATTTAAGGAATACAAAGTTGGTTTAATTCATGGAAAGCTTGATTCAGATGAAAAAAATGAAATAATGAATCAATTTATAAGCAATGAAATTCAAATCTTAATATCTACAACAGTTATTGAAGTAGGTATTGATAATCCGAATGCTTCTGTCATATTGATTAATAATTGTGAACGTTTTGGTCTTAGTCAAATTCATCAACTTCGTGGACGAGTTGGGAGGGGGTCTTTAACAAGCTATTGTATATTGTGCAGTGATACTGAATCTGAAAATACAAAACAAAGACTATCAATACTTTGCAAGACTAGAAATGGATTTGAAATTGCTGATGAAGATTTAAAACTAAGAGGGCCTGGTGAATTTTTTGGTGAAAGACAGAGCGGATTTATTAAATTCAGGATTGCTGATTTAGTAACAGATGGTAATATTATTAGATTTGCAAGAAAAAAAGCTTTTGAAATAGTAGACAAAGATGAAAATTTAGAGAATTCTGAAAATAGACTTATTCATGATAGGTTTAATTCGGACTACTTAAAACTTTTTTTAAATACAACAGTTAATTAGCGGAGAAAAAAATGACAGAAGAATCATATACTGAAAAACAGCTTTTCGATATGTTAATTTCTCAGTCTGTTTATGGTGTTTGGATTGCATTAGGCAAGATGAAAAACCCTGTTACTGATAAAACAGAAGTAGATTTAAGAAGCGCTTCAATTCAAATTGATATGCTCGAAATGATTAATAATCGTATGTCAGCAAGTTTAGACGAAAATGAAACTAAATATCTTGATCAAGTTTTGTCTGAATTGAAGATGAATTTTGTTGATGAACAAAATAAAGAAAAGAATAGTGACGATAATTCAAAAGATAAAGAATAGCACTGAAAATTCATTAGCTTTAGTTTTATTTTTTTTAACATTTATTGTTTATTTCAATACGATGGCTCCAACAGTATCTTTCTGGGATACTGGAGAATTTATAGCAACTTCTCATATCCTTGGAATTCCTCATCCTCCTGGGAGCCCTTTATTTTTATTACTTGGTAAATTTTTTAGCCTTATACCAATTAGTAGCGATATAGCTTTTAGAGTTAATATATTATCACCAATTTTCAGTGCTCTAACTATTTCCCTTCTTTTTTTAGTTTGTAATCAATTCATAGAAAGACTTAACAATTATACTTCTAGTGATTCTTTTTTAAGAATGAGCTCTGCTTTTATTGCATCGTTGACCTTTGCTTTTACTCATAGTCACTGGTTTAATGCTGTAGAAACTGAAGTATATGCTTTTAGCGGTTTTATAACTGCTTTGGTTGTTTATTTAATATTATTATGGTCTAAAGATAAACATAGAGATTATAATGTCATGTATCTTATGACAATTATTTATCTTTTTGGGTTAGGAACTGGAACCCATTTACTTAACTTGTTGACCATACCATTTATTGCATTAATTATATATTTTTCTATCAATAGATTATCTTTAAGAAATTTCATATTAACTGCATTTGGAGCACTATTCGTTTTTCTTTTAATTCAAAATGGAATTATTCAAGGAATTCCTTCATTAGCACTTAAGTTTGGATTTTATTCTGTATTAATAATTGTTTTTGGTATTATTTATTTAGCATATCAAAGTATTAACAATAAAAATAATTTATTATCTATTTTAACTACATCAATCTTGTTAATTATTATTGGCTATTCTACATACTTTACTATATTTATTCGCTCTGGTCAAAATCCAGCAATTGATGAAAACAATCCTGAGACCATCGAACAAGCAATTTCTTATTTAAACAGAGATCAATATGGTTCTATGTCTTTGTTACCAAGGAAATTTGATGATATTCCATCAAAGATATCAGTAGTAGGTAAACCTATTTATAAAAACCTTGAATTTTCCACTTGGCAAAATCGTGATTATGCGTTTTACGAACCATCGAAACAAATGAATTTCTTATTTAGCTATCAAATTAAAAAAATGTACGTAAGATATTTCTTATGGCAATTTGCTGGGAAAGGCCCTATTGATGATTCGCTTGTATCTCCCTTTGGGGCAAATAAGAATCAAGATGGAGTTGATTGGAGTCAATTTGGTTTACCGCTTGCTTTAATCATTGGTTTATTTGGTGCATATTTTCATTTCCGTAATAATAAATATGATGCTTTCTCATTATTAGTTCTATTTATTATGACTGGGCTTGCAATCGTTTTGTATTTGAATCAAGATAACCCTCAACCAAGAGAAAGAGATTATTCTTATGTTGGTAGTTTTATGGCATTTTCTGTATGGATTGCAATTGGAATTTTTGGATTTATTAATAAAGTCAATGAACTTTTTCTTGAAAAATCTATTAAAAAATCAGCATCATACTTTATGGTTATAATGTTTTCAGCATTTATTCCTTTAAGAATGTTCCTTGCAAATTATCATGAACATGATCGAACTGGAAATTATATTGCATGGGATATGGCTTATAATATGTTACAAACATGTAAACCAAATGCTATTCTTTTTACCAATGGTGATAATGATACATTCCCATTATGGTATTTACAGCAAGTTGAAGGTATAAGAAAAGATATTATTGTTGCAAATTTAAGCTTGCTTAATACTTCTTGGTACATCAAACAACTGCAACGAGAAAATATTGATAATCCTTTTATTGATATGAGTGAAAAAGAAATAGATAATATTGACTTTAAAGCTTGGTCCAAAAAATTAATATCTATTCCTGCGCCAAAAGATTCACTAAATGCTTCAGGTAGTATAGAATGGGAATTAAGACCAACTTATTTTGATGTAGCACTCCGCGTTCAAGATTTGATGGTATTAAGAATTATTAAAGATAATAATTGGAATAGACCTATTTATTTTGCAGTGACGGTATCTCCAAATAGTATGTTAAATCTTGATGATTATCTTACTATGGAAGGATTAACTTACCGTTTATCAAATAACACAAAACAAGTAATTGATGTTGATGCAATAACAAAAAATTTAACGTCAATTGTTGGCGATAGAAGCTGGTTTCAAGATTACAATGCCAATGCTAATAATAACACTGGCTTGTCAATTTCAAAAACATATCAACCTGGATACATCTATAGAAATCTTGCCAATAAAGATGTTTATGTTGATCCGCAATTAGGTAGATTGATTCAAAATTACAGAACTGCATTTACTAGATTAGCAATTTCTCATTATATAGATAAAAATTTTGGTAAAGCTGAAAAGATTTTATTAGATATGGAAGAAAAAATGCCAAGTAATGTCATTAGTATTCCTTCTAAAGAACTTCAATATCAAATTGCACAGCTATATGCTGCTATAGGTAATAAATCAAAATTAGAATTCCATCTGAATGAATTAATTGATAGAGATGATTTAGATATTAATGATTATTTGCTTTATGGTAAGACTTTTGTTCAAAGCTTGGAGGATTATGAAGAAGCGAAAGTTATTTTTGAAACGATTTATAATAATTTTATTCTTATCGAGAAAGCTCTAGAAATACAAAGTTTTAAATCAACAAACATTACTGCTTCTGAATGGAATCAATGGCAAGAATCTCTCCCTGAGATTGTTTTCTTGCTTTATTTATGCTATAAAGAGCTTGAAGAATATGAAAATGCAACCAATTTAATTGAAGAATGGTTGGTTAGAAGTCCAGCTGATTTAGAAGCAAAAAAATTGTTAGAAGAAATTAAAAGTTTAGAAAATTCATGAATGTAGTGTCAGTTATTATTCCTCATTACAATGGGGAAGATATGCTTTATAATTGTATTAATTCTATATACAAAAATATTTCAATAAATAATTTTGAAATTATTGTTGTTGATAATGCTTCTACTGACAATTCAATAAATCGTATAAAAAATAGTTTTGGAAATGTTAAGATTATCTCTAATAAATCTAATCTTGGCTATAGTCAAGGTTGTAATATTGGTGCAAATCATGCAAATGGAAAATATTTACTATTTTTAAATAATGATACTGAACATTCAGAAGATTGGATAGAAAAATTAGTTAACTTTTTGGATAGTCATTCAAAAGTTGCAGCTGTTCAGCCAAAAATTTTAAATATTCACAATAAAAAACTATTTGATTATGCAGGAGGCGCAGGTGGGTTCCTTGATAAATTTTGTTTTCCCTTTGTCAAAGGAAGAATTTTCCACACATTAGAAGAGGATTTAGATCAATACAATAATCCTTCTAGAATATTTTGGGCTTCTGGAGCTGCACTAATGATTCGTTCAGAAGTATTTAACAAATTAGAAGGTTTTGAAAAAATTTATTTTGCATATATGGAAGAAATTGATCTGTGCTGGAGAGCACAAAGTTTGGGTTATGAAATTTGGTCTTGTACTGATTCCTATATTTATCATCATGGTCCTTATAAAAATTTTAGAAAGAATTCCATGAAATCTCTCTATCTTAATCATCGTAATTCTTGGATACTTTTTTTAAAGAATTCTTATAGTTTTAATTATGGAATATCTATTATTATAAAATTATTCTTGGATTGGATTGCTTTATTATATTCATTATTGCGTTTAGATATCAAAAGATTTGTTGCAATTATTAAAGCACATATTTGGTTATTTTTATATTTGTGGAAAATTATAAAATTGAGACAGCACAATAAATATCGATTAAATAAATTAGATAATATTTATAATGGGAGTATTGTTTTAGATTATTTTATTAAGAGAAAAAAATATTTTTCTCAAATTTCACTTAAATAACCTTCATAAATATCTTTTCTTTGAGCATCCAGATAAGTCATTTTTTTAAGAAGATCTTTTTGGCCAAGTTTCTTCATTATTTCACCAATTTTACCACCATGAAATTTCATAAATATTGTTGTATAGTTTTCTTGGCTATAGTTTTTGAAGATTTCATCTAAATTTTTCACAACCTCATTTAATGCTTGAGAGCATGCATCTATTTTTCCATTTTCAAAAAGTTCATAACTCAAGTATGTAGAATATCTCAATTTTCTCAAACCGTTATTAGTTGTTAAAAGTTCAATCAAGACTAATCTTTGTTCCCATCCTCGTGGAAAATTTGATGCATTTGCACGAATTGCAATTGTTCGTGCTTTTTCATAGTGAGTTGTTCCTCCAAGCAATGACCATGTGTCTAGTTCTGCTCCAAGCATGAGATTGCCATAGAAACCCAATAAACTTGCTAGAGGATCAAAATAAACACTATCATAATAAAGAGAGTTCTGATTTAAAAGAAATTGAGATCCTTTATCAAAAAAATGTAAATCCTTTCCATTGCTAAACAATGATTGAATTGCATATGTTTGTGTGCTTCCTTGGTTAGTATTTCCTTCAAAAATAATTTGAATATTTAAATTCATTTCTAAATCACTATATTCTTCATTCC
>LULT01000185.1_pt1 | contig 13330 bp, 12 predicted proteins | sample 728141 | NCBI WGS metagenome assembly LULT01 (sample SAMN03860282, study PRJNA289734) | marine metagenome | biome: seawater column; feature: ocean; material: water; isolation source: Red Sea water column Station 108 - depth 100m | place: Saudi Arabia: Red Sea | collected 2011-10-15 | depth 100 m | reverse complement strand
GTAGATGTGTGTACTGTGTTGAAGGAATGGGATAAAACACCCCATATGACCAGAGCCCTTAACAATCTCCTTGGTTGGTGGTAAGATAATTTGGATGAAAAAAGTATTTATATTTATAATATTCTTTTTAAATAATAATGCATTTGCAGATCATACAAAAACAGATCGTGATTTAATTAATTTAATGTCTAAAAATACAAATACTGAGATTGGAATTAATTTAATTCTAAAACATGATTATGAAAAAGCTATAGATTATTTTACAAAAGCAGCTGAAAACAAAGATATGGATAGTGCAGCTAACTTAGGATTAATATTTGAATATTTAAAAAATAATATTGCCAAGGCTGAAGAGTATTATATTTTATCTGCAAGTTATGGGAATGCATACGGACAATACAATCTTGGTATTCTAAATTTTATTGTCAAGAAAGATAAAAAAAACGGATATAAGTGGATTTCTTGTGCTGCAAATCAAGGATACCTTCTGGCTATTGAAGCAAAATCTTTTTTATTTCAAAATCAGATGATTAGTTTAAAAGACTCGAAATTGATAGATGACAATTTAACTTGTTAAGTTAAAAATTTTCTCTTCTTTTCTAATAAAATTTTACTTCGATTGTCCGTTGCAATTAAAAATGATTTTCTTGTTTGAAAGCTATCAAAAATTCTCGACATAGTTTGAAAAACTATAACTATCACCAAAAGCACAGATGTAAATAATTGTACAAAATGAACTTGTAATGCAAAAAAAACTAAACCAGTATTTAAAAAATTGACAGTCAAAGCTCCAATAGCAGCACCTAGCACTCCCCCGTTGCCACCAAGAATGCTTACACCTCCAACAAATGCTGCAACAGTCCCTGCTAGAAGTAAGTATTGCAGCCCTAATCCCTGAGCGGTTCCAGATTTTAAGCCAATAACAGCGCCAGCGAAACCTGCACAAAAACCAGATAAAGCAAAGGCAATAATCATTGGACGTCTTAATGGTATCCCAGCAGTGAGAGCTTCTTTTCGAGCACCTCCAATAGCATAAATTTCTCTTCCATATTTCGTATATCTCATAAAAATACCAACACAAATAAACACAAATATAACTGTTATACTTGCAGGGGAGAAATACATCAAAAACTTAGTTGTGATAAAATCAGGTACTCTAAAGTCAGTAAGCATCACAGTTTTTTCTTCTGCAATTAATAATGCTATACCCCTTAGAAGCATTAAAGTCCCAACGGTAATCACAATTGCTCTTATCCTTATAAAGGCAATAACAAAACCTTGAGTTGCACCTATTAAAGTCGAGATAGATAAACCAATTAAAATAGCAAGAGGAGCACCTATAGGATCTGTCAATTTAACCACAATAACTGCGCACAAAGCAGCGTTAGAACCAATCGACAAATCAATTTCTCCAGCAATAATACAAATTGTTAGCGCTAAGCCTACAAGTCCAAGAACTGCAAATCGCTCAAGAATAGCAAAAGAAATATTATGGCTAAAAAAAACATCAATTTGAATTGCAAAAAAAACATATACACAAATTGCTAATAAAATAGCAAATGATAAATCTACATCTCTAGCAACTCTTTTAATAAATTTTTCTATCATTCTTGAGCTCTGCTTCCTTTCGCAAATAATCCAAAAACGATTATACTAAATACAATCATCATGCCTACACCAACTATTCGAGGACCACTATTGAAACCCTGTAAAACCATCATATTGTCCACCATAGCAATGAATATAGCACCTAAACTAGTTCTTATTGAAGATCCATAACCACCCATTATGGAATTTCCTCCAACCATTACGGTAGCTATAACAAGAATTGTCATATCACCTGACGACCCAAACTCTGCTGAAAAATAATTTGATTGAGCACTATCCATTTGAGCCACAAAAGCTACAGCAACAAAAGCACAACAAACAGAACAAATAGTAAATACTATGATTGCCATTGAAAAGTTTTCATGACCAGTTGCCTTTCCTGCTGCTTTGTTAGAACCAACTAAATAGACTTTTCTTCCAAAATTCGTATGTCTAAGAACTATTTCTGCTACTATGGCAATTATAATAAATGACCAAGTTATAGATGGGAGCCCCAAGAATGATCCTGTCCCAAGCCATTCAGCATCATGAGGTCTAGTAAAATTAATCACTAGGTTATCACTCCACCAGGCTCCAACACCATACAATATTCCAGCTCCTCCCAGAGTTACAACAATCGGGTTACCGCCCATTCCAACAAAGTATCCCTGTATTACCCCACTTACAACTGCTACAGACAAGGCAGCAAGAAGGGAAACCATAAAGTTTCCAGCCAAATCAGGGGAACCAAAACCAGTAGACATTCCCATAGCAAATGTAACACCGCATATAGATGCTGTTTCTTTTAGAGATAATAAAAAAAAATTACCTGAAAGAGTTACAAAAGTTAAACCAATGGCCATTATGCCATATAAAGCAGCGTCTCTGATGATTGCTTTGAAATTTGTCAAAGTTAAATAATTATCTGTAAAAAATATACCGTACACAAACATTACAGCAAAAAGTGAGAGTAGTATGGCTAATAGAGTTCTGTCCTTATAAAATTGAAGAAATTTAGAAGAGATAGAATCTTGATTATTTTGAGTAATAGTTGTCATAAGTTTGTTTCATTAAATGGGTCTGTGATTTCTTTTAGTATTTTTGGAGTATTAATTTCCTTTAATCGATGCTCATCAATCATCATCCCTCGATAAAAGGTAATTACTCTATCAGGTAAATAGGTAATTTCTTGAATATCGGTTGATGAAAAAATAATAGTTATACCACGGCTCGCCAACTCTCTCATTCTTTGATAAATTTCTGACTTAGCACCTACATCAACACCCCGTGTCGGTTCATTAACCAATAATACATCTGGTTTTATAGATAACCATTTTCCGAGTGCTACTTTTTGCTGGTTACCACCACTCAAAAGACCAGACTCGTCATACATTCTTTTAACATCAATCAAAAAATCTTTAGCTAAATTTTTAGAGAAATCTTCTTCAGTGTTTCCAAAATTAAATCCATATTTAGAAATTGCTGTAAGAGCAGGAGAGGTTAAATTTTCAAAAATAGGCCTGCCTAGAAATAATCCATATTTTTTTCTATCAGATGAACAATATGCAATTTTTTTCTTGATGGCTTGCTTTTGAGATTTTGGTAAAAAAGACTCTCCATTTAGAGTTAATAATCCTGATCGAGACTGGATGGCCCCAGCAATAGAAGCTAAAACCTCACCTGAACCACTGCCTAATTGCCCAGATAAACCAAGTATCTCTCCTTTGTAGGCTGAGAAACTTACAGGCTCAAGTAAGCCATCTGGCCATAAATCTTTAATTTCAATTTGTGGCTCACCACTAATATGATCAGCTCTTGCTGGAAACATATTTGCTAATTCTCTTCCAAGCATGATTTCAACAAGTTTGTTAACATCTATATCTTTAGTTTTTTGAACTCCTTGACTAACACCATCTCTTAAAATTGTAATTCTATCTGTAATTTTGAAAATTTCATCGAGTCTATGACTAACATAAATAATTGATTTACCATTAGCGGCTAAACGGTCGACCATTTCTAATATTCTTCGACTCTCCGCCTCACCTAATGCAGCTGTTGGTTCATCTAAAATTAAAACTTTAGCTTCTCTTGATATTAATCTAGCTACTTCCACTAAATGTTGTTCTCCGACAGACAATAAGTTAATCCTTGTAGTGGGATCTACTTCTGTTAAACCAACTTGATCCAAATAAGGTCGTGCCATTTTTGATAATGTTTTCAGAGTAGCAAACTTCTTTACTTTTGCGCCAGTAAGAAAAATATTTTCAGCAACTGACATATTGGGAATTAAGCTTAATTCTTGTTGAGCTATTGCGATTCCCGAACCCTCAGCTTGTGAGGGTGACTCAAATTTTACCTCTTGGTCATTAATGTAATAGTTACCTTTAAATCCAGGATCAAAACCGCTAATAATTTTTACTAGTGTAGATTTACCAGCACCATTCTCCCCAACTAAGCCCATTATCTCACCTTCGTTAATTTCAAAGTTGACCTCTTTAAGAGCTTGAATAGCACCAAATGAGCGAGAAACATTGGATATCTTAAGAACAGTATTTGTTTTCATCAACTAATAATAAACCTTTTTTTCTCAAAAACCACACACAGGGAATTAATCCCTGTGTGTAAAATTTATAGTATAATAGTAAGAGTTAAGATTTTAAGCTTAATTCCAAGCACCTGAGCAAAGCTCATCGATACCATAGAGTTTGCCATCAAAACCTCTTAGTGCAGTAAAGTCCATTGTGGCACCTGTTACTGATGGATTTGGAGTGAAATTAATGTAATTTGCAAGTTTTCCATTTTCCATGTACTCTTTAACAAGTGCAATAGCTAACTGACCTTCATGAAGTGGTGATTGAAGAGTGGTACCAAATTGCTTACCATCAGTAATCATTTGTTTGTCACCGTTACAAACAGTACCAACAGTAATAACAGCATCGCTATTTACATCACCATTACTACCTGTTCCTGCATACCAGTCAACATTGTAACCAGCTTCTTCCAAAGCTTTAATACCACCTGTTAAGATTGCATCATCCATACCGTAAACAAAATGGATGCCTTGATCTTTAACTTTAGCAATTAGTTTTGCAGCACCTTTATAACCATTGGCTTGTCCGAAACCCTCACCAATGTCACCAATTAGGTTTAAGTCAGTACCAGCTATAGCTCTTTTGAAAGCACCAATTGATAATCCATAACCACCGTAAGAGTGAGGATATGATAATGCAATAACATTAAATCCTTCACCACCTGCAGCTTGTTTCAATTTCATAGCTTTAACCATCATTTCACCTGCATTATACGCACGAAGACGATCATCCGGACCAGCGTATCCAAATATAAATTGTTCATCTTGTTCATTTGGTAGTTGGTTAATCTTAAGAACTGGCACTCCAGTTTTTGCAAGTTTTCTTAATGAACCTAATCCTGCAACTGCATCAGGCGGCCACCAAATAAATACATCTGGCAAAGCACCACTTGCAAGATACTGTTCTACTTGTTGGTTTTGTTCAGCTTGGTTATAATTGTTTTCAAATACAGTAATATCATAACCATACTGTTCTGCTGTAGCTTTTATACCTTTCACAAATGCACCAACATAGGCTTCAGAAGAAGCAGCATTAAAAGATCATTTAAAATATAATAAAAAAAAAGAACATTTCCTTTCCTAGTTAAACATATTAAAGATATTCATTTTGGATATTTTCATATAATATGAATAAAAATTGTTATTAAAATGAATAGAAAAGAGAGAAAATTACTACTTAATTTTGTGAATAAATCGCGAAAATTATTCTCTGAATGTTTATCATTTACAGATGATGATGCTGATTGGAATATGATTTCTTATTTAATGCAGCAACATTTTGATAATAAAATTGTTACCATTAATAGTTTAATTCAAGCATCAGGCATACCTTTTACTTCAGCTTTAAGACGTGTTAATTTGCTTGTTGAAAAAAAATTATTTTTAAAAAGGGCCAAAACTTCAACTGGTAAATCATTTTCAATTCATCCAAGTGAAAAATTAATAAATGATTTTTTTGAATTTTTAATATTGATTAAGGACTCTCTTGCTGAAAATTTAGGTTTTGAAGATAATTCAATGACATCCAAATTTCATTTTGGGATGTCTTTACATGCTGGAAATTTAATACCTCCTCCCCATGCTTTAATTCATTCTGGAAAAATTTTAAAAACTATCACAATAGCTACAAATAATAATCCTACATTTAAAGTAATAGAAAAAAATATAAAATTTTTTGAAAATATTATTGGTTCAAAAATAAATTTAAAAATATTTGGATTAAATGAATTACACAATGAAATATTAAAAAATAAAAAAAATAAAAACTCGGCTTTTGATATAATTGCATTCAATATTCCTTGGTTGGGAGAACTTTACGATGACAATATACTATTACCTCTTGATAAATATATTAGTGAAATAAATTTAAATCTCTCAGATTTTCATGCTCCTACAATAGAGAGTGGAACAATAAACAATCAAATTTATGGAATACCTATTGAAATGGTAACTAGTATTTTATTTTTAAGAAATGATATCATTAATAAATATAATCTAAAACCACCACAAACATTTAAAAATTTATTAGAGATATCACAATTTTTAAGTAATAAAAAAATTACAGAGTCAGTTATTAGCTGGCCTGCTAAAAGAGGTGTTGAACTTGGAAGTTTTTTTCTTGAAACAATGGCAAATTTTGGACAACCTTATGTAGATCTGCGATCAAGTGAATCAAATTTTTATGATTTAAATAATACAGAAGTAAAATTAAAACCAATGTTTAATAGCGATGAAGCAACTAAAAGTGCAAATTTTTTAAAACAACTTGTTAAATTTTCACCTAAAAACGTTTCATCCATGTCATATGATCAATGTGCAAATTATTATGCAGAGGGAAAGTCATCTATGATGTTTAATTGGAGTAGTAGAGCATCGATTTTTGAGCATGATACCGATTCACCAGCTTATTTAAATACTGGTTATTATCCAAGACCTGAGGGTAAAAATAATTTTCAAATCTCTTCGATGGGTGGTTTTCTTTTTGGAATACCCAAAAATATAAATCAATCTAAAATAGACTTTTGTGTTAAGGTAATTAAACATTTGGTTTCACCTCAACTAATTAAATATTTTATAGAACAAGGAAGTTTATCTTGTCCTCTTTTTAGTGTTTCAAACGATGACGAAATTAAACAAATTAGCCCACTTTTTGAAAGCTTGAAACTTATGGATATTGAGTCAAAAATTTTTAATTGGCCCAGAGCACCTATTCCCCAATACTCTGACATAACTAATATTGTTGGAAATGAAATTTTTAAGTATTTATTTTTAGATCAAAACATTAAAGTGACACTGGAAAACTGCCAAAATGAATCAACAAAAATTTTCAATATTATATGAAAAAGACAAATATCTCTCTTATATTAAAAAAAACCATTTTGAATATTTTTTAGATAGTTTTTTCATGTTAAATCGAAATAGTATAAAATATTCATTAATGAGGAAAATATGGATAAAGAGAGATTAAAGGGTAAAAATATTATTATTACTGGAGCAGCTCAAGGAATGGGAGCGGCAGTATCAGAGTATTGTTGTGCGCAAGGCGCTAAAGTTTGTGTAACAGATGTAAATTTAGATGGATGTAAAGAAGTTGTGGAAAGAATTAAAGAAAATGGTGGAGAAGCTATAGCCTTTCAAGTTGATGTTAGAAAGAGAGAGGATCATGTTGCTGCAATTCAGGCAACAGTTGACGCTTTTGGAAGTTTAAATGTATCTCTCAACAACGCTGGAGTAAATAAACCAATGTGGTTTATGGAAGCAACAGAAGAGAATTATGATTTTATTTTTGATATCAATGTCCGAGGAGCATGGATTGGTATGCAAGAGCAAGCAAGGCAAATGATCAAACAAGGCAAACAGGAAGAGCCTTATAAAATCTTACATGTAGCTTCAATTTTATCTAGGGAAACTTTCGATGATGTTGTGATGTACGGAATGAGTAAGCATGCAGTTGCAGGTTTAATAAAAGGTGGAGCAAAAGGTTTGGCTGAATATAATATAACAGTTAACGGTTATGGCCCTGGTGTTGTTAGAACAGAAATGTGGGAACAACTTGATAAAGATTTAGTTGAAATGGGTAAATTTAAAAAACATGGTGAGTCAATGGATTCAATTGCAGAAAATATGATACTTATGAAAAGATATTCTTATCCAAAAGATATAGTTGGTACTGCTGCATTTTTAGCGAGCTCAGAGTCTGATTATATGACAGGTCAAATTTTAATGATTGATGGAGGTATGGTAATCCAATAGTATGTCTGAACCAGTTACTATAAATCCAAATGATATAAATCCAAATCATGACTGGGGTAAACCTGTAATAGCTCCTGGTCATATGAGCGTTGACTTTGAGGAAAGAGTAAATTTCAATAGGTTGCACAAATACAGACTAGGTAGAGCTAAACAAGCTCTTAAGAAATCTGAAGCTGGAGCTCTTTTGTGTTTTGATAATAATAATATTCGTTATTTAACAAGCACTGTCATAGGTGAGTGGTCAAGAGATAAAATTTGTAGATACGCAATACTTGCGGGTGATGATGATCCAATTTTATGGGATTTTGGATCTGCTGCAAAACATCATCAGCTCTATTCTCCATGGTTACCTAAAGAAAATTGGAAAGCTGGAATGTTGGGTTTACGCGGTACTGTTCATCCTGATGCAGGATTAATGAAAAGAGCGGCACAGGAAATAAAATCTATTTTAAAAGAAAAAGGTTTGTTAGAAATGCCTGTTGGTCTTGATTTAGTGGAGCCAGCAATGATGATAGCTCTTCAAGAAGAAGGTTTAAAAATTATAGATGGTCAACAAATTCTTTTAGAAGCTAGAGAAATTAAATCAATGGATGAGATGATATTGCTCAATCAAGCTGCTGCTATGGTTGACGCAACGTATCATATGATAAATGAAAATTTAAAACCAGGAGCAACAGAGGCTAAGATAGTAGCTAGTGCGAATAAAATGCTCTATGAAATGGGATCGGATGATGTTGAAGCAATTAATGCTATATCTGGAGAAAGATGTAGCCCACATCCTCACAACTTTACTGACAGAATGTTTAGACCTGGTGATCAAGCCTTTTTTGATATTTTGCAATCTTATATGGGTTATAGAACTTGTTATTATCGAACATTTAATATTGGTAAAGCATCTGTAGAGCAAACGGATGCTTATAAACAATGCAGAGAATGGTTAGACAACGCAATTGCTTTAATAAAACCTGGCGTGAGCACAGATAAAATTGCATCAGTATGGCCAAAAGCAGAAGAATTTGGTTTTGATAATGAAATGGATGCTTTTGCTTTGCAATTTGGACATGGTTTGGGTTTAGCCATCCATGAGAGGCCTATAATTAGTCGCCTTGTGTCACTAGACTCTCCTACTGAAATAAAAGCAGGGATGGTTTTTGCTTTAGAAACATATTGTCCAGCAAAAGATGGTGTTTCGGCAGCAAGAATTGAAGAGGAGATGATAGTTACTGATAAAGGCTGTCAGGTTATTTCTTTATTTCCAGCAGAAGAATTACCTATTGCTAATAAATATTAAAAATGAATCAATTAAACGATGATATTGGCGAGTCTATTAGATTAGAGTTGTGGAAACAGTTACTTACTCTTCGTTTAGTTGAAAAAAAAGCTTATGATCTTTTTTTGCAAAATCTAATAAAAGGCACAAGTCATCTAGCTTTAGGACAAGAAGCAATTGGAGCATCATTTGGTGTCGTTTTAGAAAAAAAAGATTATACTTTTTGCACCTATAGAGGACACGCCCATACACTTTCTCGTGGAGCAAGCATAGAAGGAGTTTTAGGCGAATTAATGGGAAAAAATTGTGGTTTAATGAGTGGAAAAGGTGGGTCCATGCACTTAACGGATGTAAAAAATGGCGTGATGGGATCTTATGCTATAGTTGGTGCTCATATCCCAATAGCTAATGGAACTGCCTGGGCATCTCAATATAATAATACGGGAGCTGTTACGACTTGTTTTTTTGGTGATGGGACGACAAACATTGGCGCATTTCATGAAGCACTAAATTTAGCGCAAATATGGAAATTGCCAATAGTATTCGTTTGTGAAAACAATCTTTATATGGAATATACTCCAATTGGTGATGTAACAGCAGTTGAACATCCAGCCGCAGATAGAGCGCCTGCATACAATATGGATAAAATAATTGTAGATGGAAATGATGCTGATGAGATGTATCGTGTTGCAAAACAAACTGTTGAAAAAGCTAGGGCAGGTAAAGGGCCCTCATTAATTGAAGCAAAGACATATAGACATAGTGGACACTCTAGAGCTGATCCAGCAAAATATAGACCAAAAGAAGAGGCGGAAGATTGGATAAAAAATAAAGATCCAGTAAATATATATCGACAAAGATTAATTGATTTTGGAATAAATGATAAAATTATTTCCTCAATTGAAAATAAGATAAAAGAAAATATTGAACAAGCTACCGAAGCTTGTAAAAAATCACCAATACCCTCTTTAGATTTAATTCATAAAGATTTGTGGGCTAATGGAGGATCAGAGTGGCACAATTAACATATCGAGAAGCAGTATCGCTTAGTATAGCTCAGTGTATGCGTAAAGATGAAAAAGTTTTGTTTTTAGGTGAAGATGTAGGTGCTGCTGGAGGTGTTTTCAAAGCTACTGTTGGTCTTTTGGAAGAATTTGGATCAGTAAGAGTTAAAGATACCCCTATATCAGAACAAGCAATTCTAGGTGCAGCTATGGGAGCATCAATGGTAGGCTTAAAGCCTATTGCTGAAATTATGTTTTCAGATTTTTTAGCTGTATGTTGGGATATTGTAGCTAATGAAATAGCTAAAACTAGATATATGTCTGATGGTCAAATCAACCTTCCTTTAGTAATAAGGACTGCTAATGGAGCTGGATCAAAATTTGGGGCTCAACATTCACAAAGTCTAGAAAATTGGTCTATGGCAGTACCGGGACTTAAAGTTGTTGCACCTTCTTGCCCTTCTGATGTTATTGGACTTATGACATCTTCTGTTGCTGATCCCGATCCAGTAATTTTTTATGAGCATAAATCTCTTTATCCAATGAAAGAAGAAATTGAAGATACAAATTTATTTATAAATTTAGGTGAGGCAAATATTATGCATGAAGGTTCAGATGCCTGTATAATTTCATTAGGTTTAATGGCACAACGTTCAAAGGAAGCTGCCCTTATACTAAAAAACAAACATAAAATTAAAGTTAGTGTTTTAGATTTAAGAACTTTAGTTCCTCTTGATTTACAAACAATAAAAAGAGAGGTAAAAAAATCAGGGTTAGTTTTTACTGTAGAAGAAAATCCAAGATTATGCGGTTGGGGATCAGAAATTTCATCTATTATTGTTGAACAGCTTTTTTCTGAATTAAAAGGGCCTATAACAAGAATTACAACTCCTCATATCCCGCTTCCTAGTGCTGATATATTAGAAGACAATACTATTCCTACAACCGATCTAATAGTCGAAAAAATTATCAAACAACTAAAAAAATAAAGGAGAAAAGATGGAAATATTATTACCTGGAATTGGTGAAACAGAGGATGAAGGCAAAGTGATATCTTGGATGAAAAATGTTGGAGATCAAGTTTCAGATGGAGATGTTTTGTGTGAAGTTGAAACAGCTAAATCTACTATGGAAATTCCTTCAACAGTTGATGGAATTTTAAAAGAAATTAAAGTCAAAGAAGGTGAAACAGTTCCTGTTGGCACTGTATTAGGAATTATTGAATGATATTTAAATGATTAATAACTAATTTTTATAGTGAAAATTCAAAATCAAAAACTCTTTCAAGACAAATGTTATGTTGATGGCAATTGGGTCAATAGTAACAATAACGAGACGATAGAAGTTAATAATCCATCTAATTTAAAGATTATAGGTAGTGTTCCAAAATGCGGAAGAGATGAAACTAGGATAGCAATTAAAGCAGCTGAAAAAGCTTTGCCAAAGTGGAAAGCAAAAACTGCAAAAGAACGTTCTATCCTTATAAAAAAATGGTTTGATCTAATCATGTTAAACCAAGAAGATTTAGCAAAAATAATGACTATTGAGCAAGGAAAACCAATTAATGAGTCTAGAGGAGAGATAGGATATGGAGCCTCTTTTATTGAATTATATGCAGAGGAAGGTAAAAGAGTCTACGGGGAAACTATTCCAGATCCCCTACCTGATAGAAGAATAGTTGTTATAAAACAACCTATTGGAGTTGTTGCAGCAATAACACCATGGAATTTTCCTAGTTCAATGATAACTAGAAAAGCCGGTCCTGCTTTAGCTGTAGGATGCACAATTGTTATTAAACCTGCAAGTCAAACTCCTTACTCTGCATTGGCTTTAGGTGTATTAGCAGAAGAAGCAGGAATCCCAAAAGGAGTCATTAATATTATTACTGGCTCTGCTAAAGAAATAGGTATGGAACTCTCAACTAATCCTATTGTTAAAAAACTATCTTTTACTGGCTCCACAGAAGTTGGTAAAATTCTTTTAGCTCAATCAGCTTCAACTATAAAGAAAGTATCAATGGAGCTTGGAGGACATGCACCATTTATAGTTTTTGAAGATGCAGACATTGATGAAGCAGTTACAGGAGCTATGCAAAGTAAATTTAGAAATTCAGGACAAACTTGCATTTGTGCAAATAGAATATTTGTACATAATAATATTTATGATGAATTTATTAAAAAGTTTACTAAAGCAGTAGAAAAAATAAAAGTTGGAGATGGTTTGAGAGAAGATGTTGTCTCAGGACCTTTAATCGATGAATACTCTCTAGCTAAAGTAAAAGAACATGTAAAAGATGCTGTAAATAGTGGAGCAAAAATTGCTGTGGGGGGAGATGTGCATCCACTAGGAGGTAACTTTTATCAACCAACAGTTCTCTCAGATGTTACGACAAAAGCAAAAATTACCTATGAAGAAACTTTTGGTCCAGTAGCACCAATTTATAAGTTTTCAGATGAAAAAGAAGTGATCAAAATGGCAAATGATACACCTTATGGCCTAGCTTCATACTTTTACTCACGAGATATTGGAAGAATTTGGAGAGTGGCAGAGGCGCTTGAATACGGAATGGTTGGTGTTAATACAGGGTTAACTTCAAAAGCTGAAATACCTTTTGGTGGTGTTAAAGAATCAGGTCTCGGAAGAGAAGGTTCCAGATACGGAATAGAAGAATATTTAGAAATAAAATATATTAGTTTAGCGGGAATTAATCTATAAAAATAATTAAATAGTTATTAAAAAAAATGATCGTGAATTATTAATAAAATCTCTAGTTGGCTCGTCTTTGAGAGGTGTTGATAGTCATGGTATTAGATTATTTTCTCATTATGTACATTGTTTGGAAAAAGGGAGAATAAAAAATAATCCTAAAATGAAATTAATTAAAAAACAAAAAGGCATAGCTCTGTATGATGCTGATGATGGATTAGGTCATGTTGCAGCCTTAAAAGCATCTAAGATTGTAGCCTCTATGGCAAAACAAAATGGAATTGCAGCCATTGGCATTATTAATTCATCGCATTATGGTGCTGCTGGTGTTTACTCACTGGAAATAGCTCAACAAAACTGTATTGGATTATCATTTACGCATTCAGACTCTTTTGCAATACCTTTTAAATTTTTAAAATT
>LULT01000405.1_pt1 | contig 13362 bp, 11 predicted proteins | sample 728141 | NCBI WGS metagenome assembly LULT01 (sample SAMN03860282, study PRJNA289734) | marine metagenome | biome: seawater column; feature: ocean; material: water; isolation source: Red Sea water column Station 108 - depth 100m | place: Saudi Arabia: Red Sea | collected 2011-10-15 | depth 100 m | reverse complement strand
GTTGAGGTCCGGGTCGCTCGCCAGCGCCAGCGCCAGTCGATGTCGTTGTCGTACATCGGGTCGTTGTCGACGGTGAAGAGCCAGCGGTCCGGCAACTCGTCCGGCAGGAATCGATCGATGTGCACGCGCAGCATCGCGACCAGCTCGTCGGGCAGGTGCACGATGCGCTCGGAGCCGTACTTCGGCAGCCGCACCGCGAAGGTGTCGCCATCGCGCTGCAACTGACGCGACACGGTCAGCCGACGGAGCGAGAATTCGATGTCGCCGGACTGGACTCCAGCGGCCTCGCCCTTCCGCAGCCCGGCGAACGCGCAGAGTGCGACGTAGGCACGGAAGCCGTGACGCGTCGACACGCGGTTGCTGTCGGCGTGTGCGAGCAGCTGGCCGACCTGCGCCACCGTCGGGATCCGCATCGCGGCCTCGACCTTCCGCCGGCGTGGCAACGCGACGCCGGCGGTGGGGTCGGCGGCGATGACGCGATCGGACACCGCGGCACGGAAGACCGACCGCACGATCACGAACCGCGTCTTGATGGTCGTCGGCGCCCAACGACTGGAGATCCACTTCACCCACGTCTCGATGTGCGAGCGTCGGATCGCCTTCATCGGCAGATCGCCGAAGCTGACAGACCCGACCGCGAGGTCGGCGTTGGCGCGGGTTGACGGCACCCAGAGTTGGCGCGGCGCCCAGGCGTCGTAGAACTCCTGGAAGGTCACCCGACCGGCGCGCGGGTTAACGTACGTACCGGTGTGGAGCGTCGAGGTCACCTCGTCGAGCCACGCAGCGGCGTCGACCTTGCGCCTGAAGTGACGAGAGCGCTCGCGCCCGGTGTCGTCCCGATAGCGGGCGCGCCAACGGCCGTCGGGGCGCCTCGCGATGCTCCCGGCCATCGGTCACCTCCTTGCGACGATCGACTCACCTTGCGCCGCTCGGCCGCACGGTCGGCGGGCTCAGTCGTGTCTCTGTGGACGGTTGGTCTGCTCGGCCAGCCATAGGACGAGGTCGGCACGCCAGTAGCGGACGTGGCGGCCGATCTTGAAGCTCCGCGGTCCGCAGCCGAGGTGCCGCCAGTAGCGCAGCGTCCCCTCGGCGACTCGGAGGAAGCGGCAGGCCTCCTGGAGGGTGAGCATCTCGTCGCCGGGGTTCTTGATCGGGCGGCGGTTCTCGTCGGGGTTGATCGGTGATGCGGTCATGGCGTTGCTCCTCGCCGGTTGGGGCCACGGACGGTCGGTCCGTGTCGGCCAGCATGGGCGGCCAGGTATCCACGATTTCGGGATACCTGGAGGGGGATACCTGGCCGCAACCCGCGTTTCCACAGGTCAACAGGTATCCCTAAGTCGTCACGCTGGATGACTTGTGAGTCGTTGGCTCACGCCGATCAGCGTGGACTCCGGGTGTTGCCGAAATCCGGTAACAAGAAGGGGGGAACGTTGCCTTCTTGCAGGTCAGGTGCGTTCCCTAAGTTCTCCGGCCGCACGCGGGTCAGAGCCAGAGCCCGATTCCAGGCGCTCCGCCGTCGCTGGGCGCCGCGACGGGTCGAGGGGGAACGGTGCCCGCACGACGCATCGCGGCGGGTCCATACCGGTCGACAGCTTCGATCGCCTGGCGTCGGGCGTGGGCGGGTCCGAGGTCTGCATGGTCGCGGCTGAACACGTCGATCCACTGCTTGCGGGCGTCCTCGACGGACTCGGCCACGAGGTGGGCCACGTTGGTCTGCCGGCCTCTGGTCATGGCTACGTACGCCGCCGCGGCACCGGTCGTCTCGCCGATCGCGACGTGCGCATGGTCGACGGTCTCGCCCTGAGCGCCGTAGATCGTGGTGGCGTAGGCGAGCTCGACATGCTCGCGGACGTACTCCGCGGGGAGCGCCCGGTCGCGCCGCTGGCCCGGCGCGTGGACCATCAGGCTTCCGTCGTCTCGCCTCCCGACCACTGTCCAGGTCTGCCGGTTCGCCACCCCGAGTGCGGGGTCGTTCCGTCGGGTCGCGACGCGGTCACCGAGTCCGATCCGGTCGCCTCGCTGCGTCACCACGGCGCCGAGGTCGTGGCCGTGCTCGTTGCGGATGGCCGCGTTGGGGGTCGCGACCTGCTCGCGGGTGTCGGCGACGACGAGCGCTCCGCCTGCTCTGCCTCGAAGGCGTGCACGACGATCTGCCGGCGTTCGACGAGCCGGTCGAAAACAGCGTCCGCTTCGCGGCCCTCGCGCATGGCCAGGCTGAGCTTCGCGTACTCGGCGTCGACGAACCGTCGCACCTGGTTCATGGTGACGACCGCGGTCGGGTGGGCCCAGGCGAGGGCGTGGTCGAGGACGCCGCCTCGTCCGACGGCGGGCAGCTGGTGGCGATCGCCCATGAACACGACGCGTGCTCCGGTCTCGTCGGCGATCGTCAGCAGCGCGAGCGCGGTGTCTTGATTGACCATGCCTGCCTCGTCGATGAGCAACAGGTCGCCACGACGCAGCCGTGCCTCCGGAGCTGGATCGCTCTCCTGTCGCGTCCAGCGGCCGTCGGCATCCCAGCGCCATCCGTGTTGGCGGATCAGCCAGGCGGCGGAGTGGCCTTCGACTCCGGTCTCGCGGGCCGCAACTTCGGCAGCTTTCAACGTCGGCGTCACGACGAGCAGCCGACGACCTCGCATCGCGAGGTGTCTGCTCACGGCTGCCAGCGTCCTGGTCTTCCCGGCACCGGCGGCGCCTTCGACAACGATCAGCGGTCCACGACCGCAGAACAGGTCGGCGACCCGACCCTGCTCGCGGGACAACTGAGACAGGGTCGAGCGATGCAGCCGTGCTGGCTCGGCCTGTTGCGAGCTACGGAGCAGCCGTTCGAGGATCTCGGTCTCGACGGCCAGCACGGCGTACGACGTCAGGGCCCGAACATGCTCCGGCACGTCGGGTCGCAGCAACAGGGGAGTGCAGCGTGCCACCGCCCGGCCGGTCAGGTCGTCTGCGAGTTCGATCCGGCGTTTCGCTCCGAGCCGCGACAGCACCAGCTCGGCAGCAGTCTCGCGATCGATCTCGCCGATTCGAGGAGAGACCAGCGGCACTGGTCCGGTCGGGTCGGCGTAGCCGAGCGATCGCAGTTCCTCGTTCCAGTGGGCGACGACCTCGGCGCCGTCCTTCGGCACCGCCTTGTCCGGGCGCGCCTCCGCCCATGCCAGCCGGTCCCAGATCTGGCGGACCCGTGGGCCGGGCTCCTCGCCCGGGTGGTCGGCCCGCCACTCGGCCTCATATCGGTCGATGTTGGCGCGGATCTGCGCCGACCGGGCGCTGAACGCTCCGACGTACGGCGCCAACTGCTGGATCTCGCCGGTCTCGGGATCCATCCCGAACCCGGCGTTGGCGAGTGCCGCGCGGAACTCCGGATCCGTGGCGACGGCGGCGTGGCCAATGCCGTTGATCGCGTCGATCATGTCCCGCACACCGACCGAGTGCAGTCCCCGCCATTCGCCCTTCGCGAAGACCCGCGCGTTGATCTGGAGGTGCAGATGCCGGTGTGGGTCGCCCGCTCGCGACGTGAAATGCCGGCTTCGTGGCGCGCTCCTGGGCGGCGTCGAGCGCCGCCTATACCTCCGGGTGGAGGGCAGCCGCGAACGACCAGGTCTTCGGCCCGTTGATCGTGACCTCGACGAACCGCAGCCCGTTCGCGTCCTTGCGCAGTCGCCCCTTCGGCTGTCCGGTCTCGACGACCATCCCGGCGACCCAGGCTTCGTAGGTCTCGCCGTCCATGCCCGGCTTCTTCTCGAGTGCGATGTCGCCAGCGGCTGTCGAGCCGGCGACGAAGCGCATCGCGATGCCGTCGCCCTCGGCGAGGTAGTAGTCGTCATAGCGGGCGCAATCCCTCTCGACGTAGTTGCGCGCGGCCTTCGGAACGCCGCGGTAGAACTTCACGCCGCCATGCATCCGGATTACCGCCTCCACGGCGTCCGTCGACAACCAACGGACCCCTAGAAATGCCGCGTGGGCCGCCCGATGTCGGACGACCCATCTACGTCCTACGTAGCACGCGTGCCGCTCGAGAAGTAGGGGTGAGAGCCACGAAGCAGAGGGCGGCTGGGACGAGATTCTGGGAGCAGATAAGAGCCAGTGGTGTTCAACGAGTGAGGGACTGAGGACGGGTAAGCGGCAGGACCCGAGGAAGGCCCAGAGGGCAGGTATAGCGCATGTCGTCCACAGCTTTCCTCGCCTTAGCTCGCGGGCCACGCTGGCGCCGCCTCACCCTCGTCGGATGACGCCCGACCTCGACCGTCTTCTCGCACTCGGCGAAGCCGGTCCTGTCTCGCCGCGCTCGCAGACGCAGTTGACGACGATGTCGCGGCAAGTCACTTCGAGCGCCTGCTGACAGCCCTCGATGTACTCCAGCCTGATGGCCCAGCCTCGTGGCCCATCGACGGGAAGCCTACGGTGTTACTCGCTCGGCTGGCCCAGGCCGCGGACCGACTAGTGGAGCTCGGCGCTGACCCCGCGCCTCTCGACCTGATCGTCAGTGTCGCCCACATGCCGCTCAGGCCGATCTGACCCATTCATCGGACGTCCACGGCAAGATTGCCGAGTGGAGACTTGGCGGCGGCCGAGGATCGGGCTGGCACGCAGCTGACGCTGTTAGAAGATTGGGAAGATTGGACACGTGAAGCTCAACCTGAAGGCCGTCGAGGAGCGGGTGAAGCCCCTCGCGGGCCGTGACTCCTACGATCGCGAGTTCATCTTCGAGCTGTTGCTGGCCTACGGGCGATCCCAGGCGAACGTCACTCGGCTCCGCAATGGGTCGCTGAACGTAGCCGACGACCAGATGACCGAGGTCGCGCAGAAGGGTGTCGTCTACTTCAAGGAGACAGCCGACGACCCGCTCGCCGTGATCGAGGAGCTCAAGACATCGCCGACGGTGGTGCGCTACCGACCTCGCTTTGTCATCGTCACGAACTACGAGGAACTCCTCGCCGCCGACACGAAGACCGAGCAGAACATCGTCATCCCAATCCGTGACGTCGACCAGCACTTCACCTTCTTCCTTCCGTGGGCTGGCATGGAGAAGGCCCAGTACGTCGCCGAGGCCCTCGCCGACGTCAAGGCGGCCGAGAAGATGGGCAAGCTCTTCGACGAGCTCCTCGCGGCCAACCCGTCCATCCTTGACGACCCGTTCGGACGCCACTCACTTAACGTCTTCTTCACCCGGCTGCTCTTCTGCTTCTTCGCCGAGGACACCGCCATCTTCGGTGAGAACCAATTCACCAACGCCGTCGGTAGCCACACACAGCTCGATGGCTCCGACATGGCCGACTTCCTCAACGAACTGTTCGTCGCACTCGATACGCCGCATGCCGGCGACAAGCCCGCCCATCTGCGCGACTTCCCATACGTCAACGGCCGCCTGTTCACGGTTGCCGCGGAACACAAGGTGCCCGCGTTCACCAAGAAGGCACGCGAGCTGCTCATCGAACTGGGCACGCTGGTCTGGCGAGAGATCAACCCCGACATCTTCGGGTCGATGTTCCAGGCCATCGTCACGCCAGGCAAACGCTCGGACCTAGGGCAGCACTACACGTCCGTCCCGAACATCCTCAAGACGATCGAGCCCCTCTTCCTCGACGGGCTCAAGGACGAGTTCGACGCCGCCTACAACTCGCCGCGGAAGCTGGAGGCACTCCTCGAGCGCATCGGTCAGATCAAAGTGTTCGACCCCGCCTGTGGATCCGGGAACTTCCTGATCATCGCCTACAAGGAACTTCGCCGCCTTGAGCACGCGATCTTGGAGCGGCTAGCCGAGATCGACGTCAAGCACCAGGTCCTGTATGCCGAGTCCAAGATCAACATCGAACACTTCTACGGTATCGAGATCGACGACTTCGCTGTCGAGGTCGCGATCCTCTCCCTCTGGATCGCCAAGCACCAGATGAATGCCGAGTTCAAGGACAAGTTCGGCCTGTCGATCCCGCTGATTCCGCTCAAGGAGACCGGGCAGATCCGGGAGGCGAACGCAACGCGGATCAGTTGGGAATCGGTATGCCCGAGTGGACGCGACGAGGAGATCTACCTAATCGGCAATCCGCCTTACAAGGGTGCGAAGACGCAGACCAAGGAGATGAAGGCGGATTTCCCGCATGTCTTCGCTGGTCGGCCGTACTCAAAGAACCTCGACTACATTGCCTTGTGGTTTACCAAGGGAGCGGACTACATCGCAGGGACTAACGCCGAACTTGCCTTTGTCACCACCAACTCGGTTGCCCAAGGGGAGCACGTCGGGCTGATGTTCCCGCGACTGTTCGACATGGGACTCGAGATCGGCTACGCATACACGTCTTTCAAGTGGGAGAACAACGCTAGGCGGAATGCTGGTGTGACGGTCGCTGTGATCAGTCTTCGCAACGTGCGGCCAGCACCGAAGTACATCTACGCCGACGGCCTAAGGCTCCAAGTCGCGAATATCAATGGCTACCTCGCCGACGGGTCGAACGTGTTCGTCGGTCGTAGAAAGTCTCCCTTGGGTGCGCGGCGTCCCGCGATGGTCTTCGGCTCGATGCCGAGGGCAAAGGGTCTGGTCGTGACGCCGGACGAACGCCTCCGGATGATTGCGAACGACCCGCGGTCCGAAAAGTTCATCAAGTCGTACATCGGAACATCGGAACACGTCGACGGAGTGGACCGCTACTGCCTGTGGATTGAGGATCGGGATGTAGCCGAGGCGCGAACGGTGCCAGACATCGCACATCGGCTCGAACGCGTGAGAGCGGAGCGCGCCGACAGTGACGCAGGAAGCACCGCAGCTTTTGCTGAACGCCCGCACCGTTTTGTCCAGATTAGCTATCGGCCGACTGAGTCCATCCTCGTGCCGAGCGTGTCGTCCGAGCGAAGGGACTACATCCCGTTCGGCTACCTCGGACCGGAGACGGTCGTCTCTAACCTGGCGTTCGCTGTCTACGACGCGAAGCCGTGGACCTTCGCGCTACTCACGTCACGAATGCACATGACTTGGACTCGAGCGGTGGGCGGACAGCACGAGACGAGGCTGCGGTACTCGAACACGATCGTTTACAACAACTTCCCCGTCCCGCAGTTGAGCGACCGGACCAAGGATGCGTTCGATGTGGCGGCCTTACGTGTTCTGGACGTTCGGGAATACCACTGCGAGCGCACATTGGCGGAGCTCTACGACCCCGACCTGATGCCGCCCGATCTTCGGGCGGCTCATGCGGAGGTGGATGCGCTCGTCGACTCGATCTACTCCAAGAAGCCTTACGAAACCGATGAGCAGAGGTTGTCGGACCTCTTCGCTATGTATGAGGCCATGACCGCTGCTGAGGCATCCAAGGGGGCCGCGAAATGAAGCACCAGCCCAACATTGTCGATGTGACCTACGCGCAGACTGGCGCGTCGGTGCACACCGATGCAATGGGAATGCGCGAGATGCAGCGGCGTGTATTTGCACAGCGGGATGCGCAGTACTTGCTCATCAAAGCCCCGCCAGCGTCGGGCAAGTCGCGCGCGTTGATGTTCGTGGCTCTGGACAAGCTGTACAACCAAGGGCGCAGGAAGGTTATCGTCGCCGTGCCGAAGTTGGCTCCGGAGATGTTCAACGGGACCGTCCTGGCGATCGATGAGTTCCATCATGTCTCTGCTGACGTCGAGAACAGTCGGCTGGGAGCCCTGCTCCGCGACGTGATGACTGGATCTGACGTCCACATCGTCGCAATGACCGGCTCGTACTTCCGCGGCGATTCCGTGCCAGTTCTGTCAGCTGAGGATGAGGCGAAGTTCACGCCAGTCACCTTTAACTACTACGACCAGCTCAACGGCTACGAGCACCTCAAGTCGCTCGGAATCGGGCACCACTTCTACCAAGGTCGTTACACAGACGCGATCGGTGAAGTATTCGACCTGGACAAGAAGACGATCCTCCACATCCCCAACGTGAACTCGGGTGAGTCGACGAAGGACAAGATCGAGGAGGTCGGCTACATCATCGACTCGATCGGGCACGTCGAGTCCACGGAGCCCGACACTGGGATCATCAACATCCGGCGGAGCGACTCGGGTCAGATCGTCCGCGTCGCTGACCTGGTCGATGACACCGACCCGAAGAAGCGAGCCGACACGCTGCACTATCTCTCCACCTTCGCTTCCAAGAACCGCGACGGCGTCGATGTGATCCTCGCCCTCGGTATGGCCAAAGAAGGCTTCGACTGGCCGTTCGCAGAGCACGCGTTGACCGTTGGGTACCGGGCGTCGCTGACGGAAGTCATCCAGATCATCGGACGCGTCACTCGAGACAGCCCCGGCAAGTCCCACGCTCAGTTCACCAACCTGATCGCCGAGCCTGATGCCTCCCAGGGAGAGGTGAAGGTATCGGTCAACAACATGCTCAAGGCCATCACCGCCTCGCTGCTGATGGAGCAGGTGCTGGCGCAGAACTTCACCTTCAAAACGAAGCGGTCCGACGACGGGGGTGCACCCGAGCCAGGCTGCATCCGGATCAAGGGGTTCAAGGAGCCGTCCACCGAGCGGGTCAAACAGATCGTCGCCACGGATCTCACCGACCTGAAGGCGAACATCCTCCAGGACGAGACCTTCGCCCGTGCGGCCGCCGGTGCCGTCGATCCTGAGACGACGAACAAGGTCCTGATCCCCAAGATCATCCGTGAGCGCTACCCCGACCTCGACGAGTCGCAGGTCGAGGAGCTGCGCCAGCAGGTCGTGGTTGACTCGGTGATCAAGAACGGAGAAGTCCGCGAGGTCGGCGACAAGCGGTTCATTAAGATGGCGGAAAAGTTCGTCAACATCGACGACATCAACATCAACCTCATCGACTCCGTCAACCCGTTCCAGAGGGCCTTCGAAGTCATGTCCAAGTCCGTCACGCCATCGGTGCTTCGGATCATCTCCGACGCGATCACGGCGACAAGGGTGGACTTCACCGATGAGGAAGCGTTCGCGCTGTTCCCGAAGATCCAGGCCTGGGCCAAGGTCAACGGAAGGAAGCCGAACGTTCGGGCGGATGATGCAACGGAGAAGCGCTACGCCGAGGTCCTGCTCTACTTGCAGAAGCGCAAGCAGCAGCACCTTGCTGAGCAGCGCGCAAGCCAATCGGAGGGCGAAGCGTGAGCGAGCCCGACGACACCCCCCGGGTCGAGCCCTTCTTCTCGACCAACATCGCCCTCCTCATCGACGCCGACGTCGACGGCCTTCTCGACGCCCCGGAGAAGCCAAAGAAGGTCACGTCGAGCGATCGACTGGAACGTGCGTTCCTGGAGATCCTGGAGTTCAGGCGCGCGCACGGACGCGTCCCCTCATCGACGACCCGCGAGATCGCCGAACGTAAGCTCGGGGCCCGACTCGAGGGGATTCTCTCCAGTGAGGAGAAGCTCACGGCGCTTCGACACCTCGATGAGTTCGGTCTCCTGGACGTCCCCGAGGCCCCAACGTCGATCGATGACCTTCTGGAGGGCGACGAGTTCGATCTGCTCGCAGACGATTCGGGGCTGCTGGATGTCAGTGACCTTCCGGTCCGACAGCCACCCGCTGCGGTCGACTCCGTCGCGAAGCGACAAAAGTGCCTCGACTTCGACCAGTTCGAGCATCTCTTCAAGGCAAAGCACCAGGAGCTTGCCGACGGAGCGGCGCAGATTGCGCCCTTCAGAGGCTTGCGCACCATCACCGCCGGCCGATTCTTCGTCCTCAACGGTGTGATGCTGTTCGTTGCCGCCGTCGGCGAGACTCGAGAAATGGTCGTGGGCGGCAAGCCTGAGCAGAAGCAGCGGCTGCGAGTCATCTTCGAGAACGGCACCGAGTCATCGATGTATCGGCAATCCCTCTCGATCCGGCTGTTCGAGCAGAAGGGCCAGGCGGTGGTCGGCGCCGACATCAGCGATGAGGGCGTGCTGGATGGCGAAGATGTCGCCAGCGGCTACATCTACGTCCTCCGCTCGCTGAGCAATGACCCGCAGATCGCCGGGATCAGAGATCTTCACAAGATTGGCTTCTCGCGTGGCCCGGTCTCCAAGCGAATCAAGAATGCTGCCAAGTCGCCGACGTACCTCATGGCTCCGGTGGATCTTGTTGCGAGCTATCAGACCTTCAACCTCAACGTCGTGAAGTTCGAGAACCTCCTGCATCGCGTTTTCGCCGATGTCCGCTTGGACATCACCCAGATCGACCGGAAGGGCCGTGACTACGACCCATCGGAGTGGTTCATTGTGCCCCGCAGTGTCGTGGACCAGGCGGTCGAGCTCATCGTCTCCGGCGAGATAGTCGACTACGTCTATGACAAGGATTCGCAGGCGCTTCGGAAGCGATCGTGACTGACCAATACGACGGGACGCCGGACTCGGAGCAGGAGCCTGCTGCCGCGAGCGACCTCATCCGCGCTGCGTCGGCTTGGGCGCAAGACGCCCTGTCCGCGATCCACGACGAGGCTGATCATCGGGCCGCCGTTGCTGGGCCGATGGCGGTCGAACTGCTCGGCAAGGCTGTGCTCTGGCGCACGAATCCACTTCTGGTGGTAGCGCCCGAGTTGTTGAAGGACTCGGCCTCCGTGGTCAAGATTGCTGGTGACCCCGATCTCCGTGGACAGCGGATGAAGACGATCTACCTCGCCGAGGTGCTGAAGCGGATCGCGATCCTGCTCGGAGGGCTTCCGCTCGACCAGAAGAAGCAGGACCGCCTCTGCGACACACGGAACGGGGGCGCCCACGCCGGCCTGCCGGGCCCATCGCGCCAGGCACTGGAAGACAGCCTCAGCGTCCTGGACGCCCTGCTTGCTTATCTCGACATGGACCCCGACGAGTTCTATGGGGATCTCGCCAGCACAGCCGCAGGGCTACGTGCCGAGTACCGCGACGCGATTGACGCACACGTGCAGTTGGAGAGCGTGATGGGTGCCTGGGTCGCGCTGCAGAAGCTGAGGAAGTCGCTCGGCGATGCGGAATTCGAGGACCTCTGCAGACGCCGGTACGAGGCGACGGACGAGGACCTAGCCCCTGAGAACTTCGGTGCGGGATTCTTCCGCACCCCCTACGCGTGTCCAGCCTGCTCCGAAGAAGGCAGGCTGTTCGGATCGGTCGAGGTAGACGACCGAGTTGAGTATGACCATGAGAAGGTCGGGCCGGGCGACTACGAGGCTGTCCCGTACGTCAGCTTGGTCCCCAGCCTCATCCCCGAGGTGTTCGCCTGCAACGTGTGCAAGCTGGTCCTTCGTTCTGCAGCTGAGCTCGCCGCTGCCGATCTTCCGGACACTCGTTTCGAGGTGTCCGAAGGTGCGCTCGGCCCCGACTTTGACGCTGCCGAGGCCGCCGCATCGGAATCGGGATGGCGAGATTGAGTCCGCACAAAGTCCGCAAGTTCGGTTCCGCTCGGACCTGACCAACACTGTCGTCGCCGACCGTTCGAAGGTACCTGCAGGTCAACGACACTTTCCGGCGACTTCCAACGTCAGCAGGGGCCACCTCAAGCCCAGCCGAATGCTTCCCCTGGTACTACTGATTCGACACGTTCACGCAGGTCAGGGCGCTATGAGAGGCCTGGGTGGACCAACGTGACTCGTCATCACTTCTAGCCCGCCGGCAGGGGTCTTCCGATCAACCTTCGAAGCAACGTCGAGCCAGGGTTGATGTCGGCCTTCCGGCGTACACTGACAACATGAGCCTGAGTGCATCGGAGTTCTACGAGGCGGGGATGAACCTGCCTCCTTCGGTGCGCAAGGACGTGGCCCTTCGGCTCCTCGAGTCGCTCGAGGTCTCCGATGATGACTCGATCGACGAAGCCTGGACGGTCGAGATCGGCTCTCGCATCGACGACATCCTCAGTGGCAAGGTGGAGACCATTCCGCACGCCGAGGTCGTGGCGCGAATGGCTGAGCGCCGCGCTGCTCGTCATGCAGCCCGACGGCAGACGTGAACCTGGACGTCAGTTGGCACCCGGAGGCTGAGGCCGAGTTCGATGCCGAGGTCAGTTGGTACGAGCATCGCAACACGGGGCTCGGTGACCGGTTCGAGGCGGATGTCTTCACGGCGGTGGATGAGTCGGTTGACACGCCGGAAGCATGGCCGCCGTGGCCCGGCTGGGAGCGAGACCCGGTGGTGCGTTCGAAGGGCGTGACCGGCTTTCCGTACCGCGTCGTCTACGTCGTCGAGGGCGACCTGTTGACGGTCGTTGCGGTTGCTCACGCGAAGCGCCGCCCCGGGTACTGGCGCGACCGCGTCCGGTCCTGAGCGCTTCCCCGGGTGCTACTGAGCCCGATCACCGCCGAACCGGCGTATTGATACGCCGGCTCGGCGGCCAAGGCCCCTGCCGCCGCGGCGCCGTCCGTGGTACGACGGAGTCACCACCGACAACCGCCGGCGGACAGGCATCTCGGGACGACCCGAGGAGTGACCATGGGACGTAGCGTTCCCACCATCCGTGCCGTGCTGGCGCCCGCGGCGATCGTCGCGGCCCTCACCCTGACCGGCTGCTCGTTCGAGGCCTCGGTCGGCGGCAACAGCGTCGACGAGGCCGACCTCGAGCAGCAGATCAGTGATCAGCTCGAGGAGCAGGTCGGTCAGGCGCCCGAGGAGATCGACTGCCCCGGTGACCTCGACGCCGAGGTCGACGCGACCATCGAGTGCACGCTCAACGACAACGGCGAGTCCTACCCGGTGAGCGTCACCGTGACCGCCGTCGACGAGGACACCGAGCAGGTGCGGTTCGACTTCGAGGTCGGCGACCTCATCGAGTGAGGGATCGAGTGACGGAAGGATGCGCCGGCTCGGCGGGTCTAGGGTGTCGGGCGTGAAGATCGTCGTGCTCACCACCGGGTCGAGGAGGTGGCGACCCCCGAGGCCTACGACATGGCGCCGAGCACGCTGCACCGCTTCTACGACGCCCGCCGCTCCGCCCTGCTCATGGTGCAGCCCAACGCTGCCCACCACGCGCTGGCGCGACTCGAGGAGGCGCTCGGCGACGACCTGCTCGTGGTCACCCAGAACATCGACGACCTGCACGAGCGCGCCGGCTCCCGCCGGGTCCTGCACATGCACGGCGAGCTGCTCTCGGCCCTGTGCCGCGCGTGCGACGGCCGGGTGCGCTGGGACTCCGACCTCGTCGACCTGCCGCCGTGCCCCGGCTGCGGCGTCACCGAGCTGCGGCCCGACGTCGTGTGGTTCGGCGAGATCCCCTACGGCATGGACCGGATCTCGGTGGAGCTCGCCCGCGCCGACCTGTTCGTCTCGATCGGCAACTCCGGCGCGGTCTACCCGGCGGCCGGCTTCGTGCAGCAGGCGTTGAGGTACGGCGCCCGCACCCTCGAGCTCAACCTCGAGCCCTCCGACGGCACCCCGTGGTTCCACGAGGCCCGCCACGGACGGGCCAGCGAGCTCGTGCCGCACTGGGTCGAGG
>LULT01000082.1_pt1 | contig 13842 bp, 10 predicted proteins | sample 728141 | NCBI WGS metagenome assembly LULT01 (sample SAMN03860282, study PRJNA289734) | marine metagenome | biome: seawater column; feature: ocean; material: water; isolation source: Red Sea water column Station 108 - depth 100m | place: Saudi Arabia: Red Sea | collected 2011-10-15 | depth 100 m | reverse complement strand
CTTCCTACCGAGGGGGATAACAGCATTAAGAGTAAAAGCCATTTTTTCATTCTTTCTTCTTATCTAGCATAGGACAGTTGACAGGGGCGTTACCTTTACTTTTTGAGTTAGATGTATTGAGCCCGAAGCTAGCTAAAGCCCCAGTAAAAATACTTGCAACAAAAGTTATGTCGGAGCTCCCAGCCTTCTTAATTACTGGTAATTCTACATAATTTAGTGTAATAATAAAGCCTGCCCAAACGACAACACCAAGTCTAACAAATGTAGATAGTATCTGTATCTGTTGTTCTTGATCTTCTATGCCGTCTTTGAGCTTATTGATGAGGCTTTTTCCTTCCTTTTTTTCCTCCATGCATCAACTCGTTTTTGTAATTGTTTTTTAACGTTCTTTTGAATTGGTTCAAAGAAAGTCTGCGCAACAGTAGTGGTAGCCACAGCTACAACAGCCGTTGTAACAGCTGTAACCAGTACCTCAGGTTCAGGTACTGGCATTTGTATATCAATAATTGGTATATCTAATTTAGGAGACTCTGGTTGAGTCTCACTTGTTTCCTCCGCCTTAACCCCCTCAGGACGCTCCAGATCGGTCGGAGGGATCACTATAGGGGGAAAGGATGGAATGTGTGCTGAAGGGGGCTTAAAATCGATGCTAGGGGTCGCTGGTACCTTAGGTAGGTACGGGGTGGGTATCTCTATCCTACCAAGGTTTGCCGACACCGTGAGTTGGGTTCTTCTGTTGGTTTACACCGTTCTCTACAGCTGCCTCAATTTTAGCTACAGTACCAGCGTTATCTGCATCTAGTTTTGCTTTAACCCAACCAAGTACAGTAGATTCTGTTAGATCTTTATAAGGTACAAGAGTATCAGGTTTAGGTAGGTCTACTTCACCAGTAGCTCTAAATGAATAGTCACCGTCCTCACCATTCACACGATAGATCACTTTATTTACATACCCATCAGCTAGTTCGCGTTGGAGGGTGTTTACTTGCCAAGTTTTAGTAGCCATTTTAAGTTGTTGTATTTTTGTTTGCTATTAAGAATGCTTTATAGTCTGCTTTGACTTGAGTAGTCCAGGCTGCATTGCAGATTGCCTGTACATCAGCATCTTCTCCGCTGATATCTGTATCTACTAAGTTATCACTTGCATCAAGTGTTCCTGGTTGTAATACATGACGATGGAAAGAACGAGTAATTTCTTTACCATCTTTTTTAATGATGGTTGCGTTTCTTACTTGTACGTTCCATTTATTAACGACTTCAATCTTATCGTTTTCGTTTGTTTCTGTTAATGCCATTTAGGGAAATTCTCCGAATTAAACAGGTTTATGGCTTAGTTTAGAGACGTGCTAACGGTCTATTATGCCATTTCTAATATGCCATTACCACTCAATTCCCAACTAGCAGCACCTGATCCCCACTCAGTCCTGGTACTAGTATACTGTAATAGTGTATCAGTATTAGCGTTGTTGACTTGCCATCCAGCACCTCCTAAATGAGATGCTCCACTACCGTCGGAATGATAATTACCTGCATTATCCGAATAGCCTATATTTACCCTTGGGTATCCAGCAGTAGTTGATCCAGACGCATTCACAGGAAGTCCTGTTATTACTAAGTTTCCCTGACCATCACTTAAATCTTTACTTCCATGCTGTAAATAAAAGGAAATGTATACCAATCTACCAACTATAGTATATCTACCAACTTGAACGGTCCATCCAGTGTCTCCACCTGAAGGGTTAGTAGTGACTCCACCTACTACTGGAGTCCAAGTGCCTTCTTCATAATTGTTAAAAAGCTCACTTGACATGCCTGTTGCATGACCCCTGGCACTAAAGTCAATACCTCCACCACTAGGAAATGCTAAAACTATTCCTTGAGATGCCTTTTTAAACGTTGCTTCATTGTTTGAACCTGAACTATCAGGAACATCTACTTGTATTTTTAACTCACCATAGGTTGAGTTGTTTGGACCATTTGCTCTAATACCGTGACCATCGGCTACTATTAGGTCTCCGTCATCAATCGAGAAATCGCCATTACCTTTAAAATAGAATTTATTCGCACTAGCTCCTGAATCTGGTTTTGCATAAATAACCATATTTGCACCAGAATCATCCCCCGCATTACTATCTCCAGTTACAATTTCAGCTCTAAGCATACCGACCATTTTTGAGTCAGTTTGCCATGCAGTTTGATTAGCGTTGTTGTTATTAACGAACATGAGCTGCCCTGCACTATATCCATTCGAGTTACTTGCACCTGCGAGTTCTATACCACCACTACTTGTAGCAGTATCATAAATACTAAGAATGTCGGCATTTGAGTAAGTTTGCACAGGTGCGCTGTGACCACCAATATATACATCCCCATCTGATGAGATACGAAGCCTTTCTTTGTCAACATCGGTTGATCCGCCATTAGTTTTAAATATTAAATCAGTTGGCATATCATCATTACCAACACCACTTTGCACCTCTGCAGTTATTTCTGCACCAAATTGCAGTGTTGTTCCATCTGCACCAGCAAATGTAATAGTTCCAAGATGATCATCTGCTTGCACAACAGTATTGCCACCAGTGGTTGCTGATCTTGTTTTACCTATAACTATTCCACCATCATCAGCATCATTTGAGCTTCTTATAAGTGATATGCTAGAAGTAATTGCAGATGTCCCTTCAATTTGAACTTCATATTCAACACCACTTGTATTATTAGCATAATTTCCTCTTGCAGTTGTAATACCTTTTAGTATTCGACCACTTGTATCGAGGAGGAGATGATCATTAGCATACCCATTTGTAAAGAAATATAAATTATGATTTGATGCAGTACCAATAGCAGCGTTCTTAGTTGAGCTTGGTCCATAAATTTCTAATGTACGACTTGATTGGTCATCTAATAGGATTACAGGTGTAGCAGTTCCAACTGTCAAAGTTTTTGTTGGATCTGTGTCACCAATACCTACATTTCCAGTTCCATCAACGAATATATCGGCTCGGCTATCTGTCCTGTTATATGCTACATAACATCCAGTAGCAGCAGCTTGGTATTCAAATACATCTCCACTAGCAGGTACACATTTTATCCCAGCAGAATCTAAGGTTCCTGTTAATTGTAACTGTGTACCATCACTACCATTATGTGAAACATGTAAACTTCTATCTGGCGAAGCTATACCTATACCTACGGCTCCAGTAGTAACTATATTTTGACTACCAAAATTAGGAGCAACTTTTGAACCTGCTATTGCTGCATCGGATTTTACATCTTCATTTTTGATGGTATCATTTTTAATACCTTCAGTATTTATTGTTGTTAATGCCATAGTTATTTATATTTAAAGTGATTGAAGTTTAGGTACATGGGTACGTTATTTCCCAAATAATAGCCCAGCTATTTTGAACTTGCACATTACCCCAGGCTGTGTCATCTCCTATATCAAATAGTTGTAGTTGTGTCGAACCTCCATTTTTATACGGCACAACTGAAGTACCAGAAGGTAAACTTAAACTATTAACTATACAACTTCCTGCAGATAAAGCATCATTACCAGATTTACTAGTAAAAGGCAAGTTGTTCATCTGTATAGAACCAGTAGCATCCATAGTATCTATATTTGAATAACCACGACAAGTAACTACATCACCAATTTTTGTATAACTAGCATTATTAATACTACTTGTGTATGTCACACTAGTAGTACTGGTGGAACCTATCCAATTAGGGGTGAAAGTTCCCTCCTCATAATCGTCCAGACAATTTGCTAATGCAGTATCTGAATTAAAGCAGATACCTCCGGTATTTCTCCATCTTCCTGCAGTAATAATTTCGCCACTATCTCGCGTCTTAAATATTATTTCTCCATCTTCTGTTCCATCGCTTACATCTTTAGAAACACCTTCTATAGCGCTATACAGAATGGATTCACTAGCATCATTTTCTCCTATAAATCTAATTTCACCTAGATAATCATCATCAGCTGGTGAACTAGAATGTTTATAGAGGTCTAATTTAACGCCATTAGCATCAGCATTTGTATTTTCAAGTGTACATATTGCAGTATCACTTGCTTTCACATGAAGTCTCGAATCTGGAGAATCTTCACCTATACCTACATCACCATCAGCTTTAATGCGTAATCTTTCTCCGAAATTTGTATTTCTAGTTCCAAATACAAGATCTGCTTTATAGTCTCCAGTATGTACTGCAGATATTCTTGCAGTTGAATTTTTTCCATCAGTTGCATGTTCTCCAGCATGAAAGTGTATACCAGTAAAACTATTAGTAGTACCTTTTTCAAGATTTTTTATGTTAATCTCGTGATCATAAGGTGAATAAGCATACGTACCACTTTGTTCTGTTGTAAATGGATATGTAGTTGAATTTTCTTTTTCAACATCTAGTATTGACTCTGGGCTAGTATCTCCTATACCAACGTCTTCAGTTACACCTAAAGTACCTGTTACCTTTGCTCCGTTAGCAGTTGTCTCAAACGACGGATCGGTACCACCATCGTAATATAATTTTACAGCATCGTCACCAACTATCAAAACACCATCTTCACCATTTTGAGGTTGTAAAACAATATTATCTGCTGATTTTATAACTATATCATCAACGGAAGTGATTTGTAAATCTCCATCTCCTGCAGCTGCGATAATACAATTTGAATTATCCGAATAAATCTCAAGGTCATCATCTCCGCCAAACTTAGCTTTAGCATTATCTGCAAAAGATAAATCAGCATCTAATTGTTCTATATGTTCAGCACCAACTGCATCATCAGCAATCAAAGCACCTGTTATTTGGTCAGCTGCTATATGTGCAGTGTCTATACTTCCATCTGTATAGTGCTCAGAGTTTATAGCATTATCTGCAATCTTCGTACCATCTACAGCATCAGCAGCAATCTTACCAGTAGTAACTGCAAGGTTCTGTATCTTATCTGTAGCTACTGTATTATCACTTGGTGTACCTATACTTACTGCTGTTCCGACGGTGATGATAAAATAATCGCTATCAGTAGGAGGAGCGTCACTGAAAATAATAGCACTACCATCAATAGCAAATCCCTCGCTTGGGACTGAGGTTCCAGAATTAGGCTTCTGAATGACTCCATTGATGCTAACAATATGTTGTTGAGCATTAGAACCTGGATTACTTAACGTAAACTTTTTAGCTGTACCATTAGGTGTTGCACTACCACCTGGAATAGTGTCTCCAGAGTTTCCTAAACTAGCTAAAGTATTTATATAAAAGTTACCAGATGAAGCAACTTCTGCCCATGCTGAAGCAGAACTATCATATACCTTTAGTTTATCTGTAGCAGTATCATACCATAAATCACCTTCATCAAGAGAACTAGTTGGTGCAGATGAAGCTACTCTATATCTAGCATGGAAGTTATTGATATCATCTGTTAGTTGTGCAGTATCCTCATCTGTTGGTATTATCTTATGATATGTATATGTATTTAAAGTTGCAGTTGTTATAACTTGAACGCCTAAACCAGCTTCTAGAGTTTTACTTCTAAAGGTTACAGGAAATCCTGTTATAGTTACAGTGCTGTTTCCTGTTGTCCTTCCTGTTGTGGTAGAACCATTAGAATCAATTACAAGACCACCGGCGTCTGCGACGGATACAACGGTACCCGCATTGTCTTCTGGGTCTGGGTTGGAGGTAGGGAAACTTTGATCATCAGCAATGGCAACAAAGCCACCAAGAGCGTTAAGCAAGTTAACCACGTGAGCATTAACAGCCGTGCTGGTAGGGATGTCATTTGTATTTGCAGCGACAAGTGAACTATTAACTGTCTTACCAGTTAGGTTATTAAGATCTGTTGTAGTAGCTGTTAGAGCAGTATTACTAGCTAAATTAGAAGCAGTACCTGACTGCATACCAGCAAGTGTTGTTAATTCTGCATCTGCTATTTTAGCAGTTGTTACTGCGTCATCAGCTATTTTAGCAGTTGTTACACCACTATCAGCTATCTTAGCAGATGTAACATTAGAGTTAAGTATTTTAGCTGTAGTTACAGCATCACTTTGTATATTAGCAGCTGCTACAGCATTATCAGCTAATTCACCATTACCAATAGCATCATCAGCTATTTCTGAAGCTGTTATTGTATTAGATGCAATTTTATCTGCTGTGACTGCATCGTCAGCAATCTTAGCAGTTGTTACAGCAACATTAGATATGTTATCTGTCTCTACAGCATTATTTGCAATCTTAACATTTGTTACGGCATCTGTAGCTAGCTCATTTGTATCTACAGCACCGGCATTTATCTTACCACCAGTAATAGCGTTAGCAGCTATTTTAGCTGTAGTTACTTGTAAGTCAGCAATTTTAGCTTCAGTTACAGCAGCAGTACCTAACTTTGCTGTTGTAACTGCACCAGCATTAATCTTATCAGTAGTAACACCTCCATCTGTAATACTTAAAGCTATCTGACCTGCAGCTGGGCTATTATCAGTAATAGTAATACCAGTTGCACTGATATCACTAGTTAATGCTGTATCAATAGCACTATCTACATATGTCTTATTTGTAGCATCAGTACCAGCAGTCGGTGTAGCTAGTTCAGTTATCTTATTATCATTCATATCTACATCTCCCTGGAAAGAAGAAGCGATGTTAGATATGTATCGTCCTACAACCTCTTGAGTAGAATAGAGGTTCTGTGTAAAGTTATCGTTTAAATCTGAAGCTTTAATTGAAGATCCAGCATAGAATGTAGCTTGTAATGCAGAGTCATCTGTTTCACGGAAGACTCTGACTTTAACTCCATTACCAGCAGCTGAATCTAATCTTACTGTTGTCGCATTGGCTAATGTAAAATCGGTTGTACGGGTACCGTCAAGACTAACTTTTATGTCTGAGGTCTTAAGATATGGAAATGTAAATGCGAAATCTGTGGTGGTACTGTTCGTTGTTGTTACTGAATTGTCGGTTTGAGCCATAATGCTGTTTATCTAGGTTTAGTTTCCTTTCTTAATTGTTTGACAGCTCCATGGGTGCGTAAAGCTTCTGGTATATCACCTCGTCTTAGGGCATTTCTCATCCTACCCTTCTGTTGTTTGAGGGTTGAGTAGTTCTCTAGATGACGTTCTAGTTCAGATGCACCTAATCGGAAAGCTTGTTGATGTATCCTATCTAATTCTTGATGCACAACAAGGTCTTTAATTGGGAAATCTTTTTGCTTTTTCCAACCTCTTGCTTTTTTATATTCTTTAATCTTCTTATTCCAGAAGTCATCTGGTGAATTCATTAATGCTTCTATTTGCCCTGCTAAGTTAGCATTCTTACCAATCCAATTATTAATCCAATGCCTATCTCTAGTTGTTAACTCTTCTCCAGGTACAATGGGATTAACTTCCATTCTACTTAGGCCATCCCATCCTGTACTTATCAACCATTGCCTCCATTTCTCCATACCACCATTACTCTTAAAGAAAGGTAACATAGATTGAGCGAATGCAGTTAAAGGTTCTTGGTATCTGATTGGTTCTCCTGTATAGACGTCAACTAGATCTTGTAAGTGTTGGTTACCATTATAAAGGAACTTCCACTTATTAGCCATTTGAGATTGGAAATCAGATTCTACATCTTTTAATTGTGGTGTTACTATACTATTTAAAATACTTCTTTGTCCTGCTGCGAATGGCTGAGGTGTTAACGCATGAGCTTGATTAGCTAAGAACCTATTCCATGCACTTTCATCTCCAGAGAACATTGAAACAAGAGGTTCAAAACCACTTAAGAATGTTTTATTAGATACATTAGCACCTATAGAAAAGGATATTTTCTCAAATAAATCTTCTGTTATGGTTGAATCTACACGATTAGCTTGATAAACAGCATCTGCAGTTAAACCTAAGAAGGAATCAAATGGTTCAAATCCTCTATAGCTATGCCAGTGTCCAGTAATAGGGTTCTTAATATGATAAGGTTTCCAACCCATTCTCATTAATCTCTTTCTTTCACCATGGTCATGAGGGCCACCACCTGTTAAATTACCTTCTAAAGCCCATATACCTGCTCCAGTGACAGCAGCGCCTCCCATTAACTGGCGTCCTACATACTCATATTTCAAAGATTTAAAAGCTTCATCACTATATTCCAATCCATGCTCAGCCAAAGCTTCTATCATTTCTTGTTTAGTATTAGCTGTTAATACTTTCCTAGCTTTTGTTTGAGCAGGTATTAAGCTGCTACCTGGTGCCATACTCCATGTAAACTTTAATGAGTTGACTCCTGTTCTAGGGAATAGGAATAAGGAACGAGCTGCAGGGACTTTCTCAATAAGATGGTTAAATGATTTAACTAAATCATCATCTAAGTTTAACGCTATTTCTTTGGATGCATGTTTTGCAGCTTCATCTGTTAATAATCCTGTTTTATCAAATGCTTCACTATATAACTTTCTTTGTAGTTTTTGGAAGGCATCTTTATCAAATGCTCCTCCAGTCTCTTTAAAGAGTTTATCATAAGCTTTAGCTCTTGCACTACCGCTTGCCATTAATGAGTTAGTAAAACCATCAATAGCATATAAAGAGTTAGTACCCCATCTGACAAAAGGATTGTTATTGTACCAACTTAAACCTTTAGCAAAGTTCCATAGCGCTGTTTTGCCGTGTTCTCCTTTAGCACTCCAAACATCAGACATAGCTTCTAATGCTTCAAAGTTTTCTATCTTTGATTGACGGAAATCAGCACGACCACGTCTCATAGCAGTCTCAGGGGAAGCGTTAGTTAAACGCCATTCTTGTCCCATATGCTTAAATCCTCTTTTGATATTCTCAGAGAATCCACCATATGTCCACATAGCTCTTCTAAAGGCATCTCTATCTCTATGTATAGCAGAACCAGCGAATACAGAAGCAGGTTTAATAGCAGATAAAACAGCATTACCAGTAGCAGCACGTATAGGTGCCATACCAGCTAGGTAATGGTTATAAACAGCTCCCCATAGACCTTTAACAACCTGACTGGGTATCTCAGGTTCTCCATCTATAAATGCTTTCTTGATGAGACCTATGTTATTCTCAGCCCATCTATTAAGTTTATAGATCTGATCTACACTACCATCTGTTGCTTCATATGCAAGTATAAGTGGTTTAAGGTATTCAGGATTCTTCTTAGATATATCTTCAAAGGTTTGATAGAACTCATCTACATTCTGCTGAACCTTTTTCATATGCTTCTTGAAGTCTTTAGCATCATTCATAACGAATGTGTTAAGAGCTGCAGCATCTCCATTTTTAACAAGGTTCTTTAGTTGTAATGCTCTACCAGATATATACTGATTCGCTCTAACTTCTTTAGTAATTAGCTTAAGCTTCTCAGCAATCATCTGTTGTTGTCTACCTGTATCAGCTGCATCTCCTATAAGGTTAACAGCTGCTGCAGTATCAGCAACATTACCACCAGCTTGTTGTGTTAACAAACCAGATCCTCTCATAGCACTAGGATTATATATCTCTACTAATGATCTCTTAAAGGCACTAGATAAGATAGCAAACTCTTGTTCTCCTAAATACTTATATTGTTCATATACATTAACTTTCATACCATCAACTAAGGATTCTATCTCAGCTAATGGTACGTCTGGATTAAATACTTTATTATAAACGTTATCTACATGTAAGTTGAGTATTTCAGGAGGAATTACGTTTTCACCTACCTGAGCAGCAACTCTAGGTGCTACATTAGCATCATAGAACTCTTCTATCTGGCTAGCACGTATGGATGAATCTGCACTAGCTATATCATTAATAGTACCAGTAGTAGCAACATCTCTAGGTCTACCGTGTGTAGTCCCTATGTTATGTGCAATTCTATAATTATCTAGTTTAGCCATCATAGGATCTACATCTACATCCTGGACAGCTCTAGCGTTAGGTGATACAGCAGGCTCATGGATAAAGGAATCATGAGATTCATCAAGGATATCCCTTGCTTTAACTCTTCTTAATGTTTCTGCTTTTTGTGCATCAACCCTGCCTTGTCTGATACCTTCTACAGCTTGTGTTACTGAATCCTGTCCCTCAAGTGCTGTTTGTTTAATAGCCTGAGCAGCTTCAGCCGATTCAGGTACTAATCTAACATTCTTAGCTAAAGAAAAAGCTAATGTTAGTAATTCAGTACCAGCAGCTAATCCTGCGTTTTCAAAGTAGAACTTCTTCTTCGTAACATCAGGACTATCTCCATCTCTGGTAGCCCATGGTATATCCCAACCTAACCAATTATTTAGAGTCTCTGCAATGTTCTCATCTTTTGCAGTATTAGAACTAATTGCTACAATACCTGTATCTAAACCTGCATTAGCTGCTACAGTACCAGCAATTCTTGCTGCTTTAGGTATCTTCATAACTTGTGTAGCTTTACCTATAGCACCGACGGCACCTCCACCTATAAGAGAAGGTACAATAACTGATGATGCATCTCTAATAGCCTTATGGGCTGGATGGTTTGATCTAGGTGAGTTCTCATCCCACCATTGATCAACTGGTTTAAGCCATGGTATTAACCCTAACGAGTCAAAGATAAAATCTCCTGTTCCAGAAGAGATTGCAGATTTCACTTGGTCTGCACCTTTAACAACTGTCTTAGCAGCATTAAATGTGTCACCAGCATGTCTTAATATATTATCAACTACAGAGCTTTCCTCCTGGCCCTCAGAGAGCTCTATAACAGGTTCAGTAGGTTCTACTTCAGGAGCAGTGTCAGCAGCTGCCTGAGCGGCTTCTAGGGCCTCCTTATCTTCTTCTTGTTGTTGGAATCTTTGAGAGTATTCTCGTTGACGTCTTTCGTCTTCAGATTGACCTAAGTCAACTGTTTCTTCGTTACTGAAATAATCGCTCATTCTATTGCTCCAGACTCTAGTAATGATTTAGTGAATGGACTAATGTTATATTTCTGGCTTAGTGGGTGTGTCCAGAATGGATTATAGAATGACTGTAAAAACATAGCATCCTCATCGTCTACATCACCACCGATCCATCCATCTAGACCAGTAGTTTTTAGATTATGTATAATCATTTTATTATACAGTTCTTTTGTAAAGGCTGCATTAATGTCTAATCCCATCTCTTCAGCAGTTTGAAGGATAGTTTCATCTTCAGTTTCAGCTGCTACTTCTTGTATAGTTTGATTACCTGTTGGTGGGTTGATTGTACCCTCTGCCTCTTCAATAATCTTAATAGCTTTATCTTCTTCTCCAGTTATATATGGAGAAGGTTTACCTGCACCTTGTAAGGCAACAGTAACACTATCTTTACCATATTGTAGTTTAGCTCTATCTTCAGGTTTAACAGAGTTATAACTTTCTGTTACAAACTCCTGTACTTGCTTAGGTATAGGCGCATCTTCACCATGTAAAGCTCTGTATTGTTGTAACATAAAGTCCATCTCAGTCATCTTTACACTGCCATCAGGATTGCGTCCATACTTTCTGACAAATAAAAGTGCTGATGCTGGGTAACCTTTAGAGCCTTTTTGATTGATATTTGTAAAGAATGAATCAATCTCAAGTGGTGGTAAAAACAATGTTTTAGATGCTATATCAGGATCTTTCCTTACTTCTTCAGCTGTAATACCAGCTACAGGTAGAGGTTCTAATTCTGTTTCTTTAACTAAATAATGTGGGAAGTGAGGTTCAGATATCATTGTACCGTTTGACAATGCTCTCTGTGCCATTCTATACTTACCATTAGGATCGTTGAATCTTCTCATGAATTCTTGTTCAACGAACTGACGAGCTTTAGTTCTATCATTATTATAAGCTGCCATTCCTATCTTAAAGTCAGCTTGTGCATCTATCATAGCATCATACTCAGCTCTTCGTAGAGTTGGATTCTGCCTTGTACCAAGTCCTTCTCTAAAAACTTTCTGCTTTAGAGTATCTCCAATAGTACCTTTTAGTAGTGTTCTTTCATCAGTAGTGAAGTTAAAAGGTGATGCTTCTCTAGCTTTTGTTAACCACTCACCAGTTTTCTCTGGAGTCATATTAGCTTTAACTACTTCTTCTTCAGTCAATAAACCTAAGTTATTTAACTGGTTTAAATGCCATTCACCTACTGTAGTATTAATAGCTTTAGGTCCAAAAGTTGTTAACATACTTGTTAACATTTTATGCATAGGTTCGTTACGACCAGCATTTAATTTAATTTTCTCAAGAATTTGAGAATCAGTTAGATTTTCATAATTAGCATATAAATTATCTCTTTCTATGTCAGTGTCGTTTCTATCAATAGTATCCTCTAAATCCATTTTAGCATTAAATCTTTCAGCTTCTTTTCGTTGAGCTGAAGCTGCGGCTTGTTCTAATTCTGCAAATTTATGAGGATTAACAACACTATAGATTCTAAGATCTTTCTGACCTTTCATCTTTATAGGATGATCTTTTAACTTATTAACAAAATCCCATTTAAGTGTACCTTCTTCAAGCATCTCTTTTACATAACCATGTAATCTATTTGATGCTGGACCTATATATTTACCATTTTGTAAATCTACACCACCATACATATCAAGAACTTTTACATAACCAGATGCACCATTAACACTTATTGCATTTTTTAAATGCCTTTTAGTTTTAACAATTTCATTTTCTTGGAAACTAGTTAATTTTTTCTTTTCAAGAGATTCTTTAAATCTAGAGTGAGCCTTACGCATAGGATCTCTCATATATTTCAGTTGAAAATCACCATCTAAACCTACTGAACCTCTATACTCTTTAGATAATCTATTTAGTACTGCATCTTGATGGGTAGTATCTTCAAATTCATGTGCCTGAGCTAAGGACATTTTCTTTACCAGCATCAATAGCTTCTTCTTTACGTAACATAAGCTGGCCGTAGCTGCTTAAATTACGCATAGCTTTTATCTGATCCCAACTAGCTCCTTGATCTCTTAGATCATTTATAGCAGCTATATTTTTACCTTCATAACTATCTAGTTCACCTTCTAAGGTATTAAGTTCTTTAAAGGCTTTAGTTGATAAACCAAACTGCCATCTAAAATGTTGAGCTAATTCAAGTTGAGCATTCTTATATTTCTCATGTTCATTTTTAAATATATCAATCGCTGCACCAGTTAGTTTTTGTAGATCTTGCTGAGCTTTGATTCGTTTAGCATTACGTGTTGCATCATTAACTCTAGCATGTTGAATTCTTATTTGAGCGTTGCGCATGTCCTCCTTGAAGAACATGTCTGAATACATTCGCTCAAACTTAAAATTCTCTTCTCTCTGTTGGGCTTCTTTTTTAAACTTACTTTCTAGCCCGTCTAGATATGCTTGTTGATTCCTGATCTCTTGATTAAATGCTCGCTTCTTACCAGCCTCTAAAGATGCAGCTTGATCGAGAATTTTCTGAGAAGTATCAGGAATATCAACAGTCCATCTATCTATACCGCTGGCTTGGGCGTACCCTTTGTAAATTTGTGCCATGATTTAATTAGATGATAATTCTTCTTTAGCTAAAGATATATAAACTCTTAAGACTTTAGGATCAATCATTAAGAAGCCATCTTTATTTGGATAGACAGCTTCTGGTATAATCTTCTGAACTTGTTCAGCAGCAAAACCTGCTCTTAATTTTTGATCTGGATCTATTTCTTTTATATATCTAAATTGTATAGGTTCTAATTGTTTTATTTTATCAAGTGCGCTCACGGATCTCCTTAACAAAGAATGCCATTTCAGTCATCTCATCATTTGGAAAGACGGTAACTTCAGCTTCATATAATGGTTCTATATCTGTCTTAAGTCGAGAATCAGAAAATATACCACTAAAGAAATCACCAATACCACGACCTATATTACTAACTACA
>LULT01000280.1_pt1 | contig 13861 bp, 16 predicted proteins | sample 728141 | NCBI WGS metagenome assembly LULT01 (sample SAMN03860282, study PRJNA289734) | marine metagenome | biome: seawater column; feature: ocean; material: water; isolation source: Red Sea water column Station 108 - depth 100m | place: Saudi Arabia: Red Sea | collected 2011-10-15 | depth 100 m | reverse complement strand
TGTATATATCTTATAATAATTAAGTTTCAATATCTTCATTTGATGTAATCTCTACTACAGACTTAGATTTTAATTTAAAATTATTAATATCACCTTGTATGTTAATTAATGCATCCACATCTTCTTGGGCTATTTTTGCAGCATTCTTATCAGCTGCAGCTAATCTTGCTTCAATACCTTCGTTTGTAATAAGTTCACCTTCTTTTACTAAAGAACTTACCATATCTTTTTCATCAACAACTTTAACTACCTGACCTTTAATAAATAAATGTCCCTTATTTCTACCAGCCGCAATTCCTAAATCTGCAGATTTAGCTTCACCAGGACCATTTACAACACACCCCATAACAGCAACTTGAATAGGAAAACCTTTTTCTTCCAAAGCTTCTTGAGCTTCGTTAGCAACCTTAATTACATCAACTTCCGCTCTTCCACAACTAGGACAAGCAATAAGATCTAAAGATTTTCGATCTCTTAAATTAAGGTATTCTAATAATTGTCTACCATATTTAGCTTCATCTACAGGATCAGTAGTTAAAGAAAGTCTAATTGTATCCCCTATGCCTTCAGATAGTAATGTAGATATACCAGCAACAGACTTGATCAAACCACCAGGTAATGGACCAGCTTCAGTAACTCCAAGATGTAAAGGATATTCAACTTTATCTGCTAATAATCTATATGATTCAATCATTAACGGTACATTTGAATGTTTCACAGATATTTTTATATTGTAAAAGTCAACTTCTTCTAAATATCTAATTTCCTTTAATGCTGATTCAACCAGTGCTTCAGGTGAGGATTCAGGATATTTTTTTGCTATGTCCTTATCTAAAGAGCCTGCATTTACACCAACTCTAATTGGAATTTTTGCTAATAACGCTTCTCTGGCAACTTCCTTAATATGTTTTTCATCTCTTATATTTCCAGGATTTAAACGCAAGCCTTGAACTCCAGCTTCAATAGCAGCTAATGCAAGTTTGTATTGAAAATGTATATCAGCAATTATAGGCACTGGACTTCTTGTAGATATCTCAATCAATGAAGTAGCAGCATCAACTTCATTACATGTGACTCTTACTATATCTGCTCCATTGCTTGCTAGTTCATAAATTTGTTGTAGTGTTTTTTCTGTATCTTTAGTCTTGGTTGTTGTCATTGACTGAACAGTTATTGGATAATCTGATCCAACACCTACTTTTCCTATTTTTATTTGTTTAGTTTTTCTTCTTTTCATTGTTATAAATTTATTGGATTAGTTAAGTCTAAATAAAATGCAGTAATACCAATAAAAATAAATACACCAACTACCACTAATGCAATTGGATACAGTTTCTTTTCAGGTACTTTTTTTCCTGTAATTCCCTCAATAATTGACATTAAAACTCGACCACCATCTAAGGGGATTAGCGGAATAGCATTAAATACAGCTAAAAAAACATTAACAAATGCTAATAAACTAAAAAAGTTCGTATAACCATAATCTGCTATCTGACTTCCAGCCTGGGCTAGGCCTAGTGGACTTAACGGCCTTACCTCATCAGGAATATTTCCCCCTGAGTATGTACCAATTAAAGTAGCTATGTTCGAAGGGCTTAAAAGTGTAAAGATTCCATCAACAGCAGCAATTGTCATATAATATTCAGTTTGTGTTGTATAGATAAAAGAGTCCAATAGAGAAAGTTCCTTATTAATTATTTTTGGAGATATTCCAAGATAACCTAGTTCTTTATCGTTTATTATTCTATTTTCTAAAACTGTATTCGTAATAATTACATTTTCATTTCTAATTAACTTTATTTCAACGCTTTCAGATGGATTCGTCTCTATTAAATTTACTAGTTCATTCCAATTATTAACTTTTACTCCATTAAATTCATAAATAATATCGCCTGGCATCAAGCCTGCCATTTGAGATGGTGATTCTGATTTTTCATTTATTGAAGCACCTATTGTAGAAATTTGTAAAGATGGCTCACTAATTCCATTTATATTTATAACAAAGAAAATAATTAACCAAGCAGATAAAAAGTTTACAACTATTCCAGATATTGATATATATAATTTTGTAGTCCATTTTGATGTATGAAAAAGTTCATCATTATTAAAGCCAGAAACATCTTCAGACTCATCCATACCAGGAATTTTTACATAGCCACCTAAAGGTAAAGCTTTAAGACCAAACTCTGTATTATTTTTTTTAAAAGAAAATATCTTAGGTCCAAAACCAACAAAAAATTCTGATACAGCAACACCTGACCTTCTTGCAGCTAAAAAATGACCAAATTCGTGTAATACTACAAAAAATGTAAGAAATAATATAGTTAGAATTCCATTCATTATTTATTTCACCTAAGTGTTTAAATTATAAAATTGAGACACCAGTAATAGAAAAGCGAAACTTATTAAATACGAATCTACCCTGTCTAGAAATCCACCATGACCTGGAAGAATATCAGAGGAGTCTTTTATCCCTAAAGATCGTTTAACTCTTGACATAAATAAATCACCAATTACACCGAACAGTATAAAGAAAATGGAAATAGTTATTGTTTGTAATAAATTAATATTTAAATTTATGTAAAAATTAACAGACATAAATATGGAGCCAAAGATTAGACCAAAAACTAAACCTTCAACAGTTTTATTAGGTGATATAGATTCAATAAGTTTTCTTTTTCCTATTCTTCTTCCAGCTTCGTAAGCTGCAATATCTGAGACAGAAATAGAAATTATTGCAAGATATGTAAATAAAATATTAAATTCAATCAAAATATACGCAACAGAAAGTACGCCAAGTGAAAACCATGTATGAAAAATAAATACAGAACCAAATTTTTCATAAATACCATAGTTAATAAATGTTCCTGTATAAATTATTAAACCAATAGGAAATATGAAATAAGCATAATGAACTTTTGAAATGTCATAGAAATATAGAATAATTAATGGTGCGATAGGTGAATAAATAAGTAATGAATATGGAATATATGTTTCGTATTCAAAAATATCGAACCATTCTTTAGAACAAACTAAAGATAATACAATAAAAAGAATCAACCCAGTAACGACTCTTGGATTATTTTTTATGAATTTATTTTTATTGTCTTCTTCATAATGAATTTCTGATTCATTAGGAACTTCAATTACACCAGGCCAAAATGTTCCATCATCATCTGAAGAAAATGTTAATTTAAACTTCGAGAAGTTCATCTTGTTTTTTTGAAAGAATTTCATCTACTTTCCCAATATAAATATCTGTTAATTTTTGTATTTCACTTTCAACTCTTTTTGTGTCGTCAGAAGAGTTTTCAGACATAATGGTTGAAACATTATCAATTCCATTTCTCCTATGAGATCTTATTGATATTTTTGCTTCTTCTGATTCCTTTGAAGCTACTTTTGTTAATTCTTTTCTTCTTTCTTCAGATAGAGCGGGTATGGGTATTCTTATGATGTCTCCGTCTACAGCTGGGTTTAATCCAATATCTTCATTTTGTATTGCTTTTTCTATCTCATTAATCGAGCTTTTATCAAAAGGTTGTACAACTATTAATTTTGGATCTGGAATATTTATAGTTGCCAATTGCTGAAGAGGTGTTTGTGTACCATAATAATCTACATTTATATTAGAAACTAAACTTGGGTTCGCTCTTCCTGTTCTAATCTTAGATAAGGAATCAATGAGATGATTTATTGAAAGTTTCATATTACTTTCTACTTCTTTTACTATCTGCTCTTCCATTATTATTTAATAACTGTTCCTAGTTTATCACCAGTTAATACTTTATAAATATTATCTTCTTTGGTTCCATCAAAAACTCTTATTGGCATCTGATTTTCTTCACATAAAGTTATTGCAGTTAAATCCATAATTCCTAATTTATTAGTAACAACTTCTTTGTAAGTAATTTTTTCATACATTACAGCGTCTTTGTTTTTTTCTGGATCTTTGTCAAAAACTCCTTCTACTCTTGTAGATTTTATTACTTCTTCTGCGTCTATCTCAGCTGCACGTAATGATGCTGCTGTATCGGTTGTAAAGTATGGGTTGCCAGTTCCGGCTGCAAAAATAACTATTCTCCCCTTTTCAAGATGCCTTATAGCTCTAAGCCTTATATACGGTTCAGCTACTGCTGTCATATCTATAGCAGATTGAACTCGTGTTTCATTTCCATTTCTGTCTAAAGCATCTTTTAATGCAATTGCATTTATTACAGTTGCTAGCATGCCCATATAGTCTGCATTTGCTTGAGCCATGTCTTTAGCAGATTCATGTACTCCTCTAAAAAAATTACCCCCGCCTACAACTATTGCGATTTCAATCCCATCTTTGCTTGCTTTAGATATTTCATTAGCAATTCGATTTAATATATTTGGAGAGATACCAAAGTTTGTTTCTGAATCAGCAAAAGATTCACCGGAGAGTTTTAATAGAACTCTCTTACTCATTTATGTACCTATCTCTATGTGTGAAAATTGCTTAATATATATTTTTTCACCTAGTTTTCCAGACATCTCATCAATCATATTACCTACTGTACCTTCATATAATTCAGGATTGCAAAATATCTGTTCATTTAATACAGTATCTGAATAAAAAGATGTAATTTTTCCTTCAACTATCTTATCTATCACTTCTTGTGGTTTTCCTTCATTTTCAGATTGTTTTTTTATGATATCTTTCTCTTCATTAACTTTTGACTCGGGAACTTCTTCTATATTTAAATATGCTGGTTTCATTGCAGCTATATGCATAGCAATTTGTTTAGCAGCTTCTTTAAATTCTTCAGATTTTGCTACAAAATCTGTTTCGCAAGCTAACTCTACTAGAACTCCAGCTACTGCTCTGTCTTGCTGGTAGTGAATATAGTCTCCAATAGTTCCTTCGTTAGCTTCTTTACCAGAGCGCTTTTTAGAATCAGCCAAACCTTTTTCTCTTAGATAAATTACAGCTTTATCAAAATCTAAATCTGATTCTTTTAGGGCTTCTTTAGCATCCATCATTCCAGCGCCCGTCATGTCTCTTAATTTTTTAACATCTTCTGCAGAGATTGACATTATTCCGTATCCTTTTTTTCAGTAACTTCTTTTCTTTTTCCTAAGCCTTTTAAACAAGAATCAGCAATGGATGATGCTATTAATTCGATTGATCTAATCGCATCATCATTGCCAGGTATTACGATATCTACATAATCTGGATTGACATTAGAATCTGCGAGACCAATGACAGGAATATTTAATTTATTTGCTTCTGTTAGTGCAGTTGTTTCATTTAATAAATCGACAATAAATATAGCATCAGGAATTTTATTTAACTCAACTATACCTCCTATTGATTTTGTTAATTTAGCAATTTCTCTTTTTATTCTTAATCTTTCAGGTTTAGGATAAGAATTAATTTCTCCTGATGTCTCTAGAGAATTTAATTCTTTTAAATAAACTACTCTTTTTATTATTGTTTTAAAGTTAGTTAACATACCTCCAAGCCATCTTTGATTAACATAAGGCATCTGAGCTCTTGTTGCTTGTTCTTGAACTACTTTTTGTGCTTGAGGTTTAGTACCAACAAATAAAACTTTACCGCTATTCGCTACTAACTTTTGTACAAACTCTTGTGCTTCTTCTAATGCTGAATAGGTAATTCTTAAATCAAGAATATGGATACCACTTTTATCGTTATAAATATATTTTTCCATTTTGGGATTCCATCTTTCAGTCTGATGGCCAAAATGAACGCCTGCTTCAAGCAATTCTTTCATTGTTGCTGACAATTTTTCTCCTTTGGTTGTTTCATCCCACATCCCTTGCATATGCACTTCCAAACTTACGTTCACCAAGGAAGCTTGTAGATATGGTGTCTATTTCATCTAAAATTTTAATACTATTAATTTATTAATCAACCCCTAGGATGTGTTCTTTTATATTTATCTTTCAATTGTTTCTTAGAAACATGTGTATATATCTGTGTAGTACTGGGATCTGAATGTCCAAGCATTTCTTGTACAACTCTAAGATCGGCTCCACCATCTAACAAATGAGTAGCAAATGTGTGTCTAATGCTGTGTGGAAATGTACCTAATCTTAAATTAACAATACGCTGGATTTCTCTTTCAGATATTTTTCCTCCTCTAACTCCAAGAAAAATATAATTGTTTGATTTTTCATTTATATAATCACTTCTGCACTTTGATATCCATAGATTCATGTACTTGAAACTTTTATCAGTCATTGGTAACAATCTTGCTTTATTACCTTTGCCTAAGACTTTAAGTGATTTATTGTTTTTAAAATCATTAAGTTTTAAATTTGTTAATTCTGAAACTCTAAGGCCTGATGAATATAAATATTATTCTTATTTAAATATTCAAAATATTTTTTTATATCAGTCTTATAAGAAGTAATTGTATTTTTTGAATAGCCTTTAATTTTTTTTGATTAATACACCAGTTAAAAAAACTCGATATGGAAACAATTTTTCTATTTATAGTACTTTTGGCATATTTACTTTTAGATAGACTCTGTATATATTTTTCTATTTCATAATAATTTTTATTATTCTTATTTATATATTCAAAATATTTCTTTATATCATTTTTATAAGAAGTAATTGTATTTTTTGAATAGCCTTTTATTTTTCCAAGATATTCTATGTATTCATCAATAATTTTAAATTGATAACTTTTATTATCTAGCTTCAAGTTTCTGCTCTAACCTTCTTTGTAAAATTGATAAAAACAAAGTTATACATAAATAACATACAGTTAAAACAAGATACGTTTCTTGGAAACGAAATGTTGATCCAGCATAAAGTCTTCCCTTATATGTCAAATCTTGTACAGCTAATACCGACAACAAAGAAGAATCTTTCATCATAGAAATAAAATCATTTCCCAATGCAGGAAGCATATTTCTAAATGCTTGTGGAAGTACTATATATCTCATAATTTGTCTCTCATTTAAACCTAATGATGCACCACCCTCACGCTGACCTATAGATACTGATTCAATACCGGCTCTAAAAACTTCAGCAATATAAGCACCGTAGAATATTGAAAGAGCAATTATTGCTCTAATAATCATTGGAACATTTCCATTGTTAATATTAAAAAACTTAGCTGCATCAACTACTACAACAAAAGCAATAGTAAAAATTAAGATTAAGATAGGAACACCTCTAACAAACTCAATATATGTGCGGGATAAAGTGCTAGAAATTTTATTATTTGATATCCTACCAATACCAAGAATCAAACCTAAGAAAAGGGCAATAACAAACGAAACAAGAGTTGATCCAAAAGTAATTCTTAGACCAGGAATAATATAATTAAAAGCTTTTAAGTATTCTTCTCCCGTCCTAATCTTGAAAACCATATATGCAATCAAAAAAAACAGAATGAAAGCCCAGGTGTTATCAACCTTGAATATTTTTTTAATCATAATAACTAATAATAAAACAATAGGCACGGAAATCCGTGCCTATTGAATAAATATAATTCTTTTAAATTAAAAGTTATACTTCACAATCCTCTGGTAGATAGTCTTCAGGAATTTGTGCATCACATTCAGCAATATCATCATATGAAACTGTAAAACCAGGTGAAAAGAATTTATCATTAATTTCTGTTAATTTTCCACTTGACTTCATCTCAGCTAATCCTTGGTTGACAACATCAACTAATGGACTTCCTTCAGGAAATGCAAAACCTAATGGATCAGTTTGTAAACCATCACCCACAAGTTTTACTTTATCCTTATTTGCACCCATGTATCCAAGACCAGCGACTTCATCAACAATAGAAGCAACTGCATCTCCAGAAATAACAGCAGCAATAGCAAAATCAAAAGTATCATATGCATCAACTTTATCTTCACCGAATAAACTGACTGCTAATTCGTAATTAGTTGTACCTTTTTGAGTAGCAACTTTACCATCTCCATTTACAATATCTGCATCAGAAGTAATATCGTCATTACCTGCTGCTACAAGTATTCTTTGTTGAAGAACAATGTAACTATCAGAAAAATCTACAATTTTATCTCTTTCAGCAGTTATAGATATTCCATCACCAGCAATCATATATTGACCATCAGCTACTGCTTGAATCATTCCATCCCATGCAGCTGGAACATATACAGGTGTAAAGTTCATTAATTCTGCCATATGGTTAAACACGTCATAATCCCAACCCTTAGCTTCACCATCAGCTGGATCAACGTAATTGAAAGGAAGGTAAGCATTTTCAACAGCAAAAGTAAACTCACAACCATCTAAATCAGGTAACCCATTGCTACCAGTACCAATTTCTACTTCATCACAAGGAACAGCTGCACTTGAACATGCAGTTGCAATCATTGCTAAAGCAAAAACTAATATTAATGTCTTTTTACTTTTCAAGTTATAGACCTCCATTTATATAGGATTATTATTACACATATATTTTTAAAACTAAATAAGTAATAAATTAAATTTATTTATCTAATGTATCCTTGTAATTAGGCTTTCTTTTTTCAACAAATGCAGCCATTCCTTCTACAGCATCTGTATGAATAAATCTTTTATTCTGATTATCACCTTCTAAATCTAAAGTATCTGTAAATGATAAATCTAAACCTTGTTTAATTTGATCTTTTATCATGCAAATTGAGATAAAGCTTTGCTCATTTAATAAGTCAATTAAATCTGATAATTCCGAATCTAAATTTTCTTTTTGTGTCAACTTATAAAGCATTCCTAAATTATTCATAGATTCACCATCTATTTCTTTGGTTGTCATCATTAATTCTTTAGCTTTTTGAAGCCCTATGATTCTTGGTAAATTCCATGATCCACCAAAATCAACCACAAGCCCTCTTCTTGCGAATACTTCGATAAACCTTGTAGTAGAAGTTGCAATTATGAAATCACTTAAAAGTATCATATTCGCTCCTGCTCCGGCGCATACACCATCAACAGCAGCTATTACTGGTTTTTTACAATTCCATAATGCCTTTGCTGCTAGATTTACATCTTCCATTAAAGCGTTTATGTTTTCTGCTAATTGAGCTCCTGATGAAAAGTTTCCATTTATTTCTTTCAATACTAAATATTTCTGGTCACTGTCTTCAAATTTTTCTATTTCAGATTTCAATTCCTTCCAATCATTAGCTGCTATAGAATTTGAAGTTTTTTCATCATTAAATGAAATATACAGAGTTTCATTAGTAATTTTTGTTTCTAGTGCCATAGATTAAAGTTTAATATATTTATATATAAAATGTAATTATGGGATTTGATCCAAATAGACCATACAAAGCTAATAAATATGATTACGCAAATATAATATTTTGTTTTTTGTTAGCTTTATTTGCTATTTATTGGGCTCTAAATTAAAAGACCTACGATGAATTTCTGTTAAACCATATTTCTCAATACTTTCTCTATGTGCTTGAGTTCCGTAACCTTTATTATTTTCAAACAAATATTGGGGGTATTTTTTGGATAGTTTTTTCATTAAATTGTCTCTATATACTTTTGCAATAATACTAGCAAGAGCTATAGCTTTACTGTTGTCTTCACCCCTAACTAATGAAACTGAAGAAAATTTATTTATTTTAAAGTGATCTACATACACTTTTTCTTTACCCGTATATATTTCTTCGATAGAATTTTCTAACACTATTTTGTTTGCTTCTGATATCCCAACTTCGTCAATGATATTATTCGAACATTCAGATATCGAGTAAGCAACATTATTATTAGAAATTAACTCATATATTTGATTTCTTTTTTTTTCGCTAAGCTTTTTTGAATCTTTTACTTCTACTAATAAATCTTCATGGGATTTATTTATTTTTACTGCTGCTCCTACTATTGGTCCAGCAAAGGAACCTCTACCTACTTCATCAGCTCCTATTACAAATTGATTAGGATTGTTATTCCAAACTTTATTTTCAATCATTTATATTACTTATTTCATTAATAGGGTATATTTTGTATTCTGCCCTACCAATAATTTGATTTACGTTAACAGATCCATATATTCTTGAATCAATACTGTTGGATCTATTATCTCCAAGAACAAAAATAGAATTACTTGGCACGATATATGTAATGTCTATTTTTGTTTTATTTACTGGAACATTAGGAAATTCAATTAATGTTCCATTGTTGTATATATCACCATCTTTAATTTTAATTTCATCACCCTCAAAACCAACAACTCTCTTTATAAAAGCTGTATCAATTGTTAATTGTTCACTATTAAAATTCCACACTTGTAATGAATCATAAAATTCTTGAAGTGTATTTTTTTCATAAACATAATCTGGATTATAAAAAACAACAACATCCCCAATTTGGTAATTTAGATTGAGAAATTTATCTTTAACAACGAGAACCCTATCGTTTATATTTAATGTCGGCTCCATTGAAGCCGAAGGAATAAAATATATTTGAATAATAAATGTTCTGATAAAAGTAGCAAAAATTACTGCTAATAAGAATAGAGATATATTTTTAAAATATTTAATAATATTTTTATATTAGTAAGTTAGTTACGGTCTTCTTTAATTTTTGCAGATTTTCCAATTCTATCTCTTAAATAATAAAGTTTTGATCTTCTAACTTTACCTTTTCTTACTATTTCAATAGATTCAACAATAGGGGCATGTACGGGGAAAATTCTTTCTACTCCAACACCAAATGAGAGTTTTCTTACTGTTATAGTCTTGCTAATCCCAACGCCATTAATAGAAATGATCACACCTTCAAAAGTTTGTATTCTTTCTCTATTTCCTTCAGAAACTTTAACATTGACTTTTACTGAATCACCGGAATTTAGTTCTGGTAAGTCTGTTTTTAATTGATTATTTTCTATTTCGTTTATTAGATTCATAGCTTCCTCAAAGTGAAATTATATTATCTATGTAAGATTAAATGTCTTTTAATTTTTTATTTTTCCAATTATCTATTTCTTTATGATTGCCAGATAATAATACTTCTGGAACAGTCATATCTTTATACTTTTCAGGCCTTGTGTAAACAGGGAAATCATACGTACCATCTGTAAATGATTCATTTACTAATGACTCTGAATTTCCTAAGACACCAGGAATTCATAATCAGCATGCATATCTATTATTCTTTGATCAAAACCTTCATACCTTCCACAAATTATATTTATAGAATCATAAGCGAGTAAATCATGTATTGTTTTTTCATCAAGTTTTGAACCTGATGGTGTTAAAAATACATTTATATCTGCTTTGTTATTTAATATTGCATTATCAAGAGGTTCAACCATCATAACCATACCTGGTCCACCTCCGTAGGGCGCATCATCTGTTTGTTTATAATTACCTATACCAAAATCTCGTAAATTAGTAGTTTGAAATTCTAAAATATTTTTGTCTAATCCGTTAGAAATAATTCCAGTTTTCATCCATTCATCAAATAAATTAGGAAATAATGTAATTACATTATATTTTGATAACATCTTCTTCCAGGGCATACTTTTCCCCTGCAAGTAAATTGGTGATCCCATATGAACAAAAGGTAGAGGTACTACTTCGGTAAAGCCTCTAGTTCTACTTTGTAGTTGTCTTATTAGTGAATAATGATTTGTCCATGAATTTATATCATCAATATGGCCAAACATAATAGTTGCGGTTGACTTGATGCCAATTGAATGAGCAACTTCCATTACATATGCCCATTCTTTTGATGTTATTTTATCTGGACATAAATATTTTCTAATTCGATCATCTAGTATCTCCGCAGCAGTTCCTGGCAAAGTGTTTAGACCGGCGTCTTTTAACATAACTAGGTAGTCTTCGATGCTTTTATTTATTGTTTCAGCACCTTGCCATATTTCTAGTGGCGTGAACCCATGAATATGCATATCTGGTATTTCTTCTTTAATTTCTTTTACTAGATTTAAATAAAATTCACCTGTGTAGTTAGGATGTATTCCTCCCTGGAGGCATACTTCTGAAGCTCCTGATTCATATGCTTCTTTTGATCTTTCTACTACTTCTTTTGAATCTAATGAATAAGGAACTTCTTTTAGATCTAAACTTTTTGGCCCTTTTGAAAAACCACAAAAACCACACTTATAATAACACTGGTTCGTATAATTAATATTTCTGTTTTTTACAAAAGTGACTTTGTTTCCATTAATTTTTAGATTTAATTCATTTGCAAATTCTGAAATTCTATTTATATATTTTCCTGAAGTTTTAAATAATTCTGTTAAATCATCATCGGTAATGATTTCTTCATCTTCTAATTTTTCAAAAATATAATTAAATTTGTCCGATTTATAATCTGAATCATTATTAAATACATAATTAAATAATTTTGGAATTGCTTTGCCACTACCTGGATACCAATCTGTATTTTTTCTTCTATAGCCACGTACATCTCTAGTGAGCAAATAATTAGTAAATTCTTCTTTTTCAAGTATATCCCTAGCTTCATTAATAGAAAGAATTGGTGAAAGTACAGTGCGTTCATATAGATTATTATTACTTATATTTTGTAAGTCAGAAATCTGTTCAGTGTTCCAATCTCTTAAAAGTAAATCGTTCACACCATGATTAATAGCCTCTAGAGCGTCTTCAATACTATCTACATATTTGGATATTAAACTGACATAATCTGTTTTATAAAGATTGATAAAAGCCATATCATCAAAATTGGATAATTGAATAATTCTAGGTTTTAATCTCGTTAAAACTTCTAAAGCAATTTCTTTATTTCCTTTATAAAAATAAATAACTCTTCTTGAGTCTACTTTCATAAACTTTTCCCAATTATCATCATTTATTATCCACATTGAAGGTTAGATTGCGAATTCATATTGTTTTGGAGATCCATCTTCATTTATAACATTACTAACTTTTTCAAACATTTTTTCACTCAACCATTCTTTATTTATAAAAGATGGATATACAGGCAATCTAGGTTTTAAAAATTGACCTGAATTTTGTATTTGATTTTGTAATTTATTTAAATCAGGCCACAGATGGTCCGGATTAACCCAATCAATTGTTTTTGGTGATATTCCACCTAAGTCATTTATACCGCTTATTAAAAATTTATCTATTGAGGGTATAAGGTTTGGAGGTACTTGTAGTGAGATATGAATTGGCAGGAGTATTCTAACTGTAGCAATTATTCTTAAAAATAAATCATTTATTATTTCAGGATTATTTTTCATATTTGTATTTCTTTTTGCTCTAAAGTTTTGCAATATGATTTCTTGTATTGATTTATTTTTACGAGTAAACAATATTAAATTTTCGATATCTTGTATTAGTTCTTCTTTAGTTTCAGTAATTCCTAAAAGCAATCCTGTTGTTATTGGGTATTTAGCTTCTTCAGCATTATTTATAGTTTCCAATCGATCTTCTATAATCTTAGTTTTTGCATTGAAATGTGGTTTGCCACGCTTCATAACATTTTTTGAAAAGGTTTCTAACATTAACCCTCCTGACGGAGAATGATTTTTAAAATCTTTAATTTCTTTTTTAGTCATAAGTCCAGGATTTGCATGCGGGAATAAGCGATATTTATCATTTATTCTTTTCATGTTTTCAAGTAAATAATCATGTGTCGAGATGAAGCCAAAGTTTTTAAGTTGGATTCTTGCTTCTTCCCATTTTTTTTCAGGCTTATCACCTAATGTGAATAATGCTTCGTAACAATTATTTTCATCTCCTACTTTTCCGATAGCATCTACTTCTTCAAAATTTAAATATGTTCCACCTTGGTTTGGAGATTTAACAAAAGTACAATAGCCGCACGAATCCTGACATAAAGTTGTCAAAGGTATAAATACTTTTGGACTGAATGAAATATTTGTTCCAAATTCTTGTT
>LULT01000070.1_pt1 | contig 14045 bp, 10 predicted proteins | sample 728141 | NCBI WGS metagenome assembly LULT01 (sample SAMN03860282, study PRJNA289734) | marine metagenome | biome: seawater column; feature: ocean; material: water; isolation source: Red Sea water column Station 108 - depth 100m | place: Saudi Arabia: Red Sea | collected 2011-10-15 | depth 100 m | reverse complement strand
TTTCAAGGTTTGTATCTTTTTTTATTTTTTCTGCAGGAAAGTCAATTTCAATTGATATAAAATCAGATAACGGACATGTGCTTTATGAGACAAATGTCGAAGAGGCAATCAATATTAACAGCATAAGAGTTAAGTACACAAAAACAGATTTATCATTCTATGAAAAGAACGATATTTATTTAATTGGTAGACTTGTTGCCTTTCAAGATCCCTTATTTGCAAAAAAACATCCAGACTCAGCGGTTTGGGATAAAAAAAACAATGAACTCTACAAGCAAGGAAAGCAATATTTCTTAGACCCTTCTGATCTTAGAGCAAGAAAATATATACTCGATTTAGCTCTTGATGCGTGCAAAATTGGCTTCAATGAAATACAACTAGATTATATAAGGTATCCAGATAGCCAATATAGGTACATGGAGTTTGATCTTGAATCTACTGTTGAGAATAGGACGCTAACTATTCAAAGCTTCTTGTACGATGCTCAACAAAAACTTCACTCTGAGGGGTGTCTCCTCTCAGCAGATATCTTTGGCTATGTTCTAACAAATAGAGCTGACGGAGGAATAGGACAAAATCTTGAAGCTGTGATAACATCTGTTGATTTTATATCTCCAATGGTATACCCTTCACACTATTCTCGAGGATCTTTTGGTTATGAATATCCCAATAGTCACCCCTATGGAGTAGTAACATCTGCTTTAGAAGACGGCCTTGAAAGGATGGATGATAAGAGACAATTGAGACCATATCTACAGAGCTTTTGGCATACAGATGAAGAAATTCGTGAGGGAATTCGTGCAGCAGAAGATAAAAATCTATCATGGATATTGTGGAATTCAATAAGCAATTACAGTTACGAATCCTTGACGGGAGACTAGAGTTACATGAATAATAAAGAAAAAGTTAAAGCAAGCTTAGATAAGCTAATCCCCTCTCTAGAAGAAGTGAGTGATTGGATGTATGAAAATCCTGAACTTGGCTTTGAAGAATACAAAACATCAGAATATTTAGTTAATTATATAAAATCTTTTCAAGACAACATTATTTTCCCCACAGGAGATCTTGAAACTGCTTTTGAAATAACCTTCGGCAAGGAGGGCCCTCTTGTAGTTCTTTGTGTTGAGTACGACGCTCTTCCAGAAATCGGTCATGCTTGTGGACATAATATTATTGCTACTGCTTCAATTGGCGCAGGTCTTGGGTTAAGGAATTTAGTTGATGAACTTGGAGTAAGGGTCAAATTGCTTGGAACTCCCGCTGAAGAAGGTGGTGGAGGAAAGATAATATTATTAGACAAAGGTGCCTTCGAAGATGCAAAATGTTCAATGATGATTCATCCAGGACCATTGAATGTTGCAAACCCTACTTTTACTACTATTCAACAATATAAGGTGGAATTTTTTGGTAAAGATGCTCATGCCGCTGGTGCTCCTGAGAAAGGACGTAATGCTTTAGATGCTCAAATACAACTATTTGTTAATGCGTCAACTTATAGACAGCAAATGGTTCAGTCAAATAGAATGCATGGAGTTATAAAAGATGGAGGTTTTAAGCCAAATATAATTCCTTCATATACAAGTTCAGAATGGTATTTAAGATCTCTGAATGAAGATGGGCTTAATATTCTTGAGAAAGATTTTTTAAATTGTGTAAATGCAGCTGCTTTAGCTACAAAATGTGAAGCAAAAATAACATCTCCAGATTATATGTATCGCGAGATAGTAAATAATAAAACTATGTATGAATTGTTTATGAAAAATTCTGAAAGTATAGGAAGAGATATGCCTCTTGAAGATCCTCTAAGGCCTGGACTTGGTTCAACAGATATGGGAAATATTTCTTTGGCAATGCCTTCAATTCATCCTATGTTAAACATTGATGCAGGTGACGCTGTAAACCATCAACCAGAGTATGCTGCGGCAACTATAAAGCCTGGAGGTCACAAAGCAATATTTGACGGAGCTTATGGAATGGGTGCAACAATAATTGATCTAGCTGAAAATAATCTCTGGGATAAACTTTAAAGTATCTGGCTTAAGAAAAGTTTAGTTCTGTCGTGCTTAGGCTTATCAAAAAATAATTCTGGAGTATTTTCTTCAACCATTTGACCATCGTCAAACAACATAACCCTATCAGCTACTTCTTTAGCAAATCCCATTTCATGAGTAACAACTATCATTGTCATTCCATCTTCAGCTAAAACCTTCATTGCATCTAGAACTTCTTTAATCATTTCAGGATCTAACGCAGAAGTAGGTTCATCAAATAACATTATTTTTGGTTCCATTGCTAGTGCTCTTGCAATTGCAACTCTTTGTTGTTGTCCTCCAGATAGTTGCCCTGGGTATTTATTTGCTTGTTCAGGTATCCCCATTCTTTCAAGAAGTTCCATTGCTTTTTCTTCGGATTCGCTTCTACTTTTTTTTCTAACCCAAATAGGAGCTAAGGTTATATTTTGCATAACAGTTATATGTGGAAACAAATTAAAGCTCTGAAAAACCATTCCAACTTCTGATCTAATTGCTTCAATATTTTTCAAATCATTAGTTAATTCGATACCATCAACGATTATTTCTCCCTCTTGATGTTGTTCAAGTCTGTTAATACATCTGATGAACGTTGATTTACCAGAACCAGAAGGACCGCAAATAACTAGTACTTCTCCTTCTGCAACTTCCATTGATATGCCCTTTAGAGCTTGGAAGTCTCCAAACCATTTCTTTACTTCTTTAGCTTGAATTATGCTCATAATTTAATTACCTTTCTCCTAATCCTAATCTTTTTTCAACTTTCATGCTTCGTCTAGATAGTGTAAATGTAAATATCCAATACACAACAGCAACAAATATTAAATTTTCTCTTTGGTGTCCCACAAAGTTAACTGGTACAGATTGGTTATCAATAACAGTTTTACCTATTGTTAGGAAATCAAATAATCCAATAATGGTAACAAGGCTCGAATCTTTAAACGCTGTAATCGCACTACTAACTAAAGTTGGAATAACAGCTCTAAGTGCCTGTGGAAGGACTATTAAACCTGTTTTTTGAAATGGGCTCATTCCAATAGCGTCTGCTGCTTCGTATTGTCCTTTAGGTATGGATTGAAGACCTCCTCTTATGTTTTCTGCAAAATATGCTCCACTAAAGAAGGCTGTAACCATTAGGACTCTCACTATTAGGTTAAACTCTACACCTGCTGGTAAGAATACAGCTAAGGTAACACTGGCAAAGAAAAGCCAAGTTATGTATGGTACGGACCTTACTAATTCAATAATTCCCGTACAGATTATTCTCACAATTGGAAGTTTTGAATTTCTACCAAGAGCTAGCAGCACCCCTAATGGGAATGAAACATAGGTTCCAAAAATTGCAAGTAACCATGTAAGAGAGAATCCACCAAAAATACTAGATCCTGGGACTACAATTCCTGTTTCAGATGCCCCGCCTCTTAGTAGGAATGTTAAAGTTGCTAATGCTACAAGCCATATGATTATTAGGCTTCTCTTCCCTTGAGAAGAAGTTGATACTGCTGGGACCACCATGGAAAATAAAGAAAGTAATAATAAACAAGCTTTTGCAAGCATTGGAATACTTATAAATACTCCCGCTAAGGTTCCAACTAAAACAACTCCTAAATAAATTGAATAATATTTTTTAACAATAGGATTATTTATAAAGAGAACAACTAATAAGCCGATTACAAAAAATATAATGAATATAGGAATGTCTCCCGTTAAAACTTCATTCATCTCAATTATTGGCTTTTTAAATATCCATGAGAATATGAGAAGTGGTAGTAAAAACCATGAAATTGACATTATATTTTTTAGTCTTTTTACGTCTTTAAAGTAAATTCCAATAAAGTAAGACAAAAGAAACATAGCAAAAATTACAGACCAAGGAATTTTTGTAGTATCCGCAATAGGCATGAGTGGATCTGGAATTATTCTTTCTCTGTTTGCATCTAGTTGAATAACTGGTAGTTTAATAAACCAAAGTAATGCAACTGGAATAAATAAGTAAAGAAAAACTACATCGGAATTATTATAAGAAAAATTAATTTTTACATTTTTCAATATAAGAAAACCGACTGTTCCAATTAGGGTTGGAATTAAAATTCCTAATCTTGTACTTCTGGAAAATACTTCTTCTGTTATTACACTCCCATCATTCCCCATGTAACTTGTAAAAGTTGGCGCAACAATTGTAAAAAATAGAAGACCTAATCCAATTTTAAAAAATCTATCAAAAATAACAGTTACATTAGATCTGTCTTCACTTCTCCATAGGCCTATTGATAATCCTGAAAATACAAAAGTAAGTCCAACAGAAATCCAAACCCTTATAAAATCACTTTCTGGATAGGCTTGAACCATATATAGCTGCATATTGTTTAGAACTGCTAACCAGTCTTTATCAGAAGACATAACGAATCCGAACATGCCTCTAAAGAAATTTAGTACTAAATAACTTGTTACAATTGTTAGTACAGAAGAACCTACTGATGAAAATAAGCTTTCTTGTACTGATTTAACATTCTTTTTAATTACATCAACCATTATCTCTCCACAATTTTCATTTTTCTATTGTAATAATTAATTATTGATGAAATTGTTAAACTGACTGAGCTGTAAAACATCATCCAGATTAAGAAAACTGGCAACGTCTGGCCTTCTTGGTTGTATAAAGTTTGACCTACAGCCACGATCTCAGGATATGCAACTGCAATACCTAACGATGTGTTTTTAGCTAAATTTAAATACTGATTACCCATTGGAGGCAACATAACTCTAATGGCTTGTGGAAGAACTACCAACCTTAATAAAGCTCCTCTTCTTAATCCAAGAGATAGCCCGGCTTCGGACTGACCTTTAGAAACAGCCATTATTCCTGCTCTAACTACTTCGGAAATAAATATAGCCGTATACAAAACAACGCCTAACCATATGGCGAAATATCCAACTGAAAGACTCTTGCCATGACCGTCTGCATATCTTTGAAACTTTGTTGTCCCAACCTGTTCAACTTTCGGTCTAGAAAATATAAATGGATCTCCATCAGTAACTTCTAATTCATAAAAAGGTGTTCCTAATTTTATTGCTTTCCCTTTTTCAACAAGAAGAGATTCTACATTTCCTGTTTCTAGTGCTATCAACTCTACTTCTTGCTTGTCAATTTTTGTTCCAGTTGCATAAGCTGTGGCAACTACATCTCCTTTTGTAATTTGTTGACCTGGTTCAATCTCCCAATTTATAATTTCTGCTTTTTTCATTCCCTCTATTTCATCAACTAATTCAACATCTATAGATGGATACCAATGTAGTTTATTTTCAATACCATGAAATAATTGAGGCAAACCCCAGTCAGCCTTAAATGTTATCTCGTCACCCACTAGGAATCCTGCAAAGCCTGCTCCAATGGATGAGAACATAATCAAGACAACTAATAATACAATGACAACATTTAATATTATCTTAAAGTAATCATCATCACTGTATATCCCCTGTGCTTCTTCTGATTTTTTACTATCAATAAATCTTTTTGTTGATCTGAAACCAATATAAATAGCAATCGCTGAAATTAATGCTTGGTAAACAATTGCTGGTACAAACTCTAAACCAAGAGAAATGTATCCTGCCAAAAATCCAACAACTCCAGCTGCTCTAAATCCTCCGTACCAACCAACAGCTAGCAGAGCTACCAGAATACCTATTGACCAAAGGAATGGTTTTGTGTCTCTTCCTTCTTTTTCTAATAAATCAACTCTCCATTTGTAAATTTTATTAGCAACGTATAAAACAAATAATCCATACACCATAAGTAAATATGAATTTGGTCCCCTATTGAACCATGGAAAAGCAATTCCTTTTGCACTTACATGAAAGAAATATTCGCCTGTCTCAAAAACCTCAAGTCTAGGAAACGAAAGTACCAAAGCTTGAAAGAAATATATTTGAACTAGAAGAGGCACATTTCTTACAACTTCTAATAGGCCAGTTGAGCTTTTTTCAACTATGTAGTTGCTTGACAGCCTAGCAATTCCTAAAAAAGTACCTAATACAGTTGCTGCAAATATACCTGTTACTGTAATTCTGAACATATTAATCATTCCAGTCTGAATCATTTGTAACCCAGAAATTGGCAGAGTATACATCCCTTCCGCTATTGAAACGCCTGGTGTTTCCCCTAGCCATCCCCAAGAAAAGGCAATATTTGTATTAGCTAAATTAACAATTGCATTTTGAATATAGTTCCAAATTATTGACAATATGCCCAATAAGAAAATCACTTGGAAAGCCCATTTTAGAAAAACTACATTTCTGAAGAAAAGTAAATATTTTGTAGCGTTTTTCATAAATAAATTTTATCAGAATTATTTCATTTATGCCTTAAAGAAGTTGTATATATAAGAGCTTTCAAAGTAAAAGGGGCTTTTCAGCCCCTTTTACAAAATTATTTAAGGTAATTAATTACCTTGCTGGAGGTGCGTAAACCAATCCTCCGTTATTCCAATAGTCGTTATAACTACCTTCTCTGTAAAGACCTAATGGGTTTAGGTTTCTTGAGAAAATTTCGTCATAGTTTCCTATTTGCTTCACAACGTTGTAGTAAGCATCTGCGCTTAGACCCATCTTTGTTTGAAGCTCTCCATCGTTCTTACCGAACAATCTACCCATTTCTGGAGCAGCATCATAATCAAATGAATCAATGTTAGCTCTTGTTACACCATACTCATCAGCGATGATTGTAGCGTAAACAGTCCAGTTAACAATGTCAGCCCATTGGCTGTCATTTGATCTATATGTTGGACCTAATGGCTCTTTGGAAATTGGTGATGCTGGGAAAATTGCCCAGTCATTAAGAGCATCATTAACTGCTCTTCTACCAACTAATCCAGAACCGTCAGTTGTTACAATGTCGCACTCACCTGCGATGAACTTATCGATAGCTTCTGAGAAAGCTTCAACAGTTACAAGCTCAATTGTTGCACCTACAAGTCCGGCACCTTCTGTAATATTCTTTTCAGTTGTGGTACCAGCATTAGTACATACTCTCAAACCATCAATGTCAGCAAGAGTAGAGCTTTCTGACAATCCGTCAGATTTTCTACCCATTAATTGTTGACCATCATAGTAAGTGGTTGGACCGAAGTCGTTACCTAATTCTGTGTCACGGCTTTGAGTCCAAGTTGTGTTTCTAATCAATACGTCGATCTCACCAGCGCTAAGTGCTGTAAATCTTTCAGCAGCAGTAAGTTGCTTAAATTCAACTTTACTGTAATCATCGAAAACAGCAGCAGCAACTGCATAACAATAGTCAACGTCAAATCCTGAATAGGATCCATCGTCAGCTACTTCTGTAAATCCAGTCGCACCGGTACTAACGCCGCACTTAAGGAATCCTCTTTCTTGAACTTGTTCAAGAGTGGATTCATGATCGTGCTCATCTTCGACTGCTACTTCTTCAACGACCTCTTCTGTTGAACCTCCACAGGCAACAGCGACCATTGAAAGCATTAGCAAAAAGATGATTGCTTTTTTACTCAATGTTTTCTCCTTTTATATAAAAGTTGACAAGCTCAGCATACCGCCCTGTTAAGTCGGCTTGAACCGTCATATGTATAATTTAATGTTATTTGAGTATAGTTCAACATTAAATGATGTATTCTTTTTAAATTTATTGCAAATACCCCATAAAACCATGTATTATCCAATGTTGTAATCCAAGGAGAAACGTGTCTACTACCGTTGTTTTAGGAGCCCAGTGGGGTGATGAGGGCAAAGGTAAAGTCACAGATTTTTTTGCTTCAAACGCCGATATGGTAGTCCGATTTCAAGGTGGCAATAACGCAGGTCATACTATTGTTGTCAAAGATAAAACAGTAAAGCTTTCCCTCACACCATCTGGTGTCTTGTATCCAAACTGTATACCTGTTATTGCTTCCGGGTGTGTTGTAGATATTGGTTTTCTCATTGATGAGCTTAAAATGTTAGAAGAAAATAATATTGATACTTCAAAATTAAAACTCTCATCAAATGCTCATCTAATTATGCCTTATCACAAACTCCTTGATGAACTAATAGAAAACAAGCTTGGTAAAAACATGATTGGAACAACAAAGAAAGGTATTGGTCCTTGTTATGGAGATAAAATTCAAAGACAAGGTATAAGAGTTCAAGATTTATATGATGAAAATATTTTTAGAGAAAAAGTATCCACTATTTTAGAAGATAAAAATGAAATTATTACAAAAATATATGATGGAGAACCTTTTGACCTTGAACAAGTATTAGATCAATTTAATGAATATAGAGACACTGTTAAAAAAATCATGACAGATACTTCTTTATTGATTTCTAATGCAGCTAAGGAAGGTAAAAATATTCTCTTTGAAGGCGCTCAGGGAACATTGCTAGATATTGATCATGGAACATACCCTTTTGTAACAAGTTCAAACACCACCTCGGCCAATGCAGCAATTGGATCTGGAATAGGTCCTCGTGATATTGAAAAAATTGTAGGAGTTACTAAAGCATATATCTCAAGAGTTGGAACAGGGCCTTTCTTGACTGAACAAGAAAACGAAATTGGTGATTATTTAATAGATAAAGGAGCGGAGTACGGAGTAGTTACTGGCAGAAGAAGACGATGTGGTTGGTTAGATCTTGTCTCACTTAAGTATTCTGTAAGAGTGAACTCCTTAACTGAATTATTTATTACCAAACTTGATGTTCTTTCAGGTTTAGATGAATTAAATCTGAACATAGCATATGAAGTAGATGGTTCTGAAGAAATAGATTTTCCGAGAGAACAGAGAATTCTTGAAAGCGCAAAACCTATTTATAAAACTTTCAAAGGCTGGAGTGAGGACATATCTAATGTAACTTCGTTTGATAATCTTCCAGATGAAGCTAAAGAGTATATAAAGTTTATTGAAGATTTTATACAAGTACCGATTACATTTATATCTGTTGGACCAGAGCGAAACCAAAATATAATAATAGAACAATGATAGAAAGATACTCCTCAGATGAAATGTCTTCAATTTGGAGCGAAGATAATAAAGTAGCTAAATGGCTAGATGTTGAAAGAGCTGTAATTGAAATTCTTGAAAAAGAGGAAATTACACCTAAAGGACTGTCAAAACAACTTAAAGAAGTTTCGATTACTCATAATGAAGTACTAGAAAGAGAAGCTGTTACAAATCATGATTTAGCTGCTTTTGTTGATGTTTTACAAAGCAAAATTGAGAAAGACTCTAATTGGATACATTACGGATTAACAAGTTCTGATGTTGTTGATACAGCAAATGCCCTTTTAATTAAAGAATCATTAAATATTGTTGTTGAAAAAATATCTGAGCTCGTAAATTCACTAAAAAATAAAGCAATAAGTGAGTCTGAAACATTAATTATAGGAAGAACTCATGGAGTATATGCTGAACCAACAACATTGGGAAATATATTTGGAAATTGGTGTCTTGAAGTATCGAGAGGTCTAGATAGGTTAAATTCTAGCTTAGAAATAATCAGTTATGGAAAAATTAGTGGTGCTGTTGGTAACCATTCTCTAATTTCTGAAGATATAGAAAATAAAATCCTTGAACAACTTTCCTTAAAACCAGAACCTCTTGCTTCACAAATAGTAAGTAGAGACAGATACGCAGATTTGTTTTCTAGCTTTTCAATAATTGCTGGAACTTATGAAAGAATTGCAACAAATATCAGACATTACCAAAGATCGGAAGTTGGTGAAATGTATGAAGCCTTTAAACAAGGGCAGAAAGGCTCGTCTGCAATGCCGCATAAAAAAAATCCAATTGGTTCTGAAAGAATATGTGGATTAGCAAGAGTAGTTAGGGGAAATACACAAGCAAGTTATGAGACCATGGCGCTTTGGCATGAAAGAGATATATCAAATTCATCAGTTGAAAGAATTATTCTTCCAGATACATTTAAATTGATTGATTTCATGACAAGAGACTTGATTAGTATTATTAATGACCTTGTTATTAATCATGAGAATATTGAATCAAACTTAAATTCTGCAAAAACAAAACTTGGATCTCAAAAACTTCTTTCATTAATTGTGAGTAAGGGTAATTCACGTGATGAAGGTTATAAGTTTGTTCAAAATATTACACAAAATAATTTTTCTATAGACGCAATTATTGAATCTACTTTGTCAGAATTTGATGATATATCAAAAGATGAAATTGAAAACTGTTTTAATTTAACAACGAATATTGATTCTAAAATAATCGAGAAGAAGCTTAAAGAACTTTAAATTGTTTAACTCTTTCAAAAAAAAATTTCAGTCTATAAAGAAAGACTACCAAGACTTACCCATCGCAAATGAAAATTTTATTGATGCTATTCTTGCGCCTGTTTTTTTTGTAACAATTTCAAGATTTCAAGAACTACAAACTTCAATTCTATTAACTGGAGCGCTTATAGTAATTACTCTTTCATATAGAATCTTTAGAAAAGAATCACTAAAAAACTCTTTAATTGGTGTCGCTGGTACATCTATTGCACTTTTGATTGCTCAAATTCAAGGCTCTGCGTCGGGATTTTTTCTTCCGGGAATAATTAGAGACTTAAGCATTGCGGCAATTGGTTTTCTCTCTATTTTGTTTGGAAGACCTTTTACAATATACACATCAAAATCAATAAGAGGTTGGCCTTTAGATTGGTTTTTACACAAAAATGTAAAACCAGCGTATAGAGAGGTTGCTGTTATATGGGTTCTTTTTCTAGGTATTAAAGGTTTGCTACAGCTATATTTCTTTAATTCGCCTGAAATACTTGCAGTTATTAAGTTAGCAACATCTAATCAAACAACTATATTTCTTCTTGTTATGACATATATTTATGGACAGAGAAGGTTATTAAAACTTGGCGGTCCTAGCGTAGATGAGTTCTTAAATAAAACACCTCCTCCTTGGTCAAGCCAACAATCAGGATTCTAAAAGTAGTAAAATTAAAATTATGAATGAAGAACTAATAACAACATTATATTTTTTTGGTATAGGTTTTGGAGTATACGTTCTCTGCAGATATGCATTATTCCCAGGTATAAAGTTTTTAGCAAAAAAAACAGCCACTATTCTAGATGATATTCTATTAGACAAAAAGTTTTTGAATAGATTTTCTCTTGTAATAGTATTTTCTTCATTAAAAGTGTATATGGAGACAAGTGTTGGTTTGCCATATTTCGATAGTTTTTCAGATAGAATAATTAATATACTTTTAGCTATTTTTATAGGTCTTAGTATCTCGGAATTTCTAACTTTAATAACCAAGATTTCTATACACTATGAAGCATTTAAAGATAAACCAATTAAAGGATACATACAAATAGTTAAGATTGTCCTAAACGCTTTTGTTGTAATAATAATATTTGCTATCGGGACTGGTCAGTCAGTAGCTTATTACATAAGTGGGCTTGGAGCTATAACTGCCATACTTTTATTAGTTTTTCAAGATACAATACTTTCATTCGTTGCCTCAGTTCAAATTGGTCAAAATGACATTATAAATTTAGATGATTGGATTGAAGTTCCTGAATATGGAGCTGATGGAGATGTAATAGATATATCACTCCATACTGTAAAGGTTCAAAATTGGGATAAAACAATAACAACTATACCTACTTCAAAAATAGTAACTAGTTCTGTAAAGAACTGGAGAGGCATGTCAGATTATGGAGGTAGAAGAATAAAAAGATCTATCTTAATTGATATATCTAGTGTTAGATTTATGGAAGAAAAAGATATCGAAAAATTAAAACAGCTTCCATCAATAAATAAATATTTGTCTGAAAAAATAAATGATATTGAAAAATATAATAATTCAGTCGACGAAGCAAAAGAAAAAAGAAAACTTACTAACTTAGGAACTTTAAGAGCCTATCTTGTAAATTATCTAAAAAATCATGATGATCTTAACACTGAGAGCATGACTTTAATCGTCCGACAGCTTTCACCAACTTCGGAGGGCGTTCCTTTAGAAATATATACTTTTACAAATACTATTGATTGGGTTGAATATGAGGGAATTCAATCTGATATTTTTGATCATATTTTTGCTGTTTTACCTAAATTTGGACTTAGAGCTTTCCAAGGTGGTACTGTGGAAGCAGCGGCTTCAAGGGGTTTATCTATTAACGAACCTGAAATATAAAAAAGAAAATAATCCTAAAATAATTATTAAATAATTGAAATAATTACCTAACTCCGAATAAGTAGTTTTACCACTATAAGGAGTTAAGAGCCTGGTAGATATGTCCTCTGTAAATAATTCAGTAGAAGAATAAACTTTTCCTTCAACGCCACTAATAAATGCGGATTTACCGGTTATTGCTGCGTGGACAACATCTCTATGGTTTGAGACAGCGTTTGCTCTTGACATAAGTATAAATTGGTCAGACATACCGCTTTCTCCATAACTTGCTTGATTGGTTAAGATAAAAATAAGCTCTGCACCACCCTGAACACTTCTTCTGATGTATCTTTCGAAAGAGCCTTCAAAAGAAATTACAGGTGAAATCTTTACTTGTTCTGAACTTAAGCCCTTTACATTAAAAACTTTTTGACCCTCTCCCCGATTCATATCTCGTGGAACAAGAGCTAGGGGAGGTATCCATTCTAAATACTTCCTAAATGGAATATATTCACCAAAAGGAACTGGATGTTGTTTTAGGTATTGTCCTTCAATATTCCCAGCGGTATTTACAAATACTCCATAATTCTCAAAATAATCTGAGTCTAGAGGCCTGTCCCCTCCTATTAAAAAATAAGCATCTAAGCGGGCTGCTTCATTTGAAATATCATCTAAGGTCTCAGCACTAATTAAGGGGTCGTTCTTAAATCCCGTTGAGCTTTCAGGCCAAACAATCAACCTTAAACCGTCATCCTCAAGTATAAGTGGTTTGTTATTAATTCCCCTGGTTAGGTTTAGATGGCTCTGGTAGATTCTTTCTCGTTCATTTATACATTTGTTCTTTGCTCCAGGACAAGGGCTATTGCCTTGCACTATTGAAATCTCAATCTTTCTATTTGAGATTTTTTGAAAATCATAATCTTCATCGTTAATTGTCCAAAAAAGTTGAATTGAAATAATAAAGAGGAAGACTATCAAATAATTGAGTCTAAATATATTATTTTTTTCTTTAGTTCTTCTGTCGATTTGGATAAGAACAAATATCAAAACTAATGACTGAACTATAAGCGAAAAGCCTATAGGTCCAAATTGTCTAAAAAAATTGATTGTTAAATTACTAATTAAAACGGTTGATGGGTAACCCCATGGAAAACCTCCAAAAGGAAAATAGGCTCTTAATAAATCAAACATGCTTATAAGTGATGTCAAAATAAATATATTGTTATTCATTTTTTTAGAGGCATATTGAAATAGCCTTCCAAATATCCCGTACATTAGCCCCATAAATAAAGTTAAAGGAATCCACGCTTCATAACCAATAGATTTAATTCCATATAAAACTATCCCATATGAGATCGTTGCAAATATAAACCCAAACATAAATGGGTTTCTCTCTTGAAGTAAGGTCTTATAAAAGAAAAATAATGAAGGGAAAACAAGAAACCATAAATTAAAAGGTGGGAAACTGAATGCATAAAAAAGTCCGCATAAAATGGAGGTTGCCCCCCCATAAAACATACGATATTGTCTTTGATTTACTGTCATCGGTTATTATGATAAACGAATGCTATTTGACTATAAAGAAGTTTCCATAGATTCGATGAATGAAGACTATAAAAAGTCGATTCAATTGTGCGATGAAATCATAAATCAGGTCAAAAAATCAAATTCTGATATAGAAAAACTTTCCAAAATGGACAATATAGAGCAAATTATTGACGGTCTTGATGGGAGAACTTCTTTCCTTGCACAAGTACATCCCGAAGAAGGAATCAGAAAAGAAGGGTCTAAAATAGAGTCTCTTATCCAGAATTATTACCTCAAACTAGCTTTAGATAAAGACCTGTTTGAAGCAATAAATAGTATTGGAATAAATGA
>LULT01000302.1_pt1 | contig 14193 bp, 13 predicted proteins | sample 728141 | NCBI WGS metagenome assembly LULT01 (sample SAMN03860282, study PRJNA289734) | marine metagenome | biome: seawater column; feature: ocean; material: water; isolation source: Red Sea water column Station 108 - depth 100m | place: Saudi Arabia: Red Sea | collected 2011-10-15 | depth 100 m | reverse complement strand
GGATATGGCCGTTCAGAGCATCTACCAGATTCATGACAAGTGCATCCACCTCATGCTCCCTATGTGGAAGCCTCAATGGTTCAAAGGCATGATCAAAGGCCTTACGGTCAGTGAAGAGACTGTCTTGACCGAGAATCTTCTCGAAAATATTCCCGTCCATTTATTTTCACCTAGTTATTTAACACACACAAAGCCAATTCTCCACCCCATTGGGTTCATTGCTAGAAGTGCGTACCGCCAAGCGAGGTTGTCAGTGGTAATAAGAGTGTCTTGATTGATGACAAAAAATTGTTGATTTGTGCAGAGCGATCGAATATTTATTTGAAGAAGATTTTTTCGCCGTATTATCGATACTAATGGCTCTCAGCAAGCCGAAAATTGAAAAATATTTCTGGTGTAAAAAATACATCCCCCCATAGCTTTCATCACATTAGAAGATCATTGGAAATTTTCACTCCAAAACTTATTTCTTACTGGTGGGGATTATTGAGAAAATCATCAGGAGAGTCATCAGAATTGAGAAACTGTTCCTCCAATATATATACTAGTAAAGAAAAAAATTATTTTTTTATCAATGAGAAATGGCCCGAATCAGATATTTCCAGACAGTCTCCGTCCTCGACCTGCACTACTCCGTCAGGTAGTTCAGGAATCTCAAAACCCTCCACTGAATCCTTTGATCTAGCAAAGTTGTGAGTAACAAGAATCAGGGCATTAGGGTGACGGAGATGAAATTCGGATACATCGGAGGGATTGTGGTGGTGTGGGCTATCAACGAAATCTGGAACGCCCATTTCCAGAATAATGATGTCTGATTCAGGAGCCCTATTTTCGATCTCTTTGCACGGCCCTGAGTCCCCACAATGCATAATGGATAAACCGCTCTTGTGGGTAAATCTGTAGCCGTGAGGCTCGGTCGCTGGAGTATGACTGACTGGGAATCTCTCGAAAGTCCAGTCAGTAAATTCCAACTCACCGCTCTCTTCTTCATTCCAGGAGCAATTTTTCTCGAGTTCTTTTGACAAGGTACCTGGAAAACCGTCTTCACACAGCTTGGTCAACCTCTCCTTCCCTCCTGGTCTACAATGTATGTTGATTTTCTCAGACTCCCCATTTATCTCGCCCATTTTCCATCTATCTAGTATCAAAAATGGGAAACCGAAGACATGGTCGGCGTGCCAGTGAGTGACTAGTAGATGCCGAATTTGCGAGGGTGAAACGCCAAAGCTTCGCATTTGGGGAAGGACTGTTGGAGGGGAGTCGACTAGAATAGTTCCATCCAATAATGCTAGTGCGTGCATCCTTCCAGGGGGGGAGAAGGCATTGCCTGAACCGAGGAACCTCAACTCCGCCACGACTCTCGTTGGGGCGTTCATGACTTGATGCTTCCTTCTTCGGGAGTCTCGACCTCCACATTCGTTCTTAAGCGAATGGCATTTCCAGTGGATTGGTAACGGACATGGCAGACTGGAGCGCGAAGAATCCATTCATGACCACCATCTCACAGAACTTCGTTCTCAATGGAGAGGGTTCGAAAAAGGAGACTCGCCACATTGTATTCGAGCTAAAGAACTCTGGACTTGAATACAAGGCAGGGGACGCATTGGGGGTTATTCCCAGATGCCCCCCGGAACTAGTAGAAGAGTTGTTGATTTCAACTAATTTTTCAGGAGATGAGGAAGTTGAGACTCACTTGGGAACGTGCTCACTGAGGGAAGCGCTAACGGACAGATTTGAGATCCACAGAGTCTCAAAGAAATGGATTGAAGGACTAGCAAATCGAGTACCTCAAGACTCGGGCCAAGTAAAGATGAGCATTACCAGTAGGCAGAGGTTCTCTTCCAAGGACGGTGCCGTTCTGCTGGACTGGTCCGGTACAGGGGATGACGGTGATTTCCCAGAAGGATACGTTGAAGTTGGCCCGGTGGGGGAAGGTTACGTAAATCTGATTTCTGAACTAACTTCAGACCCTAAGGCGATGGAGGACTACATCTGGTCCAGGGACTACCTCGACTCAATCTCGGATTTTGGCGGCATTGGTTTCACGCCACAGCAGTTGGTTGAAGGAATGGACCGCCTGAAACCTCGACTTTACTCCATAGCCAGCAGTCCAGATTTTGAAAGAGGGACTGTTCATCTGACTGTCGCAATAGTACGATACAATCATCACGACAGGGACAGAGCGGGACTGTGCACAGGTTACATGGCCGACGAGTGTGAAACCGGCACTACAGAAGTTGGAGTTTTCATGTCACCGACTAGATCATTCGTATTGCCTGATGATGGCTCAACTGATGCCATAATGGTTGGACCGGGCACAGGCATTGCACCATTCAGGGCATTCCTGCAACAAAGGGAGATCGACGGGGCCAAGGGAAGAAACTGGCTATTCTTCGGAGATTGGACCGAAGAAGGCGAGTACCTGTATCGGGATGAAATGGAGAATTGGAAAGAAAGTGGGTTGATCACAAGACACGACCTTGCATGGTCTAGGCAGGGTAGCGAGAAAGTCTACGTCCAGCATCTGATGAAGAATAGCGGCGAGGAGATTTGGAATTGGATTGAAAATGGCGCCTACTTCTATGTCTGCGGAGACAAGCAATACATGGCCAAGGATGTTCACAGCACACTAATTGGAATTTGCTCCGAATACGGGGGAATGAGTCAAGATGAGGCGAAGGAATTCGTCGAGACCGGGTTAATGAAAACAGAGAAGAGATACCTCAGAGATGTATACTGATTGGCCGATTCACTGATACGAAAGTGTTCCTAGCGAGCCATGTGTTCCGACGCGTCTTGATTGCCAATAGAGGCGAGATAGCCCTCCGAATCCTACGCTCATTGAATTCTCTAGGTATTTCGTCAGTGGTTATTCATGGCAGAGAGGATCGGCTGTCCCTACCGGTAAGACTAGCAGATGAGGGATATTACATCCCAAGAGATGATCCTCTTGCATCTTACTTGGACATTGAGGCGATAGTGTCCGCAGCCAAGGAGACGGGGGCTGATGCTGTTCACCCAGGGTATGGATTCTTGTCAGAGAATCCGTCCTTTGCAAAAAGGCTCGCAGAGGAGGGCATTACTTTCATTGGACCTTCCCCGGATTCTCTACGCCTACTAGGGGATAAGATCGCAGCAAGGAAAGCAATGTCTGACGCAGGAATTCCAGTTGCTAGGGGTACAGAGGAGCCGATTGCCAACCCAGAAGAAGCATTAGAAATCGCCTCTTCGATAGGATTCCCTCTAATGATCAAAGCCGCCTCTGGAGGTGGAGGGATTGGAATGCAAGTCGTTCACGAAAAGGGGGAGTTTGCGTCGGCACTGAGAATGTGCCAAAGCCGTGCACTTTCCGCATTCGGCGATGACAGGGTATTCATCGAGGAATTTGTAGACAAAGCGGAGCACATTGAGTTCCAGGTTCTTGCAGATGGGAAGAGGGCGATCCACATCGGAGAAAGATTCTGCTCGATCCAAAGAAGGCATCAGAAGATTATCGAAGAGGGGCCATGGCTGACTCACGAAGAAAGAGAAGACCTGGGTGCAAGAGTGGTTGCAGGGGCCGAGTCAATCGGATACAGCGGACTTGCAACCTTCGAGTTCCTGAGAAGTTCTGATGGCGAGTTCTACTTCATGGAAGTAAACCCAAGGGTCCAGGTTGAGCATACGGTGACTGAGATGATCACTGGTCTTGATCTAGTATCATTGGGCATTCGAATTGCAGCAGGAGAGTCGATTCCAATTGACCAATCTGACGTTATCTGGTCCGGGCATGCGATTCAAGCCAGAATAAATGCCGAGAATCCAATTACCCTTGAGCCATCACCAGGTAAGCTTTGGGAATGTCATTGGCCCGGGGGTCCCGGGATAAGGGTGGACTCGCACGCGCATTCTGGATACGATATGCCAGGCTCGTTCGATTCGTTGCTTGCCAAGGTAATTGCATGGGCTGAGAATAGGGAGGAGGCTATCGAGAGGCTCGATTCTGCTCTCGATGAAACTATTCTACTGGGAGTCGACACATTGATTCCATTGCATAGGGCAATATTGGAAGAGCAGGACTTCAGAGAGAGAAGAATCACCACAGACTACTTGTCCAGTCATCCCACGCTACTAACAGGAGGGGTCTGAATAGTAGAGATGGTGATCGTCGGAAGCATTGGGTACGATGACATCGAGACTCCTGTGGCCAGTGGGTCAGACATACTGGGTGGATCCGCAGTTCATTCTGGGGTTTCGTCCTCTTTCCATCTCCCACTAGTGCCAGGAGGATCACCACGAGTAGGGATTGTGGGGCCGGTAGGAAATGACTTCTCAGACTCGCACAAATCCTTGCTTGAGGGATTGGGTATTGACCTCTCAGGAGTAGAAAAACTGGACGGGCAGACGTTTCGATGGTCTGGCAAGTACGAAGGAGCTATGGAGAACGTTGAGACTATTTCCACGGAAGTCAATGTTCTTGGCGAATTTCAACCTGAGATTCCCGAACCATGGACAAAGCCAAATGTATTGTTCTGCGCTAATACCCACCCTTCGTCACAGGTTGCAGTTCTTGATCAGTGCCCAAGCGTTGAGATTTCGGCAATTGACACCTTCATGCTTTGGATTGAAGAAGAGTTCGAGACTCTGTCTCTTGCACTTAGAAAGGCGGACATTGCTATATTGAACGAAGAGGAGGTCTGTGCCATCGCAGGGGAACAGTCATTCACTCAAGCAATCAATCCAATCATGGAAGGCTCGTGTCTTCACGGAGGCAAGGATGCTGGAAGCGGCCCAAGGGGCCTAATCGTAAAGAGGGGTTCATCGGGGGTGATGGCAAATCTTCCATGCGGAATAATTGTCCTGCCCGCATTCCCAGTTAGAGAGATGGTTGACCCTACTGGCTGTGGTGACTCGTTTGCTGGCGCCCTGCTTGCAAATATGTCTGGCAGGAAAGGAATTTTGAATGACTTAGAGGGAATGAGGTCGGCTATGGTTCATGCCATAGTTACCTCTTCATTCACCCTTGGGGGACTCGGGTCTACAAATCTTCAATCCCTCGAAAGAGGAGTTTACCATGGCAGGATGGATCGGTATCGCAGAATGGTTGGGCTCAATTAGCCCAACCTTCGAAGTCCTGGTAGAGGGTGGGGGTCATCCTTGGAAGAAGTTGGCCTTAGTTGGCTGAACCGCAATGAGTTGCCAGGTGCCTCCAACAACCTTGGAGCCTCCTCTTTACCGTTCTGTACCCTGGAGACTATCGAATCCAGAGTGTCCCTAGCTGAGGAGAACTCTGCATTTTTCCTCATTGATCTGATCCTTGCTCCTACCTCTGCTTGATGTTCTTGATCGCTTCTAAGGCGCATGTGCTGTGAACTCTGGAATCTGGCATTCTCACTGGTGATTCTGTCCGAATGTTCCTTGGAGGAATTCTCCTGACTGATCCTTGTCGCCATTCCACCGCTCGGTCTGAGCAGTCTTCCAAGCCAACCCGAAGACTGCTTCTTGGAATCGGGCCTATTTACTGAAAGCCTTGTTCCGCCCATTGAAGTGGCCAGTTTGTTCAATGCTGGATACTCCTCAAGACTAGTGGGTTTCGCTGTGGACTCTGCCAATCTGCTTACTTGCAACTCCTGCTTGGCTCTGGCCTGTCGTACAACTCCTGCCTTGCACTCCTCCCTTACAGCCTCATTTGTGGGGGGTGGAAGCATTGGCCGAACATACGGTTGCTCTGGCGCGCCGAAGGCATTGTGTGCTCGTTTTATCATCTGGGAACTGGATAGCTCCCTCTCCTTTTCTTCCGCAGAGTTGAACAGGTCTCCTAGCATTCCAGAATCGGACTGTTGGTAGTCATCTAGAGAACTTGGCTCACTTGGGGGTGTTGCGTCAAAAATCCCCCCAGGTGCAAAGAGGTCCATTCCTTGGGATGCATCGCTCAAAGCGGAGTCGATCCTGTTCTCAGTGTTTTGAGAGATTTCCTTTTCCTTGTACCAAGAAGGTGTGCTGTCAACGCCCCATGCCCTTTCGTACGCATTCAAGGAGCTCTGCTCATTCCGAGTATCGGTCGGGGTAGGAAAATCTTCGAAGGAATGTCTATCTGGGGGCCTTTCGTGCTGGTCCGGGTGGAAGTTCTAGAGACTCAAGCTTGTTGGGCTCTGGAATTGATTTTGGAGATGCCAGAAGTCCCTTTGCATCCCTAATTGATGGGAAGGAAGGAAGCTCAGTTTCTAGCTCTTCGAGACCAATGCGAGCTTCTTCCAAATCACTCCCATGTCGGACCCGGTCCACCATGAGGCATAGCTTCAGCAGATTGCCCTCGCTTCCAGAAATCAGATGCCTTCCACCCGAGCCTGTTTCAATTGCTAGAATAGAATACCTGGAAATGAAGTTGGAAAGTATCGCTGTGGTACCCACACCTATCGAAATCCAACTAAGTGGCCCCATGACAGTAGTGAAGCCAAGATAAATCGCAATTGCCCCCAAGAGGTAGGTTCCCGAAGGCAGCATGGGAACCTTGAGGTGCCTCATCCTATCTATTGCCGCGCTCAGTTAGAATCGCGCAACACTTTCCCCTTGCCCCGACTAAGTAGAGTTCGCCAAACAACTCAGCATTTCTCTTCTCCGTCGGGCCCTTAGGCCCGGCTAAGTACATCCCGAGCGCGGAGCGACTAACATAGGGTATAAGTCCATGGTATACTATTGGGCGAAAACAAGGCTATTCTGCACTAGTATTTTTTCTCCGAAAACTGATACTAGGCCTCATCTCATTGCTTCACGAGCAGTCTCTGCCTGGGCCCACATCTCTTTCTCCTCATCGGATTTAGGAACAAACTGGGGTATCTCTACTGGCTTCATCGACGAGTCGATTGCGACCATGAAGAAGAACCCGGAGCATATCTCTTCACCCACCCACTCCGATCTGGAAAGTCTGCATGAAGTAACGTGTATCCCTGCAGTCCTAGGGGAGGTCCAAACGACCCTGGCAGTAGTTCGGATGACGTCTCCCTGGAAGGCTGGCCTTCTGAATTTCAGGGCATCGACCGAGACGGTCACAAATTCTCTGTGAGCAAACTTCGACGCGGACATGCCGGCTGCGGTATCCATGATTGACATCAGTCTACCACCAAAGAGGGTGTTCAGTGCATTAGTGTGCCCTGGGAATACCTCATTCAGTAGCACAACGGGCTCAGTCGAGAACGGTCCACTATCTCTCATCGACATGCTTCGGTAACTCATCATCCTTGAATCCTACAGTAATTAGGGTACCAGATGGGTGATTTCACCGTTGAATTGAATCGAGGGAGTCGTCTCGGGGGGATGTGAACTTTCCGAGATTGAGGTGGGAATCCTCAGAATTTCATGATCCCCTAGGAGGGATAATTCTGCTATGGCCATACCTACCCTGTGTGCGGATGCCTTCCGAACTAAGGCCAAGGAATTGGGATGGTCTCGCACTTATTGCTTCTCCAGATGAGATTTCTTCAGTCCGAGAAGAGGAGGAACAAGACAAGAACAGTCCCGGAGTTCATGTGGATTCAGCTGCCTCTTCCGGGACCACCCTTGGAATGCTAGTCCGGGACCTAAGGGAATTGGAAATAGCAGGCCCATCCATTCCAGATCCAGAGAGAATTAGATTAATTCGGCATGCTGAGAATTCACGAGGTGGACTTCCGATTTATGCAATAGAGCCGGGGATTGATGACCCAGATTGGTTAGAATGGCAGTCACTTTGGGCCGATGAACAGGTAAGATTCAGAAATCTCCTAGCGACTTTGTTTCGGAATAGGAGATGGTCAAGACTTAGAAATAGCGCAATAAACCAGGTTGAGTCGCACAAATCTGTCAATGCAGACCTAGGTGCCGCTGCAACTGTCTGTGCAGCGTGGTGGGCCGAAGAAAGGACCGGACTAACCCCTAGCTTAATTGCTAGAAGGGACAAGAGGATTGCTGCCAGGCTTAGAGGAGCACTTTCTGACTTAAGAGGAGTCGATGGGGGGGATTCAGGCGCAGGTGCTCCCACTCTCTTAGTTCCTGTTCAGCAAGCAAACCTGTACGCCCTAGAGAGTATCCTAAGTACTTGCGATTCGCTGGAGAAAGTGGGGAGAGAGTGATGTCCGGCGGAGACTTGCAAATTTCAGTAGAGACGCAGTCATTCAGGGTTGCCTCTCGGAGCCCGGTTTCTCTAGATGATGCTGTGAGTCTATGTGGGGCCAGGAGCAATGGTGCATACGCAGTTATCGAACATGAAAACCCAAGATCGGTTGTGGTGATCAACCCCGATGGGGAGTTGCTAATCCATGGAATCGCAAATGTGGAGGCGGCCACTCTTATTGCCGAGGAGATCCTACTTAGGATGGGGATGTCCGAAGTTGGTCTGTCGATCAGCAAGGGCGAGGTTCTGGCTAGCTTTTCCATAGGTAAGGCCGTAATGATTGAGCTAGCAGCAGAGAGATTCTCAGACGCTGAACATGACTTGCGAATAGATGCACTGCGAATAGACGCGAAGAGGCATGGATGCACGATTCTCATGTTCAACAATGGCAGGGGAATAGTATTGGGCCAATCATCTAGGAGAGTGGCACAGATGGCAGCAAACTATTGGCTATCCCAACTCGAAGAAGAAGGCGCCTTGGCGTGAGACCATGCTTGTTGACGGTAAGTGGGAAGGGCCAATAACAGACCAGCACATCCATCTAGATCGAAATAATCGATTTCTCGATGCAATTAGTGACTTTGTCAATAGTGGTGGAACGGGAATTATGCTAGTTCACAAACCGGCCTTTTCTGGTTCACTCCCCACTGATCTTGATGGATACAGGGATGCATACAATGACACCCTGGATATGGCAAGTAGAGTTAGAGAATCCTTCCAAATCGATGTCGGCGTAGTGCTTGGGCCGCATCCGGTTGTCTGGGAGAAGCAGATAGGGGAACTGGGCATGGGGAGATCTACAGAACTCCATTTGGAGGCAATCGGACTAGCCTTAGATTTGATCGAGGCGGGAGAGGCCCATTGCTTGGGGGAAGTCGGTCGGCCTCACTATGAGGTTGGCCAAGAAATCTGGCAGGAAGCCAATGAAAATCTAGTCGAGGTGATGTCAATGGCGGCATCAGCCGGAGTCTCGATTCAACTTCATGTCGAAGATAATGGAGAGGAGACATGCCGTGAACTAAGCGAGATGTGCCTTAAGTCTGGATTGCCAAAACAAAGGGCAATTAGGCACTTCGCACCCCCAGACGTTAGTGCGAATTTTACCCATGGTCTCTCGACTACGGTGAGTGTGGGCAAGGGTAGCGTGGACGGCCTTGCGAACTCAGTAACACAAGCTGATTCGCCATGGGGAATGGAGACTGATTTCTTGGATGACCCATCACGCCCGGGTGCGGTCCTTGGTCCGAAGACAATTCCGAAGAGGACCCAGGAGCTGTGCTCTCGCCTAATTTCTGATGGTTTGGAAATTGAACGAGTAGAGGAGATTCTGAGCAATGTCCACTCAAAGTGGCCTAAATCACTCTATGGGGTTTGACGTAGGCTTATCCTCGGTGAAAATAACATTAGTGCCCCCAATGAAAAAAGCAGTACTGAAAGCCCGAAGAATTGGAATTCGCCAATCTGGAAAGGTGCACCCAGTGATTCCATCGCCATTCTCCAGAGGGGCCCATTAATCGGAACAAAAAGGAACATTACTACCAACCCGACTTTCTGCCTTACCATCATGCTGACCTCTGCAAGGTACCTCTCTTGAAGTACTTCTGGACCGAATCCGTTTAGAGCCAATCTTTTCTCGAATGCTTTAGCGTCGGTGATGTAGGGGTAGCATCTGAGCCTTCCAAGCTCATGGCCCGGGTTCAAATCCCGGCCGGCGCACCACATTTCAAGGAGGAGTGGGAATCGATGCCCCGGGTAGCATTGAAACGCCAACTACTGTACGAAGGAGTGTGACAGCAAAAGGAAGCCAACGAGCCATCAACCCTGCCTCGATAAGCAAGGACGAGTCGGACACCGAGGACGAGAAGCAGGTTGTTGGGAGGAAGATTTGGCGAATAGTTCCCTATGTCACGCGTTACTGGAAGCAGGCTCTCGGAGGAGTGCTCGCCAACATAGGAGCCCGGGCATTCGATCTAATTCCCTTCATCGCCATAGGGATGGCTGCTGATTACTACCAGTCAAAGACGTTCACTGACTCGCGAGTCGAGGATTTTGTTAGTTCTGATTGGATTCCCTCTCTCGGTCCGATAAATTCGATTGAGTTCGGATTTGGGTTACTAATCCTGCTCTCATTCACATTCCTAGCCGTCTTCCAAGGATTGAGCAACCAACTATGGCAATCAACAGCGTACAAAGCACAACATGACATCAGGATAGCGCAGCTAGAGGATATTATCTCCGATGCCAGCACGAGTATGATTAGGATAGCAACCACATTCGGAACGGCATTCGCGATAATGTTCTGGATGTCGTCAACCCTAGCATTGATCCTTTTCGCGCCACTTGTCCTGATCATCCCGATGGTCGTTTGGTTTTCCACCAGGGTACAGAGAAAATATAGGAAGCAAAGAGAGAGTACCGGGGGGATTGTTGCAATCCTCGAAAACGTCCTTTCTGGCATTACCGTAGTTCAGGCATACAATGCGGCTAGATTCGAGGGTTCCAGAATTGAAAGGCAAAGTGGCGATTATAGAAATCAAGCAATTCAAGCCGCCTTTGTTCGCAACCGATTCATCCCCGGCATATACGTAGTCGCAGGAGTATCGTTCTGCCTTCTTGTTTCGGCGGGAGGATGGGTAATGGAATCGGGTGAGATAACAGTCGGCCAATTCGTGACTTTCCTACTAATCTCAACCAGGATGACCATGCCCATGTTCATCCTTGGGATGCTCCTCAACCAGCTTCAGCGAGGAGAGGCGGCATCAAAGAGGGTCTTCGCGATTATCGATCTAGAACCCTCGATTTTCGATAACGAAGGGGCTACTCCATTGGATGGGCCAATTTCTTCGATTACGTTCGAGGGGGTTTCGTTCGCATACCCGACCTCAGAAGCCAACGTTCTGAACGAGATAGATTTCTCCGCATCATCTGGTGATTTCCTAGGAGTGATGGGGCACACTGGAGCTGGAAAGAGCACAATTCTGAAACTTGTCGAGAGATTTTACGAGCCCCAAAGTGGCAGGGTGCTGATCAATGGAAGGGACATCAATGAGTTCCAAATCGAGTCAGTAAGATCCAGGATCGGTTTCGTTTCGCAGGATCCATTCCTTTTCTTCGGGACCATCAGGGAAAATGTCGCATATGCGCGAGAGGCGTCCGATGAGGAAGTCAGAAATGCGCTTGAGGCCGCTGGAGCCTGGGAGTTCATTTCTCAAATGTCCGAAGGAATGGAGACGATGGTGGGCGATCGGGGAGTGATGCTATCTGGAGGTCAGAGGGCCAGAGTTAGCCTAGCTCGTGCCCTACTGAATGACCCTGATCTATTGATTCTTGATGAGGCTAGTGCAGCTCTGGATGCTGAGACAGAGAAGAGGATCCAAGAGTCGCTATTCGGAGGCGGGTCAAATGGCGGTAAGCATAGGATAACAATTGCAGTAGCACACCGCCTAGCGACGATTAGGAACGCGGACGAGATTATCGCCATGGTCGATGGGGCCATAGTTGAGCGTGGTTCTCACCGCGAACTCCTGGAAAACGAGAATGTTTACGCTTCACAATGGTCTATCCAGACCGGTGAACTAAACGACTCGGAGGAGTGAAATTGGTTGACTACCCAGTTTCTTGGGTGGAAGTCGAGCCGGGTTCTGTTCTGGTTGGCTCTGATAACAGAGCGATAATTTTCGGTGGAATAGGGCCCAGGCATGAGGTTTCGATAGGCTATCGTTTCCGGATCTCTGCAGAGCCGATTGAGCCCTCCGTGGCAGAGGATTTGATCAAATCCTCTGGGGCAGAGGTTGCCTCGGAATCCGAGTGGGAGCTTGCTCATTCAAGGGGCCTTATTTCCGGAGGAGATGGGGGTGGTGTGGAAGCACTTGCAGACTCGACCGATGACTATTGGGGAAAGCAATGTGATGGTCGTCCACTCGTAAAGAAAGGATCCAAACCAAGAATTACTCGAGTTTGGAGATCCGGCAATGCTAGTCCTTCTGTCATGGCTCATGAGAAATTTGGGGGCCCGCAAAATTCCACAAAAATGCGACTTGTTCTTAGGGATACTCCAGAATGGTCAAGCAACCCTCCTGCAATCCCCATTAGGAGGGTCGGTTCAAGAGTGATCCTTGAGGAAGCGGTTATTTCATTGATTGTGGGGATCGTGCCTTCGTTCGTCTGGGCATTTTTCAATGCCAGTCCGGGTTACATATCCGAGGGATGGTTGAATCTCGTCTTAGGCGGCGTCTTCATTGGGCTATTTACCGGAATCTTCTGGCGACCTAGGCAGCCTACTTGGTACCTCGAGTCCGGAAATATGGTCCAGGGTAAATAGCCTAGACTCATCTTTCCCTGTCGTCTATTTGCGACAGTTCCTTCCCGCTGGAAATCGCCAATCTGCCCTTCAGGGAGCCGATTCCATAGTTCCAGTGCAACATGAATGAGACGAATGAGGACAATATCACAGTCACCGCATTCTTGTTTGGGGAACTACCACTCGCTGCCCCCACCCATGCTAGAAGGTTGTACACTATGGCCAAGGTAGGTAGCTGGTGGACGGCTAGCCTCTCCATGCCCATCGGAACTGTATCAGTTGAGATGTCCCAGAATTCGGGCCATGCAATTCCTCCGTTGATGCAGCCCCACGAGAATAGAGCTAATGACAACATTACCAGCGGAGGGAATGCCGAAACCATCGCATGACTCCACCCCCAAAGGCTGGGGTAACGATGGCCGGCCATTTTTCGGACAAGCCCGTAGTTCCTTATCTGCTTCATCACCCTGCCAAGATTCCTCCTCCTATGCCACATCACTGCGCTACCATCCGACCAAAGCCGGTGTCCGGCATTCCTAATCCTTAGGTCCAACATGACATCCTCTGCCCCGATGGCCCCACGGTCAAAGCCACCGACCTCCTCCAGAATCTCCCTTCTGTAGGATGAGTTGACTCCGGGAAGTTGCTCAACTTCCTCCAATTCCCCTCTGGCCATCCTACCATAGTTTGTTCCCGCAGTGAAGAATTTGTTGCAGAAAGAGACGTCTATGGCCTTCTGCCATGTTGTGGAAATCTCAGGAGGTGCGAAATTGGGGCCTCCGACCCCAGCAACCTCTGGGCGGTCGAACCACCTGACCAGATTTTCTACCCAGTCATTGGGGACTACAACGTCATCATCGGTGAATAGGACCAATTCTGATTCGGTCTCCTCAATTGCCAAGTTGCATGCGTCAGCCCTAGTCTTGGAATCTCCTTCATCCAGATACCTAACCCCTCTTTGCAATGCTATCTCCCTGCCAGGATCTCCACCAGGGCCTACAACCACGACCTCCATGTCGGAGAATGACTGGCTCGCTAGGCCGTCCAAGACTACACCCAACTCTTCGGGGTTGCCTACGGTAGGCACGATTACGCAAACCTTGCTAGGCACGAGAACCGCTGGGGATACTCATTGATGAGTTCACGGGTCATTCATTACCCTAGGAGCCAAGAAGTACGTCCATTTTGCCCCGCCGTCATTGCTAAGCCATGTCAGCCTAAGGGGATACTTCTCCTCGAACTCGAGAGTAACCTCATTCGTAAGCCCACCTGCAAGCTTTCTGGTAAGTGGGTCTAGGAACTGGAGGGAGTAGGTCGAATGAGTCGGGGAACCGCAAACAAGTTCACTCAACTCGCCTGACTCGAATTTTACATTGACTCCTTCTCCGGCCTCTACCGTTACTGAAACGGTCATCTGGTTCTTGTCCATGCTTAGGTCCACTAGCTCGCCTACGAATTTTGCTGCCCTCAATGCCCTGGATAGCTTCTCTGAGTCAATTGTTGCCTTTGACTTGAAATCCAGTTTTGGCTGATTTGGGTTGTCCATGGCATTGGTGTCTATCCCCCTCAGTATTCTGTGGACCTCGCCAACTCGGACGTTTATCGCACCGACAGCGTCGTCATAGTCCAACTCAACCAGATCACTGGGCCCTGCCAAGGTAAGTAAGTCCCTCATCTTGCCTAGTTCTAATCCGATCTCAACGGGCTCGACCTCATAGGTTTCAAAGCATTCATCGGCGATTGTTAGAGAAAGCAGGGCTACGTG
>LULT01000063.1_pt1 | contig 14729 bp, 15 predicted proteins | sample 728141 | NCBI WGS metagenome assembly LULT01 (sample SAMN03860282, study PRJNA289734) | marine metagenome | biome: seawater column; feature: ocean; material: water; isolation source: Red Sea water column Station 108 - depth 100m | place: Saudi Arabia: Red Sea | collected 2011-10-15 | depth 100 m | reverse complement strand
GTCATTGTACCTACATGTCTGATAATCCTTTTGCTGGAGACCCCTATAAAGCATGTAGAACAAACGTCTCAGAGCATTTCTGTGAAAGCTATCCAGATGTTGGCGACGGTATGGTCAATATTATGGACCCGGTCTATGCTGAGGGTGACTGCCCAAGAGAAGGTTCAATTGGATCTTGCGAAAGAGGTGGATGGGAAGAGGTCTACTACGAAGACAGTAACACTGGACCTATGGGAGTTGAGTTTGGCTGCAACTTCGCAGGAGAATGGTTGGCACCTTAAAATAGCTTTTTTTTAAATCCAAACTTTCCGATTAAACGAAAGATTTGGTTAATTTTAATAAAAAAGCTATTCAATGGGGCAAACTGCTAGGTCAATATATATAAGGAATAGAAGAGTGTCTGCTATGCAATCAGATGATAATGATTCGATTCTAGCGAGAATAGCTGCTGGTGAGGATGGCTCGTTTGAGCTACTCATAGAAAAATATGGAAATCTCGTGTGGTCGATTGGCAAAAAATTCTTATACAGACAATCTGATGTTGAAGATGCAGTGCAAGAAGTATTTATCGCAATTTGGAAATCAGCCGATAAATTCGACAGTAGTAAAGCAAAAGAGATAACTTTTGTCTCAATGATAGCAAGGCGTCGATTTATTGATCATCTCAGAAAAATTAGTAAACATAAGAACCTCGAATCCATCGATGAAGACAATAGCACTCATCAACTTTATAAAGAATCGATGTTAAATGAATCAACAGATCTCCAATTGATAAAAAATGCGATTAAAAGCTTAGATATTGATGACCAAGAACTGCTTAATTTATCTATATATCAAGGCTATAGTCATTCCGAAATTTCAAAGTTACTCAATCTTCCTCTTGGAACAGTAAAAACAAAAATTAGAAGAAACTTGATAAAGCTACAAGAAGTTTTTGAAACCAATGAAACCAATACAATCCTTAATTTGAATAATGCCTAGAGAAGAGAAAAAACAAGAACGACTAATTGATTTACTAGCACTGAAATCAACACAAAAACTTTCTATAGATGAGCAAAGAGAGTTAAATAACCTCCTCGATCTTTACCCTGAATACACTGAAGATTATTTTCATGAAATGACAGCGCTTGCTCAAGTTAGTTTTTATACACAAGACAACTTTAATAATGAAGCGCTCCCTAAGCAAATGCGTAAGCGGATTCTTCATGCCTACAAAACTGAGTTAGGTCAATCAACTCTTATGGATTTCATTAATCACTACATGAGAGTCTTCTTCTATAAACCTCAATATGCTTGGACATTGACTGTGCTTATGATGATCGGCCTCTCCTTTTCGATGATTGAATTTAGAAATTATGACGCGAATTTTAGATACCTGCCTTTAAAAAGAGCTGTTTTAGAAAATACAGCAAAAGATATGATCCAATTTCCATGGCATTCTAGATCCACAGCAATTGAATCGATATCTGGAGACATAATCTGGACAGACCAAGGTCAGAAGGGGTTTATCAAAATCACTGGTCTGCCAATGAATGATCCAATCCAAAATCAATATCAAGTCTGGATTTTAGACCCCTTAAAATATGAACAGCCTGTCGATGGTGGTGTCTTTGATGTGACTCAAACAGATAAGCCGGTTATTATTCCAATTAACCCTAAACTCCCGATCTCAAAAGCAGTTGCCTTTGCAATTACACTAGAGCAACCGGGAGGCGTTGTTGTTTCTTCTCAACCATTATTATTAACAGCTCCAAAAGAACGTCCAGAAATTAAAATCTGAATCACTTTATATAGGAATAATTATGAAACGAAAGATCCTTCTTATAGCATTCTTGGCTAGTTTTACATTAGCTGTTTTTGCTGGCGGCCATGAAAAGAATATTGGCTCAGAAAATATAGCTGCTGCTACAAAATTTATGAATACACTTCTAACAGATAGAGATACAGCTGATTCCCTTTTGCATGAAGACTTTGATTTTATGTTTATGGGTGTCTCACAAATTTCTAATGTTAAATACAACAGGGAGACTTATTGGTCAGTTTGGATGGATAATGTTGTTGCCCCTCTAGTACCCGAAGGATTTAAAAAGGTTGAAGTCACAGATGCTATAGGAGATAGACAGAGTGTTGCTCTGATGGTTGAGGGAGATGCTGAAGGAGTCAATGGTCGTTATAACAACAAATACGTGTTTATCTTTAAATTCAAAGAAGGCAAGATTATCTCGCTGAGAGAATACACCAGTGACCTACTCGTTGAAACTCGCTTATATAAACAAAAACTGGTTGAAGATAACTAGCTCTTAAGCTTTCTGAAATAACTGTTTCTGTCATCAATAATCCCTAATTTAGGAGAGTAGGCAGCCATCTAAAATTGCCTTAGGGGAGTACAACTCATAAACTACCTACTCATTATATTTTTCGTCATTAGATTTAGATTGGATTTTTATTTTGAAATAGATGAAACAGTTTTTTAAAACCACTTTCAGACTCAGCTTAGGACTTATCATTCTTGGTTATGCCTATCTTGTTGTCTATGCCTATCTGCCTGTGGAAGAAATTCCGAACAGAACATTAGCGACCAAGGAAGATCTTTTTATAGAAATCCGAGGTCATGATATACGCTATAGAGAATACCCAGCAGCAAAGGAAAGCAGTCCGAATTTAATCCTCATTCATGGCTTTGGAAATAATTTAAATTCTTGGCGATCAATAACGCCTATTCTCTCTGAAGTTTACAATGTCTATGTTTTTGATCTCCTTGGTTTTGGTTTATCAGATAAACCCACAGATTATGATTACAGTAATCTCAATCAAGCTGAGACTGTAAGTAAACTTGCTGAGACACTTAATCTTGACTCATTCATAGTCGGAGGTCATTCCTTAGGAGGGGCTATTGCTTTTCATGTGGCTATGAATAATCAAAAAACTAAAGGTTTGATCTTATTTAACCCCGGTATCATCAACACAGGCGTTCCTGAGTTTGCTAGATACCTAAACTTGATATTCCCTTTTGCTAGAGTGTCAGCCAAACAATTTGCTGATCGAGATTTTAGAGAAGAATTTTTGAAACGTTCTTATCATGATCCCTCTATTGTAGATGAGAAAGTTATGGATGAAATTATGCTTGGAGCAAGATCTGAAGGTTATATGACAGGAACGACAAGCATGCTAAATAAGTTCTATGATGCTAATGAAGCTGAACAAATGCATAGAGTTAATAATCCAACATTAATAGTTTTTGGGCTTGAGGATCGCAATAAATCTATGGAAGAAGCACTGCAATTAAAAAATGGTTTTAGAAATAGTAAACTGGAGCTAATAAAAGATGCTGGTCACTATGTGCATGAGGAATCACCAATCGTTGTTTCTGAAAGTATTATTAAAGAGATGACTTTTCTCACAGATGAAGGCTAGTTAAAATAATTATGACAAAATTAGTCCAAGCCAAAATTAAACATCAGGATGAAATTTCCAGGCTCTTTAATTTATATCGAATATTTTATAAAGAAGAAGATGATCCTGAAGGTACACATCAATTCATTAAAGAAAGACTACAGAATGGTGATTCAACGATATTTGTATCAATCAACGATGATGAGAGTCTGAATGGTTTTGTCCAGCTTTACCCTTCGTTCTGCTCGGTGAGCATGATTCCCATACTCATCCTCTATGATCTTTTTGTCGACCCAGAAATGAGAGCTAGCGGTATAGGAAGGGATTTAATGAATAAAGCAAGAGATTACGCCAGAGAAAATGGTTTTAAACGATTGGAACTCTCTACAGCAAAAGACAATGTCATTGGTCAATCCCTCTATGAATCTTTAGGTTATGAGGTTGATAATCAATTCTTGCAATACAGTCTAGAAGTAAGCGACTAATTTCTATAACGAATATTCAGCTACTCCTGCAAAACTCCTCTTTGGTGCTGCAAAACCTGTGTCAATTGAGCCAACAACCTCGCCATCGTCCAATCTGACTTTTAACATAATTCCTGAAAAAATATTTGCCGTAAAAAAATGCACTCCATCGGATGAAGGAGTAACTTGTGCAATGCCCCATCCGTGTTCCTTTAAATCTAAGGTTTGGATTACAATGCCTTCCTCGTCTAAGATTTCAATATAATCGCCTCGAGAATGCAACAATCTACCATCCGGCAAATAATTGACAGCTATGGCAACCACCTGGTCTGTTAAATCGCCCGGAAGAACAACTAGGTCGTCCATTTGTTCTCGATTTACGATATCGTATCGCATCACTTTCTTACCTATCTCCGTTGTATAGGTGATGTATTGTTTGCTTGGGTGCATGGTGGTGTGAGTAACCCCTTTAAACTGATGAAATTCTGGCGAATAAGCAACATCAAATACATCGACCAACTCTAGATCTGCATTAAACTTATGAATATTTGCATAGCCGACGAGATCTAGACCTGGTAAACGCTTCATAAAACTTCCTGGATAAGGTGTATTGCCAACAAGGCATTCCCCCAAATAGATATTACCCTCTTTATCAAAAGTAGCATTAGAGAATGCACGATCACCAAAATCATGGTTGGGCATTTGCTGTCCATCTGGAGATACCCTAACGACGACATGATTGTGCATATCAAAACCCCAGAGTACACCATCAGGGTCAATGGTTAGACCAATCACTAAGTGCTCGGTACCCTCAGTCCATAAAACCCCTTTTGGCTCAAGATTTTTCGTATATTGGAGAATTCTTCCATCTCCTTTATGATCATCGACCTCATCATTTAGATAGGTGCAGCCCAGAAAAATATCACCATCTTCAAAAGGCTTCATGGTGCTTTCTTTTAAGTTTTCTTTTTTCATATTTTTTTAACTGTAACTAATCGATAATATAAGGCTAATATTAGAATTGATTGAATAAGAGTTAAATATATTTTTATGCTAAAAAGAATTTTTAAAAACACGCTGATCATTTCGCTGTCGATTCTTGGTGTCTTTTTGTTGAGTCTCTTATTTGGTGCACGCTACCCAATCGATAAAAGCGTGGATGAAATCGAGGCAAAATATTTACTTAGCAGCTCGTCTTTTAAAAATATCGATGGGGTAAACATTCACTATACTGATGAAGGTTCAGGACCTGCGGTGTTATTGCTCCATGCTAATTATGCCAATTTGATTGACTGGGGCCCATGGGTTCAAAAACTCATGCCGGATTATAGAGTTATAAGACTGGATATACCCGGTCACGGGTTAACTGAAGCTGATCCATCGAATGATTATTCGATGCCTAGAACTCTTGCCTTGATCGAAAAACTGCTTCTGCATTTGGAAATAAACAATTTAAGCATAGCCGGTGCATCTTTAGGAGGAACCATTGGTATCCATTTTGCTAATCAGAACCCCGAAAAAGTAGACAATCTTATTTTAGTCAGCCCAGGTGCACTTAATCCAAGAATTAGAGGTAGCAATCAACCTGCCCACTTACCAAAGGTATTTAATCTAATAACTCAAATAACACCAAGATCATTGGTAAAAGGCCTTTTGTCAGGTGGATTTGGGGACCCAGAAAATATAGATGAGGAACTCGTCACTCGATGGCATGAACTATTATTAAGAGAGGGTCAGAGAGACGCGCAGATGGCAAGGATGAGGCAATATGTCTCTGGAAATATCGATCAAGTCATTAATCAAGTTAAATCACCTGTTCTTATCATGTGGGGAAAAGAGAATAGAGTGGTTCCAGTTGAGTTGGCTTATGAGATGGAAAATCTATTAATCAATTCTCCTGCTGTTGAAATGATTATTTATGAATCCGGCGGACACCAACTTGTGCAGGAATTCGGTGAGAAGACAGCTATTGATGCCATGGAATATCTAGTACAATTTAAGAAAGGAGCAATTCAATGAAATTATCAATTAAACCGATAATTCTATCGTTTTTTTTATTCTCTAACCCAATATTGGGTTCTGGTGATTATCTGGAACTAGGCAGATCTATTCTATCCGACATGGTTGAAATCGAATCAACAGCGGATATGGGACTCTCTACAGAAGTTAGTGAACTGTCAAAAGAAATTCTTTTAAAGAATGGATTTGATGAACCTGATCTTAAGGTTGTTGGACCCACAGATACATCTAAAGGTTTATACGCTGTGTACAAAGGTAAGTCGTCAAAAAAACCCGTTATTGTTATGGCGCATATTGATGTGGTGCCTGCGGTAAAAGATTCTTGGGATACCGATCCTTTTAAACTGGTTGAAATTGATGGTTTTCTTCATGGCAGAGGGTCCAGCGATAATAAAGGCGGTGCAGCTGCATTGATTGCTACTTTCATACGCTTAAAAGAGGAAGGTTTTGTGCCAGAAAATGACATTATTATGCTGTTAACAGGTGATGAAGAAACTGGGATGGAAAGTATCGTATACTTCCGAGATAACTTTGAATCTGTAAGGCGAGCACCGTTTGCTTTCAATTCTGATGGTGGCTATATCACTGGGACCATGAAAAACCCAGAGGCATTTAGATTGCAATCGGCTGAAAAAGTATACATGACCGTAACCATGACCACCTCAAATCGTGGTGGACATAGCTCAATTCCAAGACCAGATAATGCCATTTATGATTTAGCTGATGCGCTTAAGAAAGTTGAAGCACACAAATTCCCAATCAGCCTAAACGAAACCACAAGAGCAACGCTAGAATTTATGTTAAATGAAACTCAAGGAAATGATAGGGATGAAATTGTCTCTATCCTTGAGGGAGAGAAAGAATCAGAGTTTGATATTGTTAACAATAATTCTGAAGTAAATGCTATGTTGAGAACCACTTGCGTGGCAACAAAACTTGCAGCTGGGCATGCAGAAAATGCCTTACCAGTGTCTGCAAGTGCCACTGTTAATTGCAGAGTTTTACCCCATGAAAATCCCGAAGATGTTTTCTCAACCTTACAAGAGGTGGTTGGTAGTAATGTCGAAGTTTCATCGGTCTCTAATTTTCAGAAAAGCCCTGTGTCACCAATTACATCTGAAATAGAAACGATTGTCGGTGAAGCTATTCACAAGGTTTTTCCAGATCTTCCGCTTGTTCCTACTATGTCTACAGGGGCGACTGATGCCCTTCATTTAAGAAGTATAGGCATACCTGTGTATGGGACCAGCGCAATGATGACAGATCCAACAGGCTATCGGGGGCATGGGTTAAATGAACGAATAGAAATCACAGCATACCAAGCAACACTTGATTTTTGGTATGGAGTTATGAAACAGTTATAGAACTATGAGTGATATAAAAATATACAGTTTTGACAAATGTCCCTATGCTCAAAGAACCAGAATGGTTCTGATTGAGAAAGGTCTTGATTGTGAACTGATTGAAATTGATGTCTACAACAAACCTGAATGGTTTCATGAGATCTCACCTTATGGAAAAGTTCCGGTAATTGTTCATGAAGGCAAAACAATATTTGAATCGGCTATCATTAATGAGTATTTGGATGAAAGATACCCAGAGGTTGGACTCATGCCAACAGATCTCTATGAACGTGCACGAGCAAGAATATGGATGGATTATTGTTCTAGCTATTATTTACCGGCTTGCACTAGATTACTCAGGGATCATAAAAATGAAGAAGCTCAGGAACAGAATTTAAAAAGAATCAAAGAGAGATTGCTTTATATCGAAAAGGAGTGCTTCGAAACAAATAAGGATGGTGTGTTCTGGATGGGGAATAATTTAACTTTGGTTGATCTGCATTACGCGCCCTTCTTTGAACGCTTCGGCGCCTACGAACATCTCTTTGACGCAAAATGGCCTGATGAGTGTGTAAAAATTAGATTATGGTGGGATGCTATGCAAGAAAGAAAGAGCTATCTGGAAACCTTCTTACCCACTGAATCGCATATAACCACCTATTCGGAGATGATGCAAAGAATAGCGTCCTAATCGGTTCTCAAAGCTTCAATTGGGTCAAGTTGGGCTGCTGATCTAGCTGGAAGATAACCTGCAACCAAGCCAATAAATAGTGAGATCAAAATCGCATAGAGGATATATTCCCAAGCAATAGCGATTGGCATATCAGGGTAGATAGTGAGAGCTATATTCACAGCCAAAAAACCAATAGAGAGTCCTAACATTGCGCCCAAGATGGCAAGAAAAATGGACTCCAGCAAAAACACATCTTGGATCCTTCGTCTTGATGCCCCTATAGCTCTCAAGACTCCGATTTCAGAAGTTCTTTCATTAACAGCAACTGTCATAATAGTAAAAATTCCAACTCCACCGACTAAGAGTGAGATCCCTCCAAAAGCGGCGACGGTAAATTTTAACCATTTCATAATCTCGCCTAATGACTCTAACATGTCTGCCTGGGTGGTAATCGTTGTGTCATCGCCCCCATGCTTATTAATCAATAACCTTTTTACAGAAGCAACAGCTTCATCGGTTGTGACATTGTCATTATGAATAACATCAATCTCCTGAAAGCCATTCCTATTGAACATGGTGTTAAATTTTGCAATAGGAATATAGACAGCATCATCAAGATCCATACCTAAAAAATCCCCCTTTGGAGGAAGAACACCTATGACACGAAATCGTATTGAATTAACTCGGATCGTTAAGCCCAACGGATTCTTATCGCCAAATAATTCATCTTTCATTTTTGGGCCTAGAACTGCAAAGGCTCTGGGTGTTTTAGGGTTATCATCAGGAAGATATTTGCCCAAGGTTTTGCCGTCTGGGTCAACAATAATATCGTAATCAGATCCTGTCCCTATAACCATGGATCGACGCATTCGAGTATCGCTTTCAATTTCTCCATTACCTCCCGAAACGGGAACTACGACATCAATAGTTGGAAGCCTCTCGAGTGCCTCTACATCTTCAAAGGACAATGGTCTTACAGTACCAAAGACACCTACTGGTGCTCCCATTGTTTGTTCTTTGCCAGGGTTGATCGCGATGATATTGCTGCCAAATTGTGTAAATTGTGAGACGATAAAATCTTGTAAGCCTTGCCCTAAGCTTGTTAGAAAAATAACGCAAACAACGCCTATCGCAATCCCTAAAGATGTTAAAAAACTCCTCATTTTCTGTGAGATCACAGAAAAGGTTGAAAAAATAAAAATGTCTTTAGCTTTCATCTTATTTATTCCCGGATAATGCTATTACTGGATCAAGCTTAGCTGCCCTTCTAGCTGGTAATAGTCCAAAAACTACACCAGATACTAAAGCCACAAAAAGTGAAACAAATGAGGCCCATAGAGGTGGTAGAAAATTGAAAGTAGGAAAAGCTACTTTAAGAACTTGGGTGACAGTGTGCCCTAAAACCAAACCTAATAATGCTCCAGAACCTGACAAGATTATAGCTTCGGTTATAAATAGATAATTGATCTGATTATTTCTGGCGCCGATAGCTTTCAGTAAACCAATCTCTGCTTGTCTCTGTGAAACAGCAACTAACATAACATTCATGATAAGAATGCCAGCAACAAATAAACTGATTGATGCGATCGACCCCAAGGCCATGGTTAGAACATTAAATATATTATCGAAAGATTTCATCACAGAATCTTGCCTAATCACAGTAATGTCTTCTTTACCCTGATGGCGTTTTTTTATAATTCTTATAATGTCTTTCTTGATTTGCTCCATTTCCCAAGTGTTTCTAGCCTCTATGCCAATTCTAAAGAGTGAAGGACGATTGAACAAAGCAGTGGCTAAACTAACAGGCATAACAACAACCTTCTGAGCATCAATTCCAACAGCTCTTCCCTCTGTCCCAATAATCCCTGTAACCCGACATCTGCGATCACCCACTCTCAACCATTGACCAATAGCTTTGTTCTTACCAAACAGCTCAGATTCAACCTCTTTACCAATAACACAGACGGGAGGTGAGCGATCTAATGTGACTCCAGGTAAGAAGTTGCCAGTGGCCATTTCCCATTTTCTAACTGCTAAAAAGGAAGGGGTGGTACCAATGATAGGTACAGATCGTTCTAACCCATTGAATTGAGCTGGTGTTTCGCCAATAACGATGGGTGCAATATTCTTAATTGCTTCAATTTGCCTAAGACTAATAGCGTCTTCAACCGTTAGATCCCTTGGTGCAACACCAGCTAAATCTACGGGTGATCCTCCCCCTGAGGTTTCATTTTTACCAGGAATAACAATTAGTAGATTGGTGCCCATGTCTCTAAATTCACCAGTAATATAGTCCCTAGCGCCCTCTCCGACTGCTGTTAGCAAGATGACAGCCATAACGCCTATAGAAGTTGCAATAAGAAGCATTAATGTCCGAAGTGGATATCGAACGAGAGTGCTGAAAGCTAAAAAAATAAGGCCATAAAAACGCATTGTTAGTTCTTAGTGTCATTAATAATTTTACCGTCGAGAAGCTCAATTAATCGATCAGATCGTCTGCCCATCTCTTTATCATGAGTAACAACCACAAGAGTTAGCCCGCCTTTATTGAGTTCTTCTATCAATTTAATAATTTCTTTACTGGAAGAAGAATCCAGATTTCCAGTAGGTTCATCAGCTAACAAAACATCTGGCTCCATAACAATTGATCGGGCTATAGCGACTCGTTGTCTCTGGCCTCCAGAAAGCTGTTCTGGACGATGATCTGATCGATCTGTTAGATTGACTCTGGCCAATGCGTTATCGACCTTTTCCTGCCTTTCTTTGGGATTCAATCCTGACAAAACCATAGGCATTTCTATATTTTCAGCGGCGGTTAATCTAGGAATTAAATGAAAAGATTGAAAAACAAACCCTATTTTTGTGGATCTTATATGTGCCATTTCATCATCATTCATTTTCGATGTATTAATTCCAGAAAGAACATAGTCGCCTGAGGTTGGGGTATCTAATAATCCAAGTATATTAAGTAGTGTGGATTTTCCAGAGCCTGAAACACCCATTATTGATACATATTCTTTTTCATTGATGGCTAAATCGACTTCATCTAAAGCGCGAACTACTTGGTTACCCACTTCAAAATGTCGGCATAGGTTTTCTAAATTAATCATTGATGAATGATATTTTAACCGATTTCTACTTCGATACTGACTTCGTCTTTGTCTTTGTTAGTTTCTTCAACTGAAACTTTCACTCCATCTTCAAGTCCTTTCCGATCAATTGATAGAACAATTTGATCATCGAGACTCAGCCCTCCTAATACCTCAGTAACTTGCCAATTGGAGAGACCAACTTCAATTTCTTTTTCAGAGATAGTGCCATCTGAATTAATAAGATAAACGGAATTTCCACCCATTACTGCCTGGGAGGGAATGCTTAATGTCTCTTCAGATGTATCGACAATAATTGTAATATCAGCACTATAACCAGGGAGAAGGAATTCTTGGGGGTTATCAAAAACAGCTTCAATTTCAACCGTTCTCGCCTGTTTTTCTAGATCTAAAACATACGGAGCAACTCGTCTAACTGTTGCCGGAAATTCTTTTTGTCCAAAAGCATCCATAGTAATTCTAGATTTCAATCCAGCAACCACCTCTGGGGCATCTATTTCATCGATTGGAGCCTTAATATAAATACAGGTGTTATCGATGAGATCTAGAGTGGGTTTGGTGGCAACACCAACTGGTGAGGGTGTAACATATTCGCCTAATTCGCCTTCAATCTCAGCAACGATCCCACCGAAAGGTGCAATCAATTGAGTTCTTTCCAATGAAGCTTTAGTAACCTCAACTTGGGCTTTTGCTGCATTGCAAGCTGCTAATCCAGATTCAGCATTAGTTACTGCTGCTTCCTTTGCTTCTTCTGAGGCTAAGCCTTTTGAAAATAATTCATTGGTTCTATCGGCATCGCGTTGTGCTTTAGCTGAGATAATACATGTCTGATCTGAACTTCTCTCAGCAGCCTTTACTCTAGCTTTGGTCTCTTTATTCCATAGCTCTAAAAGAATTTGATCTTTTTCAACCATGTCACCTTCTTCAACGGCTAGAGTTGCAATTTGGCCACCCATAGCTGGAGACATTTTAGACCTCCTGCATGCATCAATGGTGCCCGCTCGAGTGTTGGAAACAGTTTGCTCTACTGTCTTTGTAGAAGGTTTTACAGCAAGAACTTTTATTGCCTCTTCATCTCCATTGTAAAAGAAGCTTGAGACAACTAAGAGCAGAATAACTGCTGCTAGAATTTTTTTATTTCTATCGATCTTCATAAATTCAGAACAATTGTATACACATAAAGAAAGAAAGCCATTCTAAGATACAATTAGTTACACCGCTAGAACATTCATCTAAAACTCATCTTTTCTTCATAATCTATTGATATATTGGATTCGTAACCTAAAGAGGATTTGTTTATGAAATATCTATCAACAATCTCGCAATACATTTTCGGTGCCTGGCCTTCCTCCTACATCAGCATTAGATTTTTTATACTCTTTTCTCTTCTAATTCTTTCTATTACTGGTTGTGTTGCAAATAGTTCGAGCTCAATATTTGAAAGCTCAAAACCCATTATCGACACTAAAGGAGTGAATATGGCACAGTATGAAACTGATCTCGAGGAATGTTCAAACTTCTCTGAAGATATTTCAACTGGGAAAAGTATTGCTCAAGGCGCGGCAACTGGTGCAGCTGTCGGAGCTGTGATAGAAGCCATCACTGATGATGCTCGAGGACGGCGAGACGCTATTGAAGTGGGCGCAGTGTCAGGAGGAGCAAAATCAGGTATAAGGGCTGTAAGAGAAAAAGAACAAATCTTAAGACGTTGTTTGAGAGGTCGAGGTTATAAAGTTCTCAACTAATCACTTGAAAGATTAAAGGAAACGCCACAACCACCATGTCCACAATATCCATCTGGATTCTTAGCTAAATATTGTTGATGATAATCCTCTGCATAATGAAAGGTTTGGCTCTGGATTATTTCTGTGACAATCTCGCCATAACCAGCATTGGTCAAACTTGACTGGTATTGAGCTTTTGTTTTTTCAATTAACTCCAACGTTTCTGTATCAGGATAAAAAATCGCTGAACGATATTGGCTTCCAACGTCATTACCCTGTCTCATGTACTGAGTTGGATCGTGACCTTCCCAAAACGATTTAAGTAATTGCTCAGTAGAAATTTGGTCGGGGTGATAAACCACTAAAACAACTTCGGTATGCCCAGTAGTTCCTGAGCAGACCTCTCGATAAGTGGGCTCATCCTTCGTCCCACCGCTATAACCTACGCTAGTGCTATGGACGCCTTCTAATTGCCAAAACATTTTTTCAGGTCCCCAAAAACATCCCATGCCAACTATTAATTCCAAAAATCCATCTGGATAGGGAGGACGAATGTTATTACCATTTACAAAATGTGTTTCTGAGATTTCCATTTTAGTTTTATTCTCACTTTGTCGTAAAAATAGACAGATATGATAAATTAATAACTAGCTAATTCAAAGGCATTAAGAAGATGGTAAAAAATAGACTAAGGCAAATTATAGTTCACTTCTCAGGAGTAATAATTATCGCATCCCTCTCAGTGCCAATAGCAGCCAATGATACTGATCCCAATCAAAAGCTTGCTGATAGAAGAGATTTGCAACAGGAATTCCTTGAGCTTTATGATGCTGAAAGGTTTAAGCAAAGCATATTACCTGCATCAAGAATCGTCACCCTTACTGAAGAAATCTATGGTGAAAAAAGTTTTAAGCTAATTACACCCCTTAATAATCTTGCTAGCGCATACTATATGGTTGAAGATTTTGAAAACGCACAATTGTTATTTCTTAGATGCATTGAATTAATTGAAGCCAATCAAAATATTATCTCACCGGAATTAATAGAACCCTTGTATGGCTTTGGTTTAACACTTAATCGATTTGAACAATATCAAGAAGCAATTGATATCCTTGAAAGAGCCCTAAGAATCAATCATGTCAATGAAGGATTCCATAATCTGGAACAACTTAAACTTCATGACACATTGACTGAAAGTTATATTGGCACCAAGGATTTCAAGCAAGCCAATCATCATCAAACATTTCAAGTCTATGTAAATAAAAAACATTTTGGAGTGAAAAATTCCAATGTGGATGAATCTCTTAATAAACTGGCAAGTTGGTATAAACGAACTGGTCAGATCTTTCTTGAAAGAGAAGTTCATCAGGAACTTCTGGATAGACAAGAAGGTAGAGATTCTGAAGACATTAAACCTATGATCGAAACGTATAAAAATATTTCTTTTTCACATCGGCGAGAAGCTATCGATATTTTCAAAAGCTTAAGCCCACTAAAAAAAGCTTTAGAGGTTATAGAAGAAACAGATAATCAAGATTTGATGATGAAATTTGAAGTCTTGCTAGATTTGGGCGACACATACACCAGTTTTGGTAGAGTTCAATCAGGTATGAAAGCCTATGAAGATTGTTGGGCTATCATAGAAGAAGATGAAAATATGAGGGAAATTATTGTCGAGCGCTTCTCCAAACCAATCAAAGTTCGTAATATTTTAATTCCAAATACCTATCCAATACCAGAAAGCCTAGAGGAAGATTCTCTATATGAAAAAGGCAATATTTCTTTGAGCTATGACATCGGAATTGGTGGTAAAACAGAAAATATTCAAATTATAGAATCTGAACCAGAAGGTTTAATTGACCGAGTTGCAATATCAGTTATCAAAAACACAGTGTATCGACCTGTTTATATCGATGCAGAGGCACAAGAATCAAAGGGCATTAACTTCAGGCATGAATACAACTACCCGCTAGAAAATAAGCCAGAAAAAGACCCTCAAAATA
>LULT01000291.1_pt1 | contig 15175 bp, 11 predicted proteins | sample 728141 | NCBI WGS metagenome assembly LULT01 (sample SAMN03860282, study PRJNA289734) | marine metagenome | biome: seawater column; feature: ocean; material: water; isolation source: Red Sea water column Station 108 - depth 100m | place: Saudi Arabia: Red Sea | collected 2011-10-15 | depth 100 m | reverse complement strand
CATCAAAGGCGTATGAAGTATCACAGGGACTTTAGAGATGACCTCGTAACCAGTAAACGCAGCGAGAACGAAAATATAAATTGCAATAAAGGTTTCCATTGTTTATTTATTTCCCATTAGGGCTAAATACAACCTTGCCATTGTTGGTTAGATTAGAGCCTGTAAAAATTTCATCATCCCAGTCAATCTCAAGACCATTTTCGACGATAGCTGGCAACAAGAAGTTCGCTAGATTTTTAGAATAAAGTTCACTGGCATGTTTCGGCATCGTTGCTGCCAAATTTGTTGGCCCACAAACAAGAACCCCTTCAAAATCAATAGTTTCATCCGCTTTAGTTACTTCGCAATTACCGCCTGAAACTGCGCCTAAGTCAATAATTACTGACCCTGGCATCATTTTGCTAACAGTGGCTTTATCTATAAGTTTAGGAGCTGGCTTACCTGGAACAGCAGCAGTGGTTATAACCACATCTGATTGACCTATGTTCTCAACTAAAACTTCCTTTTGTTTTTTCAATTCTTCCTTTGTTAGCTCTCTAGCATAACCCCCATCACCTTCTGCAGAGACTCCAGTATCTAAAAATGTAGCACCCAATGATTCAATTTGTTCTTTCGTGCTGCTCCTAACATCAAAGGCTAACACTCTTGAGCCTAGACGTTTCGCTGTCGCGATAGCTTGCAATCCTGCTACCCCGGCTCCGATAACTAAAATTTGCGATGGACGAACAGTTCCAGCAGCAGTGGTTAACATGGGAAAAAATTTATTGGAATGATTAGCAGCGAGAACCACAGCCTTATAACCAGCTATAGATGCTTGTGAAGATAGCGCATCCATTGATTGTGCTCTTGATATTCTTGGAATTAGCTCAACTGAAAATGAGATCAGACCTTGTGTTGCCATTTCTTTAATTAGGCTCTCATTATCAAAGGGGTTCATAAACCCAATGACAATGGTGTTCTCTTTCAATGATGCTATGTCTTTATCGTTAGGAGGGTTTACTGTTAAGAGAATATTGCAGCCGCTTAACACATCTTGTCTTGATCCTTTAAAAAGACAGACCTTAGGGTAGTCATTATCATTGTAGCCTGCTGATCTTCCAGCATTTTTTTCAATGAGAAACTCTGCACCACTCGCAGCTAACTTTTTAGCAATTTCTGGGACGACAGCAACTCTGGTTTCGTTACTCGCCGTTTCTTTGAGAATACCAATTTTTATAGCCATAAAGAAAATTTAGAAAATATATTCTTTCAACCTATTTAATCGTGAGAGAGCCTAACATGATTAGAAAAAAAACCAAGAAAAAAAGACCATATTTAAATTATTTTTCATGTAAAAATTGTTTAATATTATCCAAAGAAAATAAAAACATTCTTATATGAGCAATTATCATCAAACACTTAGAGTAGACACAACAGGCCTTCCTCTGGAATGGGTTGATTATAAAGATGCAGCAAAGCTTTATGCTGTTGATCAAGTGGTTTACACCTTAGGGAACAATTTATACACAATTTATGGTGGAATAAACGCAGTCTCTGGTGAGAGAAGCTCAATAACAGTTAACTCCATAATAGCTACCAGCGGAAGGACCAAACATTTTCAAGATAAAATGAACAAATACTCACCACCGCTTAACAACCAAACACTTTTCAAACGTGATAGCTATCTATGTATGTATTGTGGAATCCGTCATAACAAACGAGAGCTGACAAGAGATCATATTACTCCAATTAGCCAAGGCGGAAAGGATAATTGGAACAACGTGGTTTCAGCATGCAAGCGATGCAACCACCATAAAGGTGGCAGAACCCCAGAACAAGCAAAGATCGAACTGTTAGCTATACCGTTCGTTCCAAACTACGCTGAATATATTTATCTTCAGGGTAGAAATATTCTTGCAGATCAAATGGATTTTTTGTTGGGCTATATTCCCAAGTCAAGCCCTATTCATCATCGCATAGGATTAGAAAAAGAAAACCAAGACTTTATGCTCTAATTCCAATCATTGGACTAACCAGCCTAAAAACTGTAAATATTTACAATCATGAATGACAAAACTATAGACTCGATATTGGAAGAAACTCGACAATTTCCTCCCTCAAAAGAGTCCACTGCCGGAGCAAATATAACAAAAGAGCAGCTTGAGCAACTCAAACAACAGGCCAATGATAATTATGAAGGTTTTTGGGCGCAGTTAGCTAAAGAAAACCTCTATTGGTTTAAGGAATTTGCAACTGTTTTGAATGAAGAAAATGCCCCCAATTATGAGTGGTTTGGTGATGGGGAGATTAATGTTTCATACAATTGCCTCGATAAAAATGTTGAGAGCAGCCCAAATAAAACAGCGATAATATTCGAAGCTGAAAATGGCGATACAAGAAGAATTTCTTACAAAGAATTATTAGAAGAAGTTTCTTTGTTTGCTAACGGGTTATTAAGCCTAGGTGTCGAGACAGGCGATAGAGTAATAATCTATATGCCGATGTCTCCCGAAGCAGTAATTTCTATGCAGGCTTGTGCACGAATTGGAGCCATTCATTCCGTAGTGTTTGGAGGTTTTTCTTCAAATGCATTAAAGGATCGAATTGAGGATGCAGAGGCTAAAATAGTTATAACTGCAGATGGCGCATTTCGTGGAGGGAAAATAATACCTTTAAAGCAAGCAACTGATAATGCTTTGAAGGACTGGAATCACAGCATAGAACACGTGATTGTTTTAAAAAGGACAGGAGAGAGCGTAAGCATCTTGGAAGGGCGGGATCTTTGGTGGAACGATCTAATAAAAAACCAAAACAAAGAGTCAACACCTGTGCCTCTCAACTCAGAACATCCTTTGTTTATACTCTACACATCAGGCTCTACTGGAAAACCAAAAGGGATCCAACACTCAAGCGGCGGTTATTTATTGCATGCCAAGATGACCTTTAAATGGATATTTGATATTAAAGATTCAGATGTTTTTTGGTGCACAGCTGATGTTGGTTGGATCACTGGCCACACTTATGTGACATATGGTCCTCTTGCAGCAGGGGCTACCATATTAATTTACGAGGGTGCCCCAACATATCCTCATGGAGGAAGATTCTGGGAGATATGCGAGAAACATCAGGTTAGCCTTTTTTATACAGCGCCAACAGCGATTAGAGCCTTAATGAAACTTGGTGATGATATTCCGAACAAATACGATCTCTCTAATCTTAGGTTATTGGGCACAGTAGGTGAACCCATAAACCCAGAAGCATGGATGTGGTACCACAACGTCATTGGCAAGGAAAAATGCCCTATAGTAGATACTTGGTGGCAAACAGAAACAGGCGGTGCAATGATAAGCCCACTTCCTGGAGTAACAGCAACTAAGCCAGGCTCATGCACAGAAGCCTTACCTGGTATTTATGCTGATATTGTGGATGAGGATGCTAATCCAGTAAATCAACCTAATAAGGGCGGCTATTTAGTGATAAAGAAGCCTTGGCCTTCAATGCTAAGAACAATATGGAGAGATAACGAGAGGTATATCGAAACATATTGGGAGAAATTTAATAATAAATTTTATGTCGCAGGCGATAGCGCGAACATGGATCAAGATAATTTTTTTTGGATTATGGGCAGAATCGATGATGTTTTAAATGTATCGGGCCACCGTTTAGGCACAATGGAGGTGGAGTCAGCTTTGGTGGCACACCCAGATGTTGCAGAAGCTGCTGTTGTGGGCATGCCTCATGAAGTTAAAGGCGAAGGAATTTTTGCCTTTGTTGTAACCAAAGGAGAGAGGCCTTTAGGCGCCATGAAAAATGAAGTTACTGAGACACTGAGAAGTTGGGTCTCAGATCAGGTCGGCCCGATAGCAAAGCCCGATGAAATTAGATTTTCTGATAATTTACCTAAAACTAGATCAGGAAAGATAATGAGACGTTTGCTTCGCTCTATAGCTAAAGGCGAGGAGATCACTCAGGATATTTCAACTCTTGAGGATGAAAGCATTATCAAACAACTCCAACAGAACGAATAATTAAGCAAATTCAGCTTGATTTGATAACTGTTTAAATATTGATTTATACCAGATCACACCAACACAACCGGCAAGAATATTTGCTGCAACTTGAGCTATGAAAACACCTTGAATACCAATCAGTGCGGAGAATAAATAAGCCATAGGCACATAGACAATAAGTGTTCTAGAAATAGAAATTATCATTGCTGGCATGGGCTTACCTAAAGCATTAAAGGAGCCATTGGTTATCCCTGCTAAACTGAGAAAACCATAGCCCCAAGGACAAATTAATAATTGCATTTTGGCGATCCTGATTACTTCAGGATCAGACGTGAACAGACTTATCAGTGGTTCAGCTAATAGGTACATAAAAATAATACAAAAGATGGAATATCCGAGAGTGAACCTAGCAGCAAATTTAAACCCATCTTCTAAGCGATCAAATCGTTTGGCGCCAAAGTTTTGTCCAACATAAGGAGACATCGCCCCACCCAAAGACATAATAATTACTACAATTAAGGCTTCCAACCTTCCTGCTAATCCGTAGGCTGCTACAGCCTCTTGCCCGTAACTGCTTATCAGCGCTGTTACTAGAGCCATTGATACAGGGGCTATTAGATTGCTTGCTATTGCAGGTAAGCCGACGTGGAGAATTTTTTTCCACGATTCTATAACAGAGTTAAGACTATGATTAGCAAATTGAATCAAGTTGTCTCTGTATACAAGAATCAAAACTGATGCAATTAAAAATAGGACATTTGAGAGAACACTTGCTAGGGCCGCTCCTTTTACCCCTAGTGCCGGAAGACCAAACCAGCCAAATATCAATATAGGATCTAAGACAGCGTTAGTGATTGCCATTGTGGCCATTAGAATTGATGGTGTTTTAGCATCTCCAGATGCTCTCATTACAGAATTACCTATCATTGGAACGGCCATAACAATGCCTCCCCAATAATAGACCTCCATATACTCTCTAACATAAGGCATGGTTTCTGTATTAGCTCCTAGAAAGCCAAAAACCACATCTATAGTTGATAACCCAATTGCTATAACAAAAAGACCCACAACAATGGAGAGAATCATTGCATGGGTTGCTATCTCTCTGACAACCTCTTTATTTCCCGCACCTATTGCTCTTGAAGCTAAAGATGCGGTTCCTACCCCTAGGCCCATAACTATTCCGCCTAATATAAACCAAACAGGGAAGGCGTAACTAACCGCTGCTAATTGAGCGTATCCTAATTGACCAATAAAGTAGGCATCGACTAGCCCGTTTCCAATAATTACGATTAGACCAATGACCATTGGCACCATCATGGAAAATATTGCTTTAGGTGGCGATCCTTTTGTTAGCTTTGGAGTGTCGTCTTTCATAGAAATGATTCAGTATTGCTGAATCATACATTGGAAGGTAATAATTACAACGGTTCTTCTATTCCTGCTAATGAAACATATTTGATCTCTAGGTAATCATCTATTCCATACTTTGAACCCTCTCTACCCATGCCTGATTCTTTGATGCCTCCAAAAGGCGCCATTTCAGTAGAAATGATTCCAGTGTTCAAGCCAACTATTCCGTATTCAAGTTGCTCAGATACTCTCCAGCTTTTTGCTAAATCTCTCGTATAAAAATAGGAGGCAAGCCCGAAAGGAGTGTTATTTGCTCTCTCTATCACTTCCTCTTCTGATGAAAAAGAAAACAAAGGGGCTACTGGCCCAAAAGTCTCTTCATATGAAACCAGCATTTGATCATTAGCATCCTTGATAACTGTGGGCTCATAAAATAAACCCCCAAGCTCATGTGGCTGCCCACCAAGAGCAATCTGTCCGCCATGATTTTTTGCATCTGCAACATGTTCTTCAACCTTTGCTAAGGCTGCTTCATCAATGAGAGGGCCTTGATCTGTGGATGGATCAAAACCTTGTCCTGTTTTTAGTTTTCGAGCTTCTTTTGTGAACCCTTTAGAAAATTCTTCATAAACATCTTCATGTACATATATCCGATTAGCACAAACACAAGTCTGTCCTGAATTTCGGTATTTTGCTGCAATAGCTCCTTGAATAGCAGCTTCTATGTCCGCGTCTTCAAAAACTATAAAAGGAGCATGGCCTCCAAGTTCCATAGAAACTCTTTTCACTGTATTGGCACACTCTTTTAGCAACATTTTTCCTATCTCTGTAGAACCAGTGAAGGTTAACTTACGAACCACCTCACTGTCAGTTAATGCTTTACCTATGGTTTGTGCATTACCGGTTAGTACATTCAATAAACCTTTTGCCCTGTTGCAAGGGCAGGACCAACTTTTCTTGCTAGCATTGCAGAGGGAAAATTCCAAGGGGTTATGGAAGCCACAACGCCGACAGGTTGTTTGATAACTAGAGTTCTCCTATCGTGCATATGTCCAGGTATCAGGTCCCCATAGACACGTTTTGCTTCTTCAGCAAACCATTCAATAAATGAAGCTGAGTATGCAATTTCTCCAATTGCTTCTGCTAAGGGCTTGCCTTGCTCATAGGTGAGTATTTTTGCTAAATCGTCTTGATTAGAGCAAAGCAGGTCATAAAAATCCCTCAGAATAGAAGCTTTTTCTTTTGCAGGATATTTTTGCCACTTTTTTTGTGCTTCTGCTGCAGCATTTATGGCGACATTGGTTTCTTCTGCACCACAGTTCGGCACTTGGCCTATAATTTCCTGGTTTACTGGATTAATAACGTCCAATGTCGACTTGTCATCAGCATCAACCCATCGGCCGTCGATGTATGCTTTTTCTATAAATAAGCTCTGATTTTTTATCTCAAGTTTCATAAAGATTACCTGACTGAAATCGTCAGGAATAAAAATTAACCTCCGCTTCTGAATCTCTCCATTACTTCAGGGTCCATACCTACAGATTTGGCTAATTCAGTGAACAGTTCAGCGGTAACAACCTCCGCCTTTTTTTCTTGGGTAAATTCTTCTGTGTTTTCTATCACCATTTTTCTTAGCGGCGGCGGTACGTTCATTAACATTTTCATTGCCTCTTTATCCCAATCCATCGCCGTCACTGCATCTGCGCCTTGCATAGCATTTTTAGGCTGCCCAAGTGTATGCTTAGTAAGATTCTCGCCAACAGTTCCATGATAATAGACTTGTCTTGCCTCATCCCCCATTCCAATAGGAAGATTCATAGTTTGGATTCTTTCTTCTCTTCCCATGTCGACCAATTTTTCATCAACAACTATGGCCTCTATGGTGCCGATTACAATACCGGTGCTTTTTTCTAATTTAATTATTTCATCCACAGTGCACTCAGCTATTTGTGGGCATTCTTTTAGACTTGGCGGCTTTACTTTTTTTGAGGGAATGGAGGTGAATGATGTGAACTCTAACTCATTAACTCCTTCCGGGTAGAACTTAGCGGTTTCCATCATGTCATCTAGATGAGATGCACTAGGGCAATTCACAACAAATTCACCGGTGTCACAGATGTTTACAAAAGTATGGGAGTCTTGCCTGAAACCCACGATCATTCTAGGGTTTTTAGTCATAACATCGTATTGCATTATATGGGAATACGGACCGGCGTTTACCGTACCTTCTTTGTCTAATGTGGTGATGATTGTTATAAGTTTTGGCCACAGCCAAATATCCGAATACCAAAAAGGTTTTATTTTAATCTCAGTTTTCATTTTTCAATTAGTTGTTTTTAATAAACTCTCCAGCATTAAGTTTTTTAATATAGTCTTTGTACTCTTTCATTGCTTGATGACCGAACAACCAAATAATTGGAAGATTAGCAATAATACAAAAACCCGTTCCTAAATTAGCAAACATATTAAGTTCTGCATCGGTTCTAATAAATCCAGATGTCGCTAAAACAGCAAGCACACAAAACGCTATCTTATAGAGGATGATACCCCTATTTCCAAAAAGAAACACAACACCTTTCTCGCCATAATAACTCCAAGAGATCATCGTTGAAATAGCAAATAACCAAGAAGCTAGTGTTACTAACCATTTTCCCAATCCAGGTACAACTTTATCAAAAGCCGCAGCAGTTAGTGTTGCTCCTACATAATCTATATAAACTGATTTGTCATTTAACTCAGGTTTTTCTGAGGAGGTTATTTTGTCCCATTTAACAACGTTGTTCTCCTCAACCGTGCCATAAACCTTTTGAAAATTATTGCCTGACTCAGGATTAATAGCCCCCTGATAGATCACGAACACTCTCTGGTTTTGATCTACAGATGAGTCAATATTAGCCGATAACTGCCATGTCGTTTCGTTTGACTGCATGAAGTTGTAATCAGTAATAAAAGTCTCAGCAGGACGGTTCCAGATCCCGGTAACCAAAATCACTAGAGCACTCATTGTGCATACCACAATAGTGTCAATAAAAGGCTCCAGACCAGCCACAATACCTTCTCTGATGGGCTCATCTGTTTTTGCTGCAGAGTGAGCAATAGCTGAAGAGCCTTGTCCAGCTTCATTTGAAAATAAAGCCCTTTGCATTCCATACATAAATGCATAACCCGCTGTTCCACCTATGAAAGCATTGCTAGCCTCCAAAGGAGAAAAAGCTGAGGTTACTATTAAGGCAAGCATCTTAGGGATTGCATCAAAGTAGACCACAAGAACAAGCTTGGAACATATTCCCTGCTGTTATGGTGTTTATAATCAATGCAAAGCAAAAAGTTCCTGCGATTAATTTTCCAATCAATTTAAGAACAGGCCCTTTTCCACCAAGGTTCCTTTCAACCACCCACATAGGCCCACCGCTTGGGTTTTCACTATCCGTTAGGTCTCGGTGGATCATAGCCAATGATACTTCAGTGAGCTTAATTGCCATACCGAGGAAACCGACAACCCACATCCAAAATACAGCACCTGGACCGCCAAGAGATATAGCTAAAGCTACCCCACCTATATTGCCTAGACCAACAGTTGCTGAAAGAGCCGTTGAGAGAGCTTGAAAATGGGTAATTGCACCAGGGTCTCCTTTTTTATCAAAGTCTCCTCGCGTGACTTTGACTCCATGGCTTAATGCGTAATATTGAGAAAAACCGCTCCAAAATGTAAAAACCACTCCGGTAAGCAAAAGAGCGTATAGCGTAAAGTCGTTCCATAAAATGCCGTTAATGGTTTGAACAAGCAGTTTGAATTCTGTCATATTATTCCTTGTTTAATTAGGCTGATTGACGCCAGTATATCTGGTGTATCCATCAGTTAAAGATAATCGATTCCTTATAATACCGTCGCTGGGAGAAAAATTAATCAAAAAATGCTATAATTTCAACTTATCACTTTCCGGCTAGTTCAATCTTAGCTATTCAAGCTTGGTTGAGAACAAACAGTGCTGGGAATAATAAAAACAACACAAAAATAAGATTTATGACTTTTAAGCCTAAAAAAAAGGTTGGACTATACGACTCACAGTTTGAAAGAGAAAGTTGCGGTGTTGGTTTTGTTGCAAATATTAAGGGAATAGAGAGCAGAGAGGTTGTTAAAGATGCTCTTACTATTCTATGTAACATGGATCACAGAGGTGCTAGAGGCTCAGAGCCAAACACAGGCGATGGAGCAGGAATACTGACTGGTATCTCACACTCTTTTTTTAAGGTTATTGCAGAGCAACTATTTGGCGATACTTCTTTAGAGGTTGGAGGTTATGCAGTAGGCAATATATTTCTACCTAAAAACAAAAAAGAACAAAAAGTATGCAAAAAACACCTTGAAGCAATTTGCAAAAAAGAAAACTTAACTGTTTTAGGATGGAGAAAGCTTCCCATAAACCCAAAGGGCTCAGATCTAGGGCCTTCGGCAACAGAAGCAATGCCTATCATTGAGCAAATCTTTATTAAGAACTCAGATGATAAGAATAATCAGGAGAGCTTCGAACGCAAGCTATATCTGGTTAGAAAAAAAGTCAGCAATGATCTTAGAGGTAGCAACACACTAAAAGAATCACATTTATTTTATATAAACAGCCTTTCGTCTAAAACTATAGTCTACAAAGGCATGCTGACGTGTGATCAGTTAGAGTTGTTCTATCCTGATTTAAGCAAACCAGAATATATATCACACCTAGCGATGGTCCATTCCAGATTTTCCACAAACACCTTCCCAAGTTGGGATAGAGCTATGCCCAATAGAATGATGTCCCACAACGGTGAGATTAATACAATCAAGGGCAATATTAATTGGATGAAAGCAAGAGAAGGATCGATGCACAGCGACTTGTATGGAGATCAAATAACTGATTTATTTCCTGTGATGGAAAAAGACTGTTCTGACTCAGGAAATTTTGACAATGCTTTAGAGTTTTTGACCATGACAGGCAGAAGCATTGAAGAATCTATTTTGATGATGGTCCCAGAGGCTTGGCAAAAAAAGAAAACACTGTCTAAAGCTAGAAAAGCTTATTACGAATATCATTCAAATCTAATGGAACCCTGGGATGGTCCAGCTTCAATTGTTTTTACTGATGGAAAAAAAGTAGGTGCAGTTTTAGATAGAAATGGATTAAGACCTAGTAGATTCTATTTAACAGATGATGATAAGGTCATAATGGCTTCAGAGGTGGGCGTCTTGCCTGTAGAACCTAAGAAAGTTGTAACTAAAGGAAGATTACAACCAGGAAAAATGTTTTTAATTGACTTTGAAGAAGGTCGCATGATTCCTGATGAAGAGATTAAAGGACATATTTGTAATTCAAATCCTTATAAAAATTGGAATAAGAAAATAAGTGATCTTCCTGAAATTCAAGAAATAAATCCTGAAGAAGAAGTATCTGAAAAAGATCTAATTCCTAGATTACAGTCTTTTGGTTACACAACTGAGACGATGCAGTTCATGCTTCTGCCACTAGTATCTGAACTAAGAGATCCTCTAGGGTCAATGGGAAATGATGCCGCCTTAGCCTGCCTTTCTGATAAACCAAGGCTCCTTTTTGATTATTTCAAGCAGCTATTTGCACAAGTAACTAATCCAGCTATCGACTCAATACGAGAAGAGGTGATTATGTCGCTTGAATAAAGTTATAGACCTTGTTTACCTAAAATCTTTAGGTACTGAAGGAATGCTTGAGCATATTGAGAACATTTGTAAAGAAGCAGAACAAGCTATTGAAGAAGGTTACTCATTCATAGTTCTCTCTGATAAAAATATAAATAAAGAAAATATTGCTTTAAGTTCATTCTTAGCTTGTTCTTCAGTGCATCATCATCTTGTACAAAAACAGAAAAGAACAAGAATCGGTATTATTGTTGAGTCAGGTGAAGCAAGGGAAGTACATCACCATTGTCTTCTTTTTGGGTACGGAGCTGATGCAGTAAACCCCTACCTAGCCTATGAATCTATATGGAAGGCTAAGAAAGAAGGCCTTTTGGATGATAAGAAACTAGAAAGTTATGAGGATATTGTAAAAGCCTATAAAAAAGGAACAAAAAAAGGAATACTCAAAGTAATGGCCAAAATGGGCATCTCTACCCTTCAATCTTATAAGGGGGCCCAAATTTTTGAAGCTGTTGGGTTATCAAATCAAATCATAGATAAATGTTTTGCTGGAACTGCTAGTAGGGTCGGTGGGATAGACTTTGAAGCTCTTTTTATCGAACAAAAAAGAAGGCATGACTTAGGTTTTCCTAAAGATGAATCTGGAAAAATAGTATCTTTGCCTAATCCAGGAGATTTTCACTGGAGAAATGGTGGAGATTCTCACATGTGGGACCCAAATACTATTTCCTCATTGCAATTAGCTTCTAGGACTAATAGTGAAGACGCTTATTGGGATTTTGCTAAATATGCTAATGAGAACACAACGAGACAAAGCACTCTACGAGGTCTTTTAAATTTTAAAACTTCCAATAAACCTATAGATTTGCGTGAAGTTGAGAGCGAGAAAGAAATAGTAAAGAGATTTGCTACTGGTGCCATGAGCTTAGGTTCAATCTCAACGGAATCTCATGAATCTTTAGCTATCGCAATGAATAAATTAGGTGGCGAGCTAAACCAGGAGAAGGTGGTGAATTACCAGGGAAAAAAGTAGATGATTATATAGCTAAGATTAGGCATTCTACTCCTGGGGTTGGTTTGATTAGCCCTCCTCCCCATCATGACATTTATTCAATAGAAGATATTGCTCAATTAATACATGATCTAAAGAATTCAAACAGAGATTCTAGAATTAGTGTAAAACTTGTATCAGAAGTTGGAGTTGGAACAATTGCTGCTGGAGTGGTCAAAGCCAAAACAGACCACCTAGTTATAGCTGGTCATGATGGAGGAACTGGAGCATCTCCTTTAACTTCAATTAAGCACGCTGGCCTACCTTGGGAACTCGGAGTGGCAGAAACGCACCAAACTCTAGTAATGAATAACCTAAGATCTAGAGTTGTCTTACAGACTGATGGGCAATTAAAAACAGGAAGAGATGTAGCCATAGCTGCACTGCTAGGCGCTGAAGAGTTTGGTTTTGCTACAGCTCCACTAATAACACTTGGATGCATAATGATGAGAAAGTGTCATTTAAATACTTGCCCTGTAGGTATAGCTACTCAAGATAAAGAATTGAGAAAGAAATTTAATGGCAAGCCTGAACATGTTGTTAATTATTTATTTATGGTTGCTAAAGATCTAAGAATCATTATGGCTGATCTTGGATTTAAAACAGTCAACGAAATGATTGGAAGAGTGGACTGTCTCGAAACAGATATTGCAATAGACCACTGGAAAAGAAATGGCTTGGATTTCTCAAACATCCTCAAACCTGCTGAAAAGATTTTTAAAAATACTGAAGTATTCCATTCAAAAGATCAGAACCATGGCCTTGAAAAGGCTCTAGACAATGAACTAATCAGAAAGAGCAAAGAAGCAATTGAAAAAGGAGATAAAGTTAACTTTGAAGTTCCTATTGTTAATACAAATCGAACTGTAGGAACAATGTTATCTAACGAAGTAGCTAAAAAATGGGAAGCAGAAGGATTACCTGAAGATACAATTGAAATAAAACTAAAGGGTTCTGCTGGCCAAAGCCTAGCTGCTTGGCTAGTCAAAGGAATCACTTTAACTCTTGAAGGTGATGCTAACGATTACGTGGGTAAAGGTCTTTCAGGAGGAAAGTTAATAATATACCCACCTAAATCGAGCCAATTTAAGTCTGAGGAAAACATCCTACTTGGAAATGTAGCACTATATGGAGCTACTGGTGGAGAGGCATACTTTAGAGGAGTAGCCGCTGAAAGATTTTGTGTGAGAAATAGTGGGGCTTCAGTGGTTGTAGAAGGAATAGGAGACCATGGTTGCGAGTATATGACGGGCGGAAAAGCAATTATTCTTGGCAATACAGGAAGAAACTTTGGAGCAGGGATGAGTGGAGGAATAGCCTACGTTTATGATTTAGATGGTGACTTCGAAACTAAATGCAATAAAGAAACTTTTGAGTTAGAAAAATTATCTAAAGATGATTTTAAGGATTTAAACCAATTCATAACAAAGCATAAAGACCTTACCGGTTCAGAAGTTGCTAAATCTATTTTAAAGTCGTGGGATAAAGAGAAAGAAAAATTTGTGAAGGTTATGCCAACTGACTACAAAAGAGTCTTAATTGAGATGAAAGAGAATAAGAAAGCTAATAATGGGTAAAACAACAGGATTTAAAGAATTCTCGAGAGCAGTAGAACCTTATCGTCCTGCTAAAGAAAGATTGTTAGATTTTAAAGAAATTTATACTGAGCACGATGACGAAAAGTTAAATGTTCAAGCCGCAAGATGCATGGACTGTGGTGTGCCCTTTTGCCAATCTGATGAAGGCTGTCCTGTTTATAACCTAATACCAGAATGGAACGATTTAGTTTATCAAGATAGATGGGAAGAAGCCTTTGATAGATTAATGAAAACCAATAACTTCCCCGAAGTGACTGGAAGAGTTTGCCCTGCTGTTTGTGAAGGAGCTTGTGTTTTAGGAATTACTGAAAGCCCCGTTGCTATAAAGAATTTAGAATTCGCCATAGCAGATAAAGGTTTTCAAAATGGATGGCTTAAGCCACAGATTCCTACTTCTAGGACTGGAAAAAAAATTGCGATTGTGGGTTCAGGTCCTGCAGGGCTATCAGCAGCTCAACAACTAAATAGCGTTGGGCATACAGTAAAAGTATACGAAAGGGCTGATCGAATAGGCGGTCTAATGATGTATGGGATACCTAACATGAAATTAGAAAAGTCTTTGCTCGACCAAAGGAGAGATCAGATGGAAACTGAAGGTATAGAATTTTTTACTAATTCTGACATTGGCGGACATTCTAATAATTCTATAAGTGTTGAAGAGCTAAATAATAATAATGATGTTGTTTTATTAACTACAGGAGCTACGAAACCTAGAGATCTAGCTATTCCTGGAAGAGAAGGAGAAGGTGTTCATTTTGCTATGGATTTTCTTAAATCTAATACAAAAAGCTTATTGGATTCATCTCATAAAGATAAGAATTTTATATCGGCAAAAGATAAAAGAGTAATTGTGATAGGAGGTGGAGATACTGGTACAGATTGCATAGGAACTTCTTTAAGACATGGATGTAAATCTTTAATTAATTTTGAAATCATGCCTGAACCGCCTAAAGAAAGAGCTGCCAACAATCCTTGGCCTTTATTTCCAAGAACATTAAAGATTGATTATGGTCATGAAGAATCTACGCAAACTTTTGGTAATGATCCAAGAGTCTATTCAATTTCAGGAAAAGAATTTCTTAGAGATAAAAGTGGTAATTTAAAAGGGATAAGAACAATAGAAGTTGAAAACTTTGAAGAGATAGAAGGAACTGAAAAAGATTGGGAAGCAGACCTAATTTTGTTAGCCATGGGATTTTTAGGCCCTGAGCATTACGTAAGTGAACCTTTGAACGTCGAACTTGATGAAAGAAGTAATTACAAAGCTGAGCATAACGTTCACAAAACATCGAATCCATCAGTTTTTGCAGCTGGAGATTGCCGAAGAGGTCAGTCTCTTGTGGTTTGGGCTATAAATGAAGGTAGAGCTGCTGCAAGAGAAATAGATCTTTATTTAATGGGTGAAACTACTTTAATCTAAGCCTTAATTACTCTCATAAGGCCCTCTTGAACAGCAGAAGCAACTAAAACTCCTTTCTGGGTATAAACACTACCTCTATTAAAACCTCTTGCATTGCTCGCACTTGGACTATCTGTA
>LULT01000268.1_pt1 | contig 15214 bp, 17 predicted proteins | sample 728141 | NCBI WGS metagenome assembly LULT01 (sample SAMN03860282, study PRJNA289734) | marine metagenome | biome: seawater column; feature: ocean; material: water; isolation source: Red Sea water column Station 108 - depth 100m | place: Saudi Arabia: Red Sea | collected 2011-10-15 | depth 100 m | reverse complement strand
CATAAATGCTAGATACACTATAGAGCTTTGCAAAAAAACAACCCCTGTTTATGTCGGCTGTGACAAGCCATTAAAAAAGAAGAGAGAGCATGCAGACTGGTTTCACGGTCCTGATGGGATGGGAGGTATGAACTACCCTCCTCCTAAGAGAGATGCCGAAAAGGAGTTTGCTGTCGATGTGTTGATTGAAAAATTTAAGAACAATCCTGGTGAAATAACTCTTGTAACCCTTGGTCCTTTAACAAATATAGCTTCAGCTTTTACCCAAGATCCTACTGTTGTTTCCTGTATTAAAAACATTGTAATTATGGGAGGTTCTGCATGTAGCGTTGGTAATGTTACACCTGCAGCAGAATATAACATCTGGTGTGACCCAGAGGCAGCAGATATTGTATTTAACTCAGGACACGAGGACATAACTATAGTTGGTTGGGAGCTATGTAGAGCAGGTGCAAACATAACAGAGGAAGAAATGGATTTTGTATATTCTTTCAAAACCCAAAAAGGTGATTTCACTATAGATTGCAACAAACACGCATTGAGTGGGAGCCAAGATTGGTTAGGTGATCCTGGACTAGGTCTTCCTGATCCTGTAGCTATGGCTGTTGCACTTGATGATTCCGTTGTATTAAAGAGATCTAGGCATCATGTTAAGGTTGTGCTTGATGGGCCTTCGAGAGGGATGACTATAGTTGACCAACTTCACGTTGGAGAGAGTGAACCTCATATTGACGATTACTGGTCTAATACATCAAGAAATATTAACGTATGTTGGGAGCTTGATGATGAAAAGTGGAAAGAGGTTCTTTATTCAACGCTAAAATAAAGTGGATTAAACCTTCTCGCCTCGTTGTCTTATTTCTTTTACAACAGACTCTATACCTCGTTTATCAATTACCTTTATGCCTCTTGTGCTAACTTTAAGCCTTACCCAACGGTTCTCGCTCTCTAGCCAATACTTCTTTGTCTGAATGTTTGGTTTGAACCATCGGTTAGTCCTATTGTGGGCGTGGGAAACGTTCTTGCCTGACCTCGGCTCTCTTCCTGTTACTTGACATCTGTTCGCCATTACGTATTTCCTTTAATATTGATTTAACCTTGATAGGATAACATTCTTTTTGTTAGGGTCTGGAAAATCTAATCCCTGTTCTCTCATGCATTGTGCAAACTCTAATGAAGCATCATAAAGTGCTGCCTGTACTTCTGGGTCTAAATCAAACTCATCAGGAAATGCATCTCGAAGTATATCTTCACAATTAACAAAAGCTGCTTCAAAAGCATCTTGGTCTACAATATCAAAATCTGTAAACTCCGGGTTGCCTTCTGAATCAAAAGAAGGGTCTGGAAAATCTAATCCCTGTTCTCTCATGCATTGTGCAAAACTTAACAAGCCTTCTTCAAAAGTAATTTCTTCTTCTATCTCTTGAACGGGTAAAGTTTCTTCTATAGTTGCAACCTTTTCGGTTTCTTCTCCTCCAATAGTGCAAAAGCACAATAGAGTAAGGGTGATTGCCTTTTTCATGATCTTACTGCTTCTGCTGGCTGAATTTTTGAAGCACGTATTGCTGGATAAAGACCTGCTAAGGCACCAATAACTAAAGCGAGGACGATGGCTCCAAGTACCTGCCAAATAGGTATAGAGAATGTTATATCTGCATACCTCGTGTATCCGATGGTTATTCCGGTTCCTAGTAAGACGCCCACAAATCCACCCATACCTGCCAACAGTATGCTCTCAAGTAGAAACTGTGTTCTTATTTCTGAACGGGTAGCTCCAATAGACCTTCTTACACCTATTTCCATTCTCCTCTCGAGGACAGACATCACCATAACGTTTGCAATTGCCACCCCTCCGACTAGTAACGCAACTGACCCTAAGCCTAAGAGAAGACTGGTAAAAGCTTCTTCTGCAGCCTGCTGGGCTTCTAAGGCATCTGAAGGCCTGGAAACCTCAACTTGGTCTGGGTTTTCTGGATTCATGGTTGGAGCAAGAACATCAACAACGTCTTCCACGTATGTTGGATTAGCTCGTAAATATATTGTGGAAGGTTCTGAATCTATATCAAATAAATCTTTAGCTACTTTGTATCCAATAAATACTGATCTATCAAGATCGGGGTGGATAGAGAGCTTTTCTAGTATTCCTATAACTCCAAACCATTCATTGTTTATAAGTATCTTTGTTGGGGTATCCAAATTGTTTATGCCTAACCTGTTTGCAGTAACAGATCCTAGTGTTGCTACAGGTAAACCTCCTAAACCAGATTCGATAAACCTCCCATCTACTAAAGAACCTCCCACAACGTCTAGCAACTCAGGATTTGTAACAATAACAGATATTCCCCCTCCTTCTAGCTCCGAGATAAAATCTGACCTCCTTACAAGAAGGTCTGTCTGAGTAGTAGAGGTAACCTCTTCTACGGGCCCTATTCTCTCAACCATTCCAAGTACACCCTCAGGTAGGTCATCTTGAGTCCCAAAAAATCCACTAGTTGGAGAGGCCTTAATTAAATTTGTACCCAAAGACTCCAAAGTTGCAATTAAGTCTGCCTTTCCAGAAGCAGAAATTCCAATAACAGCGACTATAGCAGCAATTCCTATGCCTATCCCAATTGAAGTCATAATTGATCTTCCTTTTCTTGCTTTTATACCATAAACTGCAACTGAGTAAATATCAGATAAACCCAACTTCTTACTCATCAAACCACCTGTCCATCTGTGAGTGTTATTGTTCTATCGAATGCCTTTGCATGTTCTGTATTGTGAGTAATCATCACTACTGTTTTCCCGTTATTATTTAGCTCTTTTAATATATCTAATATATTTTGACCAGATTCTTTATCTAAGTTCCCAGTAGGTTCATCAGCAAGAATATAGGAGGGGTTTTGAACCAGTGCTCTAGCTATTGCAACTCTTTGTTGTTGCCCTCCTGAAAGTTCTCTTGGTAGATGGGTTAACCTATCTCCAAGCTTGACCTGTTTTAGAACTTTCGCTGCCTCATCCATTCTAATTTCTCTTTCTATTCCTTGGTAGAGAAGACCTTCAGCAACATTTTCTTGTGCTGTTAACCCAGGTAGCAAAAAGAAGCTTTGGAAGATAAACCCGATTTTCTCTCCCCGTAGTCTAGAAAGTTGATTGTCTGTAAGAGATGTTGTGTCCTCTCCGTCTATATAAACCTTTCCTTTTGAAACACCATCAAGTAACCCGATTATATTCAAAAGTGTTGTCTTCCCACTTCCCGACTCTCCTAAAATAGCAACGAATTCTCCGTCATAAATGTCTATTGATACACTCTTTATTGCTTTTACTGGAGGTGGCCCTTCGTAGGTTTTAGAAACTCTATTGAGTGAAATTACAGTGTTGTTTTTGTTCATCTCGGAACTATAACTTCCTGCCCCTCTTGAACATTCCCAATTATCTCAACAAATCCATCAGTAAAAACACCTATTTCTACGGCAATATATTCTTTGTTCTCTCCAACAAGTACCTCAACTGCATAACCACCTTCTGCTAGTGCAACAAGGGCGTTTACAGGAACGTAAAGTACATTTTTTGATACTTCACTAGTTACAAGAATATCTACGGGTGCTTCATCGTAGGTTTCGGTGTTCTCTGCATCTACAACATCTAAAATAACTTCGATTACTTTTGACCCGTTTCCTAACTCACTTACTACAGCATCTACGAATCTTACTACAGCGCTTATCTCTTCATCTGTAGGGAGTTTAACTATTACACTGTCCCCAACAGAAACCATCCCTTGATCCCCCGCAGGTAAATTAAATGTAACTTCACGGGCAATTCCTGAAGACTGGTAGAGAGGGGATGCTGCAGCTATTGCATCTCCAACTTTTGTAATGTGACTTCCAACATTGATAGAGGACTTCAAACTTAGTGCATTTGTTGGACTGAATGTCTCAGAACCTGCAGCTAGCTCTAGGTCCTGTAATTCTTCTTTTGCTTTCTCTAAATTTGCCTCTAATTTTGCTCCTTCATTATAAGATTTTAGAGCATCGTCATATGCGTTCTGAGCGTTCTCTATTATGAGGGCCTCATCCGCATCTATAACAGAACCTTTCCCCTCTTCTTTCGCTTGTAATCTCTTTTTCTCTTCGATTTGTTCTTCGTATTCTTCTTTCTTACTTGCTCTTGTCTCATCACTTAAAGATTGGAAGTCTAGTTCATAAATGTCGTCTTCTAAATTCTCTATGTCTGTTTGATAAGCCTGCCAAGCTGCGTTCTCTTTTGTTGCATTTTCGTTCGCATCATCTAAAGCTTTCTTCTTCTGTTGTACTTGAACCAATGTTGTTGCGCCAGATGATATTGTTTCCTCTAAGTCTTCAACTTCATCTTTTTTACTGTTAATTGAAATTTGTTCCGCTGCTGTTATTTCTGATTTTGTTTCAATTCCATAGTCTGTATAAAGCTCATTTAACATAAGTGATGTATCTTTATCAAACTTCTCGTCGGCGACAAACTCATCATTTGCATAGCCCATATCAATTAATGACTGTTCGAGCTGTTTGATGTCTGGACCCTCTTTTGATGTTTCATCGAGTGTTCTGTAATACGGAATCATCCCTTCAAGTAAAATTACTGGTTTTCCATCTACTGCATACAACACTTCTCCAAAGCCAATTACCTCTCCTTCCTCAGGTAAATAGGTAACAACTCCTGTAAGAGATGCTTTTATAGAAGACTTATCAACCTGTCTTATGGTTCCGTTGTATTCTTCTTTCTTTTCAAGGTCTCCCTTCTTTATTTCAACAGTGGTTAGCGTTAGTGACTTGGATACATCGTTTTCAACATTATCTGAAGAAAGAAAAACTACAGCACCAGCTATTGAAAAGATGAGGGTAATCAGTAATATTTGGTTGCGTTTTTTATTCTTCATCTTCTTCCTCTCTCTCTGTTAACCCATGCTCTTCTTCAACTATCTCTTCGCACTTCATCCATGTTTGCACAATTGGATCTTCTTCCCGTAGCTCCCAATCTTCGTCTATATAGAAGCTTAAATCTATTTCTGGATTAAAAGGGTTTGGATCAGCTACATTGTCATACCCCTGGTCTCTAAAACATTCTGCCATATGTAGATTGAAATCCCACCTTTCCTCTAATTCAGCAGGGTCTTCCCATTCTTGTTCGTCATTTACCCCCCAAAGATTGTAGGTTTTGGCGCAATCTTCAATAACACTCCATAACTCTTCTTGTTCAGTTGGAGACAATTCTTCAAAAATCGCTGAAACAGAAAAATATAAATCCATAAAGTTTTTTGGGTCACTAACGTTGTAGCTGTTCTCTCGTAAACACTGGGCTAATACAATTGGAGAGTCTTCATCAGAGACGGCCTCAGTCTCTCCTTCTACTAAAGAGAGTGCCTCCTCTCCAAGTTCTCGACCTTTATCAGTATCCATTATTGACGTCACTCCATTCTCTTTTGGAGAAAAGGAACACATAGTAATAATTGCAATAAGTAAGGTATATTGAAATCTTTTCATTTCTTTCCTCTACCTAAACTCCAACCTTCTTCGGAACATTCTTCAAGTTTTTCTTTTAATTCTTCTCGGCTCATCCCGCTACTTTGTAGGTTAATCTTTGGGTTTTCTTGAGTAGGATCTGCAACCTCTACACCTTTGTCTCTGAGGCATTGTGCTAACCCAACATTGTTGTCATAAAGCTCTGCCATAACCTCTGGGTTCGAAGTTTTCCTTTCAACCCAAAGATCGTTTCTTTCTATGCAAATCCTAATCTGTTCTTGAAAGTCAATCCTCTTCTCCTTACTAAGCCCTTCCTGAAAAGAGTTAATTGTTTGTTTCATTTCTTCATTATCAAATGGAGTTTGAACATTGTAGCCCTCTTGTCTTAAACATTCTGTTAGCACCGTTCCATAATCTTCTTCTGACAACTCGCTCTCTAAAGGAGTGGTTGTAGTCTCCAGGGAAGCAACTTCATTGCCTTCTTGGTTTGTACAAAAAATAAGCAAAATAAAGAAAGGGGTTGATCTTAAGATACTTCTCATGGTTATTAGAAATTAAGGAGCTCTTCGAAAGAAAGTGGTCCAAAAAACTTAAATTGGACTTCTCCTTTTGTATCAAGAATCAATGTTATGGGTTGTCCAATAATACCGTAGGTCTCTCTCATTTCTTTTGTTGAAAACCCTACTCTTAAGTTATTAATCATATTGTCTTCAATAAACTTGTTGGTAGGGTCTCTTTCACTGTGAGCTAGGGCTAAAACATCAAATTTCACTTCTAGTTCTTTTATCCTTGCATTAATTATTGGTAGCTCTCTTATACAGGTGGGGCAATAATCAGCCCAAAAAATAATTAATGTTGGTTTATCGCTTAAAGCCTCCGTTTGGATATTCCCTTTTTTGTCTATGTAGGAAATACTTAATCCATCTCTATTAATCTCTGTTTCTGTATTTTGGTCTAAAACTGTATTGACCTCTGCTCCTGCAGATGAACAAGATAAAACCAATACACTTAGAATCGCAAGATTTTTTCTCATAAGTAAATTAAACCATTTACCCAGGAAGGCTCCAGGGACTGTAGTTATCTAAATTAATTGTTCTAACATTATTCTTATCCAAGGCAGCAACAATTTGTGTTCTGTGTTCCGTAGCATGATTAATCATGGTCGAAATTATCATTGAAACCTTACTTGTTCTTTCACCTTTTGAGGTCATGTATGTTATGTCCACGTCTTCTCTCTCTACATGTTTTAAAAAGCTTTCATCTATCTTTTCAAGTTCTTCTATAAGTTCCTTTATTAACTCTGGACCTTCGGTATTTTTTAATTCAAATTTTGAAAAAGGCTTTCCGTCTAGTCTTTGACTAAATAAATACGCTGCTCCCACAATATGAATCATTATTTTTTTAACTGTCCATTCAGGATCTATTACATAATATTCTAAAACTTCGTCATCTAGCTTTGAAATCTCAGTATAGATTTCTTTATTAGCCCATTGCATATGTTTGATTAACAACTCTACTGAAATCATTTGTTCTCTAATTCGTCTAGTCTTTTTTCTAAACTTTTTACTTCCTGCTTGAGAACCTCGATCTCGTCTACATTTTTTGCAGACCTAACATATCGTTCATTTTGCCACTTTATACCCCATTTGGTTAGTGGGATAGAAACTGCGGCGATAGGAATCATAATCCAGGCTTCTCTAAGGGTTCCTGTCCAAGCTATTACAGCAAATACTCCTCCAAAAACAAGATACATAAAGTACATGATCACCTTTTCCATACCTTGTGTGAATTTTATTTCTTTATTTTCTAAAGACTCCATGTGTATATTTTACTTTCCTAATAGTTTAGCTTTTGTATCCTCAGGAATTGAAGTCGGCTTCTTTGTCTCTAAGTTTGTATACACCCATACTGCCTCGCATGTACCTACTAATTCACCTGTTTCAACAAGGAACATTCCCATCAAAAAGGTGAGGCTTGAGTTCCCGAACTTAACTGGTTTTAAGCCTATTTCTATTTCATCATCTAGATAGAGGGGTTTGTAATACCCTATGGTTATTTGAACCGTATGAAAGTCATGGCTACTTTTCTCGACCTCTTTCTCGTAGTCATAGTTAACACTTTTAAAGTAAGCAAGGCTAGCTTGATCGTAGAAAGCTGCGTGATTAGAATTGTGCACTATTCCTTGCGGATCTACTATACAAATAATTGAGTTTTGGGCTCAATTCCTCCTGTTAGTGGCATGGCATATTCAAAAAATTCATTTGTAACATATGGTTTATCAGGTGATAAGTAGTTGTTAGGCATGTTCTTTGTTCCTTTTGCAACCTTACTTAAGTCTACACAGTCGACCTCAGAGTAGTATTCTTCTGAGTCCTCTCTTTTTAAGATTATGGAACCACTCTCTCTTTGGTTTTTTGTACACACCTCTACAGAATAAGCACCGACCCTCTCTGCCTCTTCTGAATCAACTTGTGAAACATCGGCAATAAATGATCTTTGTAGGTACCCAAAGGTATCTGCTCTTACTCTTGCTCCTTCTATGTTTCTAGAAATTACATCAGAAAGGGTGTCTCCCAAGGCTCCTGATCCAGAAAGCTGAATATTACCGTGGCTGTCTTTTTTTCCCGCAAGCTCAGAGGAAGCGTCTCTTGCATATGTCTGTAAAAAGTATTCTCCTTTTTCATTTTGAATTCCTTCTGAAACTGCAACGACACACCTTCCTAGGTTTTCGTAAACCTCTAGAACATCTTCCTTAAAAGAATCTAAATCGAAAACCTTTTCTGGTAAATATATTAAGTGTGGTCCATCCTCATTGTGCGACTTCCCTAACACGCTAGCAGCCGTAAGCCAACCGGCGTGTCTTCCCATTAAAATGTTAATCTTTACACCCCTTAAACTCCTGTTGTCTGAATCATCTCCTTGGAAGGCGTGTGCAACAAATCGTGCTGCTGATCCATATCCTGGTGAATGGTCTGTTTCAAGGAGGTCATTATCTATTGTCTTTGGTATATGGAAAACTTTCATTTCAAAATCTAAACTTTTAGCACCTTCGAAAATCAAGTGTGCTGTCTCTGCAGAATCATTCCCACCTATGTAGAAAAAGTTTCGAATATCTTCTTTTCTGAATGTGTCTAACAGTTGATCTATTTCTTCGGCGCTAGGCTTCTTTCTAATTGAGCCAAGTGCTGCAGCTGGAGTTTTTGATATGCCGTGTATCTCAGAATCACTTAAGCTACTCAAATCTACATAGTCTCCTGAAAGCATTCCGCTTATTCCGTGTCTTGCCCCAAGGATTTCATCAAAGTTTCCTATAGAAGATTTTATAAATCCAGCTAAAGATTTGTTAATTACAGCTGTGGGGCCTCCTGATTGACCAATTATAGCTTTTCCTGTGGTCATAAAATCTTTAGCTAGCCCCTTTATAAACAGATATAAAGTTTCTGTAGCTTTCCGAAATTTCGTCTACGGCCTCTTCTCTAGATAGGTCTTCAGATACCCAGTTTTTCAGAGATTCCCAAAAAATAGATCTCCCTATAGCGAAGCCCTTGTAGCCCTCTATATTAGCTCCCGCAGATAGCCATTCGTTAACTTTTTCATTATTTGCTCCTCTACCCAGCACAACAGCAATTACCCCTTCTCTGTCTCCGTCTCTAATTGCAAAAGAAACCTTCTCGCAGTCCTCTTTTTTGTCCAGGCCTTCTATCTTCCATATATCTGGATCTGCTCCTCTCTCTCTCATCTCTTCTACAACCTTAACTGCTAAACCGGGTCTTACCTCTGAGTCGTATCTCTCTTGATTTCCGTCTACTCTTTGAAGTTGTTCTTCTGTCGGTGGAACTAAAAACTCTAAAAGAAACTTCTTTTGGTTTTCTACTATCCAGTCCGAAAGTTTTTTAATCCTCTCTCCCTGAGTTTCCCTACTTCCTCTCTCGTCATCTGGGTTCCACCTAACCAGTATCTTTATAAAGTCTGCACCAACTTCATGAATTTTTTCACCAAAATTCTCTCCGTATTCAAAGTCAAATATTTTTTGTCCTGATTTTTCAACAGGAGCAGCAAATTTTATCCCTACGTCTTTTGCTTCTTCTTGGACATGAAGGCCGAATCTTTCATCAACAAGAATTGCACAATTTTCTTTAGACTCCCCTTTATTTAAAGCAGATTTAAATCCGTCAAAAATAATTGACTTCATTTCTATAACCTTTTTTTCTTCCTCTTCTGACGGATCTCTTCCCTCAACCCCCAAGAGACCCTTCGTAAGAGTTCCCCTGTGGTCAAAAGCTAGAATATATAGGTCTGAATTGTACCCTTTCAACTGTGCTCCTTTGTTTTTCTTGTCCTATTATTCATGATAAGCACTGAAGAGATAATAACAACTATATAAAACAACCAATGCAAGCTATCTCTTTTCTCGTTTTCCACAGTTTGAATCAAGCCCGTCTGCACTGCTATATCTTCTAATAAGTCAACTGACGATATTCCCCAGTTGTTTGCTAAATTTTCTTCAAGATAGATTATTTTTTTGTTTTTTACCGCTGAGATATTGGACCAGCTTGGTCGATTTTCTACTCTACTTCCAACTCCTTCTTTGTGTCCAACAAGGATTATCTCTGGATTTTTTTCAATTATTAACGATTCTTCAATTTTTGGATATTCCTCTTGGGTGTTGACGTTGTCTACTATGTTGACAAAGCCAAGTTCTGTATAAAAGGTATTTGATCATATACTTCATTTAAGTTCTTGGCAGGTGGAAGGAAGATTAAGTCTATGTCAGAACCTAGGAAAATTTGTTCTAACTCTTCATTTTTAAATGCAATAATCACGTGGGTTGGTTTTAGTGATAGTATTTCCTCGGTGTTAACAATATAAGAATCGACCCTCTTTATGTTCTTAAACCTCCCCTTTGAGACATGTTTGTCTACAGCAGTTAAATAGTTGTCAGCTCCTAGTTCTAAAAGAATTTCAGAGTGTGTTGTTGATAAAGAAACAATCCTCGGCTTATTTTCTTGGTTCTCGAGAAAAAAGGTAGCCGAGACAAAAGCCATAAGTAGGAATATTTTTCTCCTCTTAGACATCGTTAAGAAAAACTTCTTCAAACCTTTGCTTGTTCACAATTAGTTCAGAACTGTCTTCTTTTACAGATACAACTGCAGGTTTGGGAACTCTATTATAGTTGCTTGCCATTGAGTATGTATATGCCCCTGTTGATGTTGACATTAAAATATCTCCTTTTTTTGTTTCGCTTGGAAGCTCTGCATTTTCAACAAGAAGGTCTCCTGATTCGCAGTGCCTACCAGAAACTGCAAATATTTTTTTTTGCCCTGAATTGTTGCTTATGTTAAATAGCTTGTGTTCGCTTCCATAAAGCGCTGGTCTTGGGTTGTCAGACATACCTCCGTCTACCAAAATATAGGGTTTTTCTCCTCTGTCTGATTTAATTGCACCAGTGGTATATAAAATTACGCCTGGGTTGTTAACTATTGCTCTTCCTGGCTCTACCATAAGCCTATAATCGCTTCCCCAAGACTTTTTTATTCCGCTATTTATTGCGTCGTTATAGGCTGAAAGATCTTCGTCAAAGTCGTCCCCTGCGTAGGGAGAGAAAAAGCCTCCGCCCGCGTTGAAGATTGGTTCTTTTTCTATTTTGTCAATAACCCTGGTTAAAAAAGATCCGGCGGTCTCCATTGCCATAAAGTATTTTTGAGGGTCTTTTATTTGGCTGCCGATATGGACGTGTACTCCTTCAAGGTTAAGGTTGTTAAGGTTGTGAATCTTTTCAACAACCTCTTCTGCGTGTGTGGGTGATATCCCAAACTGCTGCTTTTGTCCAGAGGTTAAAACCATGGGGTGTGTTTCTGCTCCCAGATCAAGATTTAACCTAATTAAAACGTTTTGCTTTATTCCAAGCTCTGATGAAACCTTGTCTATTTCTTCTACCTCTGCTCTGTTGTCTATAGATATGTGTCCCCCTTTGTTTTTAATAAAATAAAACAGCTCCTCTTTTGACTTAAATGTTCCATTAAATAGAGATGTCTCGAGTGTTCCTATTGATTCTTTCACTGTTGACATTTCTCCTCCTGAGACAACGTCTGTTCCCCAACCCTGTGTCTCTAGCTCTTTTACAAATGCTTTACATATAAACGCCTTGGCTGCATATCTAAATAGAGTTTCTTCTCCAAAAGACTCTCGGAAATTAGCAAGGTTGTCTTGTATGTGTTTCCAGTCATATACATAGAGGGGTGTTCCGTGTTTTTCGGCAAGAGAAAGGAGAGAGGTTTTATTAATGCTTACCTCTTTCGCCGAAAGGTCTAGGTTTTTGGGTAGATAATTGTTCACGTTGTTAGATTAATGTAAAAGTAGTTCTAATAATATAGATTTATTTGGTATCTAGCTACTTACCGAACCTTCTTTCTCTTTGTGCGTACTCTCTTAGGCATCTTAAAAAATCAATCTTTCTAAACTCGGGCCAGTAAACATCATTAAACACAAACTCTGAATAGGCAGACTGCCAAAGCAAGAAACCGGAAAGCCTTGCTTCTCCGCTTGTTCTTATTACCAGGTCTAAATCGGGAGAGTTAGGAGAATAGAGGTGTTTTCTAATCTCTTCGTCAGTTATTTTTTCAACAAGTTCTTTGCTGTTTTTTGAAGAAGGATATTTTTCCTCTAAAAGACTTTTTACAGCATCTAAGATCTCTTGCCTTCCACCATACCCAAGGGCTATTGTTAATTCTTTCCCACCTATAGACCTAATAGATTCGACTTTAGAGATTAGATCTATCATAGACTCTGGTAAAAGCTCTTTGCTTCCGACAAACCTTATTTTATAGTCGTCAAAAGTGTCGCTGGTTGTGAAGTCTTTGAACAACTCTTCTAATACCTTGTAGTATGGGCCTAACTCTTCTTTCGGCCTATTCAAGTTTTCTTTTGACAAAAGCCAGCTTGTAATGTGGTTTATGTTGAGGTTGCTACACCAAGATAGGCATTCTTTAAATGTATTTATTCCTATCCTATAGGAGACTTCATAACTAAGAAGCCCCTTCTCTCTTGCATATCTTCTGTGTCCGTCGTGAATTAATCCTATGTGTTTTGGGAGATCGTTTTTCTCTAGTTTATTTAAAAGGCTCGTTTCATAAAGGGAGTAAACAAATTTTTCTATACCCATCTTCGGTTGTTAACTTTTTTTACCGGGCGTGGTTCTACAAAGATCTTCGACTTCTTCTATCTCTCTAGGAACTGCTTTTGTAAGGTTTATAGGGCCTTTTTCTGTACAAACAATATCGTCTTCGATTCTAATCCCTATACCTAAAAGAGCTTCTGGAACCTTATGAGAAACTTTCTTTGCTTCGTCTACTTCCTTTTTCTCAATCTTTGTAGCCTCTTCCATTCCTAGGTCCCGTCTTCTCTCTTTTATTTTCTTTGGATCTCTCTCTAAAATGGGGAAATCAATTATCGGTTTATTTTCCTTAATATAAATCCCTGGTTCAATTGTTGTAACCATTCCTTCTTCAAACTTTCTTGGTTTGTTGTCTAGGTCCACCGATCCTGCATCGTGAACATCTAATCCCAACCAATGTCCTGTCCCGTGCATGAAAAACTGAAAATAGTGCATCATTGAAATTGTTTCCTCTATATCGTAAGGAACTAGTCCAAGGTCCACAATTGATCTGCTTATGTTTTTAACTGTTTCTTCGTGTACCTTTTCCATAGAGGACCCCTTGGTAACAGACTTTATTCCCTTCTCTTGTGCAGATAATACTTCTGTGTAAACATCTTTTTGTTCTGGAGAAAAGGAACCGGAGACCGGGAAGGTTCTTGTTACATCAGAAGAATACATGTTGTACTCTGCTGCTGCATCTATTAACAACAGGTCCCCTCTTTTTAACTCATCTCTATTGGTCGAGTAGTGTAATACACAAGAGTTTGATCCTCCAGCAACAATTGATGGATAGCCAAGCCTTTCTGCTCCCAGTTTATAAAAAACACTCTCCATTTCGGCAGCAACTTGGTATTCATAAAGACCTGGTTCTGTGTACATCATGGCTCTAATGTGTCCTTGTGTGGTTATTTCACACGCTTTTGTTAATCTATCGAGCTCTTCGCTGTTTTTAACCAACCTCATCTCTGAAAGAATTGGGAGTATTGGGTGTATTGTTGCATCGCTAAAACCAGCTCCTCGTTGATCATATGGAATGGATTTTTCAAGCAATTTTCTATCTAGTTTTTCAAAATCTTTTGAGGAATAGTCTAGGTATATATTTGAGTGTCCTTTTACTAGTTCTTCGAACCTTTTCTCGAATTCTGTATTTGAGTAAGCCTTTGTTGCTCCATATTCTTTCTCTGCAGCCTCTACACCTATTCTTTTTCCGTCCCAGGTTTCCATTTCTTCGTTTTTCTCTAAAACAAAAAGAAAAAGTTCTGGTTTGCTTTTTTTAACCCTAATAATTGCGTGGGCTTCTGGTTCGGGCCAACCTGTCAAATAGTGGAAGTATGAATTTTGTCTAAACGGGTACCAAGTGTCTGCGTTTCTGTATTGAACATTCCCGCCATGTAACACAACAACGCCTTCTTTTATCCTATTAGATAGATCATTTAGTTTTTTTGTGTGGTCTTGTTCCATAAAAACAGAGTAACTTAATTATGGAAACAAAACTAATAATTATTTCTAGTTTTAACTTGCTCTTACAGGCATTAATAGGTGTTTGTAGTTGTCTGTTTCACCTTGAATTAGTAACGGTTTTTGGTTTCCTGAAAAGCGCAAATAAACCTTTTCTCCAATTAAAGAACCTATGGCCTCCATTAAAAAAGTTGGGTTGAAAGACATTTCGAAACCCTCTACTTCTTTTATGTCTACCCCAAGCATTTGGCAAAACACGTCCTCTTGCCCCCCTCCGACGTCTTGGTTTGTACTTGTTATTTTTAAGGTCTCGTTTGAAAAAGAGAGTTGTACAGGTATATAACCTTCTGCTACTACTGAGCTTCTGTCTAGAGCATCCATTATTTTTTCCTTCTCTACCTCTACTGAGAAAATTGTTTCTTTTGGAAAAAGGTTTTTGTAGCTTGGGTAGTCTCCTTCTATTTTTCTTAAAGAAACTTGGTAAAGGTTGTTGTAAAAATGAACCTCTCTTTCTTCTACAAAAATACTTATAGGCTCTTCTGTTTCCTCAAACAACCTAACAACCTCGTTTAGTCCTTTTTTTGAGACAACCCCGATATCTTTTGGAGAGAAGCCTTTTAGTTCTTTCGATGCAAGTCTGTAGCTGTCTGTTGAAACGAGGTTCACTGTTGTTTCTTCGTCTCCTTTATCAAACAAAACCCCTGTTAAGACGGGTTTCGATCCTTCTTGTGCAGAAGCAACACCTACCTGGTTTATAGCTTCAAACAGTTCTTCTTTGTTCAACACGGCGTCTTTTTTTGGAAAGACCTTTTCTTCTATGAGCTCTTTGGGATAACCTTCTTCATCTAGTTTTCTAAGGTTGAAGACCGATGTTTTTGTTTCTATCTTTAGCTCTTTTCCAACATCTGAAATTGTAACTTCTCCCATTGGAAGTTTTCTTATTACCTCTGAAGCAACTCTTCCATTTATTAAACACTGACCCTCTATTTCTGTTTTCAAAGACAAGGAACCTTTTATTACAATGTCCAAATCTGATCCTATAAGAACTATCTTTTCTTTTTCAACAGAAAGGTAAACACCTTGTAGGCTAGGTATTGAAGGTTTTGGGTTAACAGCTCTAGAT
>LULT01000056.1_pt2 | contig 15285 bp, 15 predicted proteins | sample 728141 | NCBI WGS metagenome assembly LULT01 (sample SAMN03860282, study PRJNA289734) | marine metagenome | biome: seawater column; feature: ocean; material: water; isolation source: Red Sea water column Station 108 - depth 100m | place: Saudi Arabia: Red Sea | collected 2011-10-15 | depth 100 m | reverse complement strand
AATGGACACCAATAAGTCATTTTCCCATCTTTAGTTTCATAAAATGATTTTCTTCCAGAAGAAAGCATTTCGTCTACCCAAACAGGAACTTTTCTATTTTCTGCTTTCATTTTTTCAACAGATCTCTCAACTCCAATAGCATCCCAAGATTCAAATATCCCTATTTGTCTTGTAAAGCCCCATTTCATAGTATTATCAATTTCAATAATGCTGTCGGCAATTTCTGGAATCATTTCTGCCGTATAGATTAGCATTGGAGCATTGCATTCCCATAGGAATTTTGCAGCTTTATCATCTAAGAATGTTATTGCTTGTAATCTTGTTCTTAAATCTTTAATGCCTTTTCCTACTCTAAGCGTATCAAATATGCTTTTCTTGGTAGGAGTATATTCCATAGTATCAAAATCCAAAGAAAGAATCTGTTTTCCTTCTTTTTTATACCATCCTGCACCTGTTTTTTGACCCAATCTTCCATCTTTAACAAGTTTTATCAATAAATCATGGGCTTTGAATTTTTCTCTTTCTTGTTCGCTTTCTGTTGTAACTCTCTCATACATATTGTTAGACACATTAAGCGCTGTATCTAAACCAACAATATCTTGGGTTCTGAAATATGCACTTTTTGCATTCCCAATGAAAGTTCCAGTTAGTGCATCTACATCTTCAACAGATAGTCCCATTTCTAATGCTTTTTCAAGAATAAGTCTACCATTTGCATTAATTAATCGATTTCCAATAAATCCTGGAGTATCTTTTGCATGAACAATTCCTTTTCCTAATATAGTTTCTCCAAAATCAGCAACTGCATCATAGATATCATCAGATGTCTTATCGCCTTTAACTAATTCTAAAAGTTTTAAATATCTAGGAGGATTAAAAAAGTGAGTGATAAGAAATCTCTCCTGCACATCATCAGGAAGAACTTCAACAAGATTTGCTAAAGGAATGCCTGATGTATTTGATGTTAGAATCGCATCTTTTTTCAAATGAGGTAATAATTTTTTATATACATCATGTTTAATCTCAATTTTTTCTGCAACTGCTTCAATAATGAGGTCACAATCATTGAGTTTTTCTAAATCATTATCATATGTACATGCAGTAATTAAAGATACATTCTTCTTACTAAATAAAGGTGCAGGTTTTAAGCTTGTTAAAACATCTACTCCTTTTTTTGCTAGCTCTTCATCAATATCAAATAATAATGATGGAATACCAGCATTTGATAGATGTCCAGCAATCTGTGCACCCATAACTCCAGCGCCTAATACTGCACATTTCTTAATCTCAATAGACATTTATTCACCCCTTTTAATAATTGTGGTAATTCCCATTCCAGTTCCAACGCACATGGTTGCAAGTCCCATTGATTTATCTTGTTGTTCCATGACATTTAACAATGTGGTAATAATTCTAGTGCCAGAAATACCTAATGGATGACCTAAAGCAACTGCACCTCCATTAAGATTTATTTTATTGATATCCCAATTTGCTTTCTTAATACAATAAAGAGATTGCGCAGCAAATGCTTCATTAATTTCCATTGCATCAATATCGTCTATAGTTAAACCAGTATTTTTTAAAGCTTTTTCTGTAGCTGGAATTGGACCAGACCCAAACATTCTCCAGTTCACGCCTGCAACAGCTCTTCCCTCAACTGAGGCTCTAATTTTTAATCCATGTTCTTTAGCATATTCTTCACTTGTTAAAAGCATTGCAGATGCACCAATTGAAAAAGGGCTGCTTGTGGCAGCTGTTACAGTGCCATCAGCTCTAAAGGCTGGATTTAATGATTTAATCTTCTCAACATTAGGTTTTTTTGGACCAGTATCTTTCTCAAACGTTGATCCATCTTCTAAGGCAATTGGAATAATTTCATTATCAAATTTTCCAGCTTCTTGAGCGGCTAATGCTTTTTCATGAGAATTAATTGCAAAATCTTCTTGCTCTTCTCTTGAAATACTTAATTCATCAGCAAGTAATTCAGCTCCTTCTCCCATAGAGATATAATAATCTTCTTCAGCAAGTTTAACATTAAAATCAGGAGCAAAACCTCCTTGTGGAATTGTAAACATATCTTCAACTCCTCCAGCAATTCCAACTTGAATATCTCCAGCTTCAATTGCACTACTAACAAGATGTAAAGAAGTCATTGCTGATCCACAATATCTATTAATTACATTTGCAGCAGCAGTATCTGGAATACCAGCTAAGACTGATGCACCCCTAGCTACCAACATTCCTGTAGGCCCCTCAGGAAAAGCACATCCTAAAGAAACATCTTCTATTGCATTTACATCTAAATTTTCATTACGATCTAAAAGACCTTTAATAACCTGGCCAGCAATTTCATCTGGCCTATTACCAATCAAAGCACTCCCTTTGGTTCCAATGGCTGATCTTACACCATCAACAATAACAGCTTTACTCATTTCTAACTCCTTTTAATAATTTTTAATTGGATATCCAACAGCTTCAACAGTTTTTTCACCAATAATTTTTTTAATTTCTATTGTATCTGTATTTAGAAGCAATCTTTTTCCTAATTTTTCTAATTTATCTTGAATATCTTTTGGAATATTTCCTTCAAATATATGGTTTAATATTCTTCTAGCATGTTCCATAACTCTTGGGCCTTCTTCTGCAACATATGCTTGCAAACAAAGACCTGGTAATTCATCAGAATGCTTTTTATAAAGTTCAGTATTCTGCAATACTCTATTCATAGTTCCATCAGCTACATAGGAAAAAATCAATATGTCGGCTAAATTTTCCATAACCATCTGTTCAACACCAATGTCCTGTCCAAACTTGCTTAAAGCTTCATTTAAAGCAATAGCATAAATAGCTTTCGATGCTTCGATACACTCAGCTTCTGGCTTGTAATCACCAACATATCCGCTATCAACTCCATTAGATGAATATTCATCAATTTGATTTAAATATTCTCTAAAACCTAGTTCTCCAGTAAGAGTTTTTGTAATCATATCTCTACCGCAAAGCATTCTATTGATTTCGTTTGTTCCTTCCCAAATACGATTAATACGTTCATCGCGATATGCACGTGCCATAGGATATTCTTCAATGAAACCGTATCCACCAAAAATCTGCACACAATGGTCGACAACTTCTCTAGTTGACTCACTGCCATATACTTTAACCATAGAATTTTCAGCAATAAATCTTTCCGTTGTATTACCCTGTTTAACATAATACTCTTTATCGTTTTCATCTAAATCATTAATGGCGTCTTGCTGTTGCCCAATCGTATCATAACACATACTATCTAATGTATACGTTCTAACGACGCAATCACCTAATTTCTCTTTAATAGAACCAAAATTAGATATGCTTTGTCCAAATGCTTTTCGCTCTTTAGCATATTCTGCAGTTGCTTGGAGTGCAAGCATTTGACCACCCATAGCACCTGCTCCAAGTTTAAATCTTCCAATATTTAGTCCACAAAATGCTGGGCCAGCTCCCTCTCCAACTTCACCAAGTAAATTTTCTACAGGAACTTTGCAATCTTTGAAATATAATGGAGTTGTTGATGATCCATGCATCCCCATTTTCTTTTCTTCTGCACCAATTTCAAATCCAGGAGTACCTTTTTCAATAACGATAGATGAAAATTTTCCATCAATCTTTAGCGCAACTGTAAATACATCTGCCCATGCTCCATTAGAAATAAAAATCTTCTGGCCATTGACTATATAGTGTTTACCATCATCAGATAATACTCCAGTAGTTTTTGAATTAGTAGCATCAGAACCAGCTTCAGGTTCAGTTAATCCAAATGCAGCAATTTTTTCTCCACTACAAATTCCAGGAAGCCATTTTTCTTTTTGCGCATCATTTCCATACCAAATAATTCCTAAACTTCCAATAGAAGTCTGAACATTCCAAATAGTAGTAAAGGATGAATTCCCACCTTTAGCGATTCCTTCAGCTAGAATACACATTCCTGTTTTACTCATAGCAGAACCACCATATTTTTCAGGAACATCCACTCCTAATAATCCTAATTCACCCATTTTTTTTAACAGTTTACGAACTAGTTCTTCATTTTTTTCTTCAAGCTGATCATGTGCTAGAGGTAAAATTTCATTTTCTGCAAAGTCAGACATTAATTCATAGATAGCTTTCTCATCATCTGAAAAGTCTTCTTTACAAAATACTTTCCTATCTCCAACTCTTGTTGTTAAAAATTTTCCACCCGTTTTCATAGCGTTAAGATCTGGCATTTGAGAAGAAGTAGATTGCTCCTCAACCTTATTATCTATATTCTTATCTTCTGTTGTTGTTTGTTGTTGTTCTGACATACTTACTTCCTTCTTATTTAAGCTTTATAAAGATTCAAAATATAATCTGATATTGTATCCATATAAACAGAAGCATCTCCCGCTTTACTTTTATACAATGTAAACCAAAAGATACCTTCAATATTTAATATTAATGCAAGAGCTGCAGTTTTTGGGTCAACTCTTTTAAATTCTTTATTTTTAATTCCTGTTTCTATAATTAATTCAATTGCTTTTTGAAATCGATTATAAACTTTCTGCATTGCATTTTTAAAATCTTTATCATTTCTAGATATAGACCAAAAAATAGGCAAGCATTCATAAGGGGTTGGATCTTTTTTCATTTGTTCTCCGAATGTTTTAAATAATGTTTTTAATGATTTCATTGCAGTTTTTTGCTTATTAACCTCTTCAGCCATGATATCTGTATACTTTCTTTCCCAATAATCGATTACATCAAGATATACTTCCTTTTTAGAAGAAAAATAATGGTAAATAGCTCCTTTGCTCATATTGGATTCTTTCACTATATCATCCATAGTGCTATTATAATATCCTTTTTTAGTCATAACAGTCAGTGCTGACGCTAAAATGATTTCTCTCTTTTTATCTCTAGTCTCTTTACTCATAGACCGACCAGTCGGTTTGAATAAAATAAATAATCCTTTTATTTATTACAAGAATTATACTTTGTTTTAAGTATTACTCATTTTTTGTAATATGTGTTTGATTTATGGTGACAAATAAAAGAAAGAAACTTGTAATTGCACCATCGCTTCTTGCAGCAGATTTTTCTGATTTAAAATCAGAAATTAATTACTGCAATGATTCTGATTGCACATGGTTACACTTAGATATTATGGATCAACAATTTGTTCCGAATCTGTCTTTTGGTCCAGATGTGGTCAAAGATATTAGAAAACATTCAGATTTATTTTTTGATGTACACTTGATGGTTAGCAATCCATTTGATATGCTTGATTCATTCATTGATGCAGGAGCTGATGGAATTTCATTCCATATTGAAGCAACTGAGTCGCGCTTTACATTCCCTCCTAAAATTTTAATTAACAAAATAAAACGTGCCAATCTTTTATGTGGAATTGCAATTAAACCAAAGACAGGATTTAAAATTATTGAAAAATATATGGAATTTATTGACTATGTAGTAGTTATGTCTGTAGAACCAGGTTTTGCTGGACAAAAATTTATACCAGAATCAATAGATAAGATTAAAGAAATTCGTTCATTTATCGATGAAAAAAATTTAACAGATCAAGTATCAATACAATGTGATGGCGGAATAAAATTGCATAATGCTAAAGATGTGATTAATGCAGGAGCAAATGTATTAGTTGCAGGATCTGAAGTCTTTCAATCAGAAGATCCAATTGATACAATAAATAAAATGAACCAATTATGAATTATAAATCTATAGAAAATTTTAGTCAATGGAGTGAAGAAGAAAAAAATCATTTTACAGTAAATGTCATTAAAGGACTTGTAATCGATGGAGTGAGAAAAGCAAATTCTGGGCATCCTGGTGGACCAATGTCACTTGCTGATTTTTCATATATTTTATATTCCGAATTTTTAACATTTGATCCAAATAATCCTGATACTGAATCAAGAGATAGGGTTGTATTATCAGTCGGACATACATGCATGCTTTTATATGTAATCCTTTATCTGTCTGACATACTAGATATGGAAGATTTGAAAAGTTTCAGACAAATTGATAGCAGGACGCCTGGTCATCCAGAAATTGAAACTCCTGGAGTTGATGCAAATGCTGGCCCTCTTGGACAAGGTGTTGGAATGGGTATTGGAATGGCAGTAGCAGAAACAATGCTCCAAAGAGACAATAAACATTATACATATATTCTTGCAGGTGATGGAGATTTACAAGAACCAATAGCATTAGGTGCTGCATCTCTTGCAGGCCACTGGAATCTATCACGATTAATTATGTTTTATGATAAAAATGATATACAAATAGCAGGAGAAACTAATCGATGTGATTCTACAGACTATGTTCAACTATTCCAATCGATGAACTGGAATGTGCAAGAAATTGATGGACATGATCATAATGAGATTAGAAATGCTATAAAGAAAGCAAAAGAATCAGATAAGCCAAGTATTATCATAGGAAATACGACTATTGCAAAAGGAAGTCATTCTATGGAGAATAAAAGTGAATCACATGGTGCCCCGTTTAGTCCAGAAGAAATTGTGATGACAAAAAAGAATCTAGGTTTACCTGAAGATAAAAATTTTTACTGTCCTGATGTTGTAAAAAAATACTTTCAAAGAAATTTTGATAAAAAAATACCAAGTGATTGTGATATTGCAGATTTAGATATACAAAATAAATTGAGTAAAATGCCAAATATTGACTTTGGAAATGAAATAATAGCTACTAGAAAAGCTTTTGGAATGACATTAGATGAAATGGCACAACATATTCCAGAAATTGTTGGAGGATCTGCTGATCTAGATGGATCAAATTGTACAACAAACTTTGCAAATACATATGGAGATTTTTCTTCATCAAATCCTGATGGGAGAAATATTGCGTTTGGTGTAAGAGAATTTCCAATGGGTGCAATTTTAAATGGAATTTCTCTTCATGGTGGACTTATTCCTTTTGGTGGAACATTCTTAGTGTTTAGCGACTATGTTAAATCAGCAATTAGATTGTCAGCAATACAAAAATTGCATGTCTTATATGAGTTTACACATGATTCAATATTTGTTGGTGAAGATGGACCAACACATCAACCTGTTGAACATATTATGTCATTAAGACTCATTCCGGGTTTAATGGTATTTCGACCTGCAGATGCTGTAGAAACGCAATTTTGCTTTGAAGCCATTATGAAAAATAATACAAACCCTAGCGCTATCTTACTGACCAGACAAAAGCTCCCTTTAAGCAATCTTGACAATGAAAGTATCAAAAATGGAGTAAAAAAAGGTGCATATACAATTATCAATCATGAAAATCCAGATGCAATTATATTTACTACTGGTTCTGAATTAAGTCTAACATTATCAATAGTCGCCTCTTTAGAAGAAAAAATAAAAGTTGTTAATATGCCTTGCTGGGAATTATTTGAAAAACAATCTGAAGACTATAAAAAAGAGATTCTTTCTCATAATTGTAAAAAAAGAATTTCAATAGAAGCAGGAACTACAACAGGTTGGGAAAAATTTGTAGGGAAAGATGGATTAACAGTTGGAATTAACGAATTTGGGCATTCTGCACCAGGAAAAGACGTGGCACATAAGTTAGATTTTACAAAAGAGGCTATTGCATATAAAATTAAGGAGTATTTAAAATGATTATTGCATTAGGAACAGATCATGCAGGATTTGACCTTAAAGAAGTCGTGAAAAAATTTTTAGAGGAAAATAATTACGAAGTTAAAGATTTTGGAGCATATGAATATGATTCAGCTGATGATTATCCAGATTTCATTAATCCTACAGCAGAATTTGTATCTAAAAATAATGATGCAATGGGTATCATCTTTGGTGGTTCTGGGCAAGGAGAAGCAATGGCTGCTAACCGATACAAAGGAGTCAGAGCAGCAGTTTTCTATGGTGGGCCAGATAAAATAGTCTCATTATCAAGACAACATAATAATGCTAACATATTATCATTGGGATCACGATTTATAGAACCAGAAGATGCTATAAATGTAATTAAGCTATGGCTTTCTACTGAATTTGAAGGTGGGAGACATCAAAAAAGAATTGAAAAACTAGATTCTTAAAATCTTACATCAGCAAGTATTATAAAAAATAGTAATACAAAATAATATAGAGACGTTTTAAAAATTAATTTTGCATTTTGTTCGTTTTGCTCAATAATAAATGGCAAACAACATAGCATATATATATTACTCAGAAAATAAGCCCCTACAAGATATATTCTTCCTGAAATACCAAAAAAGAATGGTAAAGTTGATATTGGTATTAGTATCAATGCATGTATAAAAATATGTAACACAGTTTTTTTACCATTATCAATAACTGGTAACATTTTTAAACCTGCTTTTAAATAATCTTCTTTATGTATAAATGCAATGGAATAAAAATGGGGATGTTGCCAAAAAAACAATATAAAGAATAGAATCCATCCACCAGCATCAAGACTGTTAGTTGCAGCTGTCCACCCTCCTAACGGTGGTAATGCGCCAGGAATAGCTCCAACAGATGTATTAATCCAAGATATTTTTTTCAATGGAGTATATAAAAATAAATATGATGCAACGGTGCAGAAAGCAAGAACACTAGTTAAGGTATTTACTTTATCAAATAATAAATACAAACCAGAAATAATAAATATAAGACCAAGAAATGAAGCAGTAGAAAGAGATATTTTTTTTGTAGGCAAAACTCTGTATTTAGTTCTTTCCATTCTTGCATCAGTCTCTACTTCAATAATGTTATTAAAAATAGAAGATCCCGAAGAACATAATAAAGTTCCAAAAAGTGTATAAAATAATAATTCATTTGATCCAAAACCCTGATTTCCAAGGTAAAATCCAATTAAAGTAGTGGTTAAGACAAGAAAACCAATACGTATTTTAGTTAATTCTATAAGATTCTTTATCATTATGTCTTTTCGTTGACAAGAAATACAATATCATTTTGAAGTTCCATGATAGCAGCATCATCAGTGCCTTTATAATACTTTCTAATATTTTTTTGCTTATCTATCAATACAAAGCTTGTAGAATGACCTGCTGGGAGATTTAATGCTGACAGAAAAAATCCTTTTTCTGATAAGGTTGATATATAATTTTTGTCTCCCCTTAGAAAATACCAATTATTGCCATTGGAATATTTTTCAGAAAATGTTTTCAGTATATCATTTGAATCATAATCAGGATCAACAGTAATTGATACAAATTGGATTAAATCAGAATCTTTAAATCTTTCTTGAAGAATACTGAAATTTTCTGACATAATTGGACATGCATCTGGACAACTTGTAAAAACAAAACTAAGAATAGTAATTTTATCTAGAAGATTATTATCTGTAAAAATTTTTTCATTAAAATTTACTAATTCAAAACTAGGAACACTAGATACTACATTGAGATTTTGAATTTTTGACTCAGTAGCTTCACGCAGAGTAAACAATGCAACTGTGCCTAGAAAAAAGACAATAAGAAATGAGAGGATTAATTTTTTATTTAAATCATTCATTTTTTATGCAATTATACAATATAATTATTACACCAACAAGCCAAGATGAACCCCATGTATGAAATAATCTTGTAAGTTGAGGCAAATCAAAGAAAATCATCATTTCTCCAAGAAAAATTTGAAGGATAACCATGCCTGTTATAAAATATCCTAGCTGTTTTGCTAACAATAAAGAATGATTTCTAAGACTATAATTGACATAAATGCTAAAAAAGAGTAATGCAAAACCGACGATTGAGTGCATATATTTATAGTATGGCAATGCATCTAATTGATCGGATTTTGAAAATAAAGGATTTTCTATAACAATCAATTCAATGTTTGTTCTCAATCCTGTTCCAAGTAAAATTTCTATTACAATCAATATCCAAAGAAAAATTAAACTTTTTAATAATACGAGATTGCTTGTTAAGCCTTTAAAAAGATTTGAATTAAGCATTTTATATGATTTAATACATATATAACTGAGTATTGATACAAGAATAAGAGCAAACAACATATGTGCAGTTTTGATATAAGGATTTAATTCAAACCATACCAGTGCTCCACCTAATAAACCATTGATTATTACAAATATCAATGAGAGAATGGAATAGAATAATAAATTGTGATTCTTTCTAAAATAGAATATTGCTATAACATTTAAGATTATAATTGATATCCCTAAAACAACTCCGAACATACGATTAGTAAACTCAATCCATGCTAAAGTGGTATTAATCTGATTGATATCTACATTAGTTGGAGGAATCCAACCTTCGCCACATTTAGGCCAACTTGGACATCCCATCCCAGCTCCAGAAACACGAACCAATCCACCAATGAAAATAAGTAGATAAGATAAAATAGTGGCAATTACAGCAGAATTATAAAAAAGCCTGAGTTTCATCTAATGATGATCCTTGTCTCCCTCATGATGATTCTTTTCTTTATCAAGAGGATAACCGTGGTCATCTGTCAAAGGTAAAGAATTGTAGAATGCAGCTCGCTTATTAATTGGATCTTTAATCTCAGGATTCACTGCACCACGAAATTCCGTATCAGTCATTGTTATACCGATAAAAATTGCAAGAAACATTAATGAACCCACAAATATTGTTGCATTCTTTTTATCATCCCATAATAAATGCATGAAAAAAGTTGCTACAATTCCAGCTTTAGTTCCTGCAATAAGCAATGCAAGAACAATATTAAAAGATCCTAAGTCAATATATGAAGCCCATACAGTCACTGCTGTTAAGAAAAACAGTGTACCAGCAACTAATAAATAAGTCTTTAATGGTGTAATATGATGTTCTTCAGACATAATTTATCATCCTATTAAATAAAATAGTGGAAATAGAAAAATCCAAATTAAATCGACTAAATGCCAAAAAATTCCTACTGCTTCCATGTGAGTATAATATCCAGCATGCAACCTTCCTCTTGCAGTAAGAACCATTAGCCAGGCAATTAAACCCATGCCTATAGCAACGTGCAAACCATGTAGTCCAGTCATTATAAAATAAATACTGAAGAAAATATGCGGATTATTCATTGTATATAAACGATTAGTTTCTTTATCAAAAAATATATTATTGGATGCAATATAAGAGTCAATTTTTTCCTGATCATGAATTTGTTGAACAACTTCTGGGCCCATATAAGAATAGTATTCTCCAGGAAGTTGTCCAAGATGAAATTTGTGTTCATATTCTACATATTTGATTCCAAGAAAACCTAATGCACAAAGAAAAGTAATAAATAACATTAGCAATGAAAGTTTCCTCTTGTTTAACTGAATAGCCCAAATAGCAAGTGCCATAGTTAGAGAGCTAGCAATTAGAACAATAGTATTAATTAATCCTTTATTTACATCTAATAATAGGTTTGCATTAAAGAACATATCTGGATGCCATGCACGATAAATAGTATATGCAACAAATAAACCTCCAAAAGTAAGGACTTCAGTTAATATAAATGCCCACATTCCTAATTTGGATGTTTCATATTGTTGATCTACATCATAAAAATGATGATATAAATGATCAGGTGATGATTTGTCGTGACTCATTTTTTCAATGTTGGTTGAACAATAACTTTATCATAATCATATGGACCATGTTCAAGAACAGGTTCTTCCTCAAAATTATGTGGATGTGGAGGAGATGTAGTATGAGTCCATTCCATTGTTAATGCTCCCCAAGGATTTGTTCCAGGATCTAATTTATTGCTCTTTCTTAAAGACCAAAGCAAATTCATCACTCCAATAAATATAGAAAGTCCTAAAATACCAGAAAAGAAAGTGGAAGAACCATGAGTTGCAGCATATTGTGCTACTAGTTCCTCTGAACCTAAAGCGTCATAAGTGGCGTATCGTCTTGGCATCCCTCTTAGACCAAGTAAAAATTGTGGAAAAAATGTTCCATTAAAACCAATAAAAACTCCAATAGCACATATATTAGCAATAGTTTGATTATACATTTTTCCAAATGATTTAGGCCACCAATGATGTAATCCGCCAAGAAATGCAACAATAGTTCCTCCTTGCATCACATAATGAAAGTGAGCAACCACAAAATAAGTATCATGCAAATGTATATCTAATGCAACAGCACCAAGAAATATGCCTGTTAAACCACCAATGGTAAATAAGAATAAAAATGATAATGCATAAAGCATAGGAGGGGTAAAAGATACTTGCCCTCTATACATCGTTAACATCCAGCTAAATATTTTAACTCCAGTTGGAATTCCAACAAAATATGTGATAAATGAAAATATAATTTGTGAAAGAACAGATTGACCAGAAGTAAACATATGGTGTCCCCAAACTAAAAAACCAATAAAAGCAATTGATAAAGTTGAGTAAGCAATAAATTTATATCCCCACACCTTTTTCCTAGAATGAACTGGAATAATTTCACTAATAATACCAAACGCAGGAAGAATCATGATATATACTGCTGGGTGAGAATAAAACCAGAAGAAGTGCTGAAATAATACTGGGTCTCCACCTAAAGCTGGATCAAAAATACCTATACCTAACAAACGTTCAAGCATTAATAAAACCATAGTTATTGCTATAACGGGAGTAGCAGTAATTTGTACTAAAGATGTTCCATAAAGCGCCCAAACAAATAGAGGTAACTTATACCACGTTAACCCTGGTGTTCGCATTTTGTGTACTGTAGCAATAAAATTTAATCCAGTTAAAATCGATGAAAATCCTATTATAAAAACCCCCATCGTTGTTCCCATAACATTGGTATGACTTTCTGTAGAATAAGGAGTATAGAAAGTCCACCCTGTATCAACGCCTCCAGATATCATTACATATATAAAAAAGATTGCTCCAATTGTATAAAGATAGAAGCTTGCAAGATTTAATCTTGGGAATGCAACATCTTTTGCTCCTAACATCAATGGGAGAAGAATATTACCTAATGCACCAGGAATCGCTGGAATAATAAATAAGAAAATCATAATAGCACCATGTAAGGTATACATACTATTGTATTGATCGTTTGTTACAAAGTCAGCCTCTGGGGTCGCAAGCGCATATCTCATCCCTAATGCTAATAATCCACCAATAAAAAAGAAAAATAACCCACCAAAAAGATACATTAGACCAATACGTTTATGATCAAGGGTTAATAACCAAGACATAATTCCTTTTGGATGAGTAAGATAATTCTGATTAGTTCCGCTCATAAATAATCCCTTAATTTATATTAAATTTGGGAATCCTCCTTTAATGTTTTTAAGAATGCAATCAATGCATCTAATTCCCTATCATTTAATAGTCCTTGATATGTAGGCATTACATTTTGATATCCTGCTACAATCTGCGTTTGTGGTTCTAACATAGAACTACGAATATAGTTTTCATCTACAACAACAGAACTTCCATTATCCAATACTCTTTCTTGTCCCCACATTTGACTAGTTTCAAGATAAGAAGGCCCAACAAGTGCTGTTCCATCAAGAGTGTGACATGTATTACATGCTTTTTTGGTATATAGTTTTTCTCCAAGTTCTTCTAGTGGCAAATCATCATCTGCCGAACCAGCTTCTGCTAACCATATTTCATACGCTTTCTTAGGTAAAACTGTAAGTTTTCCAATCATGCCAGAATGGCTAGTTCCACAATATTCAGTACAAAAAATTGGATATTCTCCTGGTTGATTTGCATCAAACCACATAACATTATATCTGTTTGGTAAAACATCCATCTTTGCACGCATAACTGGTATATAAAAACTATGCAATACGTCTGTAGACGAAAGAATAACTTTGATTGGAGTATCCATCGGAACAACAAGTTCATTCATAGTATTTTGTCCTTCTGGATAATCATATATCCAAGCCCACTTTTGGCCCTTTACTTGAATTTCAATTGCACCATCAGGGACTGTTATCATGTCTAGATACGATTTAATGCCCCAAACAAATGTAATCATTACTAAAATAAGTGGAATAATAAAAAACATTGCTTCTAGTGTATTGTTATGATCTAAACTACTTGTAAGGCGTATATCGTCTCCTTTTTTGAAACGATATTTAATGGCTAAATAAACCATTCCAATAACAACAATTAAGAATAGCACGATAGATGCATAGAATATAAAATAAAATAAATTATCAATGTCATGTGCAAACGATGACACCTGTTTCGGAAACAAATATTCTGTTAATCTATCCACCTCAATCCCCAATTAAATAGTGATCTTTTCTCCAATAATTGTAAAGCATAAGACCGATAAAAATGAGAGTAAATATACCACCAATTCTCATAATGTTGGTAGCAAAAATAGTATAAGTATTCTTATATGGATCATAACGATAGCAAGAAAGAATAATCTTATCAAGCGTAGAACCAATTTTCCCTTCAGCAGATTCTAAAAGAGCTAATTTTAAGTCTTTCTCAAGAAATTGGATTCCATATAAATATCGAGATATCATTCCTTCTGGACTAACAATAGTCAGTGCAGCAGGATGCATATACTCATCTCGTATACGATCATAATAATAAATAAATCCAAGGCTATCTGTAATTTTCTTAATATTATCATGAGTGCCAGTTAAAAAAACCCAATTCTCATCAAGGTTGTCAATATTATACTCTTTGATGTAATTATTTTTTTTCTGATTTGCTAACTGATAACTCTCATACGGATTAATATCAATTGTAATAATTTGATATTCATCTCCTGGATCTAAATTCATCTTTTGAATACTGTCTCCGAGTCCATTTAAAATCAAACTACACAACATTGGACACTCAAAATAATTTAGAGTAATAATGGTAGGTATATCTTTATAAAAAAAATCTTTTAATAATACAGATTCTCCTTTTTCATTTAAAAATTCAGCATCTAGAGCAATAATATCACCTAATCGCTCTATAATATCAATAGGACCTTCCGCAGGAAGTTCTTTTTTTAATGTTTGAGGATATAAATAACTAAGAAGGAAAAATAATAGTATTATTCTATTCACTTTTTTCATTAAGTAACAATTCTTTAGATCTATCAATTGGTATTTGATAAATCTGTTTTTCTTTATCAATCACTTTATAAGAATTCAAAGCATCATTTTCAGATTTTTGTAAATCTATTATTTTCTCTGACCTTTTACTTAATTTGTTCTCATGTATACTGCTATCTATTACACGCTCTGTGTATTCATAAAGAAGATATATGGTCATAGCAACAATAATCACAAATATTAATGCACCAATTGCTATTGGCTTGATTGGAACGTCTTGTGTTTCATATGG
>LULT01000136.1_pt1 | contig 15405 bp, 20 predicted proteins | sample 728141 | NCBI WGS metagenome assembly LULT01 (sample SAMN03860282, study PRJNA289734) | marine metagenome | biome: seawater column; feature: ocean; material: water; isolation source: Red Sea water column Station 108 - depth 100m | place: Saudi Arabia: Red Sea | collected 2011-10-15 | depth 100 m | reverse complement strand
AACCTGAATTAGCAATGGTGGAATTAGATTTTGCAATCAAATCTGGTTTAGAGGCTATATGGATACCCCATTATGCCTCTGGAAACCGCTCACCCGGTCATTTAGCTTTAGATCCTTTCTGGCAAAAGCTTTCCGAAGAAGGTATCCCTTTTTTAATGCACGTTGGTGGTTCTCCACTACAGTTAGATAAAAGTTGGTCCGATAATGGAAAGCCGCCTAGTAAAGACTGGATGGGAGGCGGAGAAAACGTTAGAGCAAAGGATATGGTGGTTATGCACCAAGGGCCTGAAACTTTTGTCTCCATGATGGTATTAGATGGTGTTTTTGAAAGACACCCTAAACTAAGAGGTGCTAGTGTTGAATTAGGAGCTGGTTGGGTTCCTGAAATGTTACAAAGATTAGATTATGTAGTTAAAACTTGGAGCAGGGTAGATAAAAACTTAAGTGAAATAAAAAGAAAACCTTCTGAGCAAATATTAGAACAAATGGCTTTTACTCCTTTCCATCATGAAGATGTTGGAATGTTAATGGATCTTTCTCACCCTGAACTATATCTCTTTTCTAGCGATTACCCTCACGTTGAAGGAACAAGTGATCCTATTGGAAGATTTGAAAGATTTTTATCTGATCGCGATGAGCATTTAAAAAACCTCTTTTATTCTGAGAATTTTTTAAGACTCTTTCCTAACGCCAGAGTGTAGTTGTTGTGATTTGCGTAAAGACAGAAATACCAGAAGAGATATGCAATATTGATGACGAATTAAAAGCTATTTATCACAGTAACGATTGCGTTTGTATTTGGGTCTTTAAAAATAGAGAAGACAGGAATAGGTTCATGGATGAAACAGTAGGTATGCTTAAAGAGGAGCGGGAAGAGTATTTTTCGTCTTTTTACTAAACAATAATTATCGGTTATGAAAAATACAACTTATGAAGTCAAGAAATCAGAAGCTCTTCTAAAAAAAGCAAAGGAGGTCATACCAGGAGGTATATTTGGACATTATAAATACGCTATTAGAGATACTGGGCCCAAATTTTTCTCTCGTGCTGAAGGAGCTTATTTTTGGGACATTGATGATAATAAGTACATTGATCTGATGTGCGCTTATGGACCTTCCATTTTAGGTTACAAAAATCCAGAGGTTGAAGAAGCTGCTAATTCATGGTCGACCTAGCTTCTAATTTAGTAGAAATGGTTGATGCAGCGGACTGGGCTCTTTTTGGTAAGAATGGCGGTGACAGTACGAGTTTAGCTGTTATGGTTGCTAGAGAAGCAACAGGGAAAGAAAAGATTGTAAAAATCCAAGACGGATATCACGGAGTTGCTCCTTGGATGCAAGGGAAGGACCACCCAGGCATAATCGCTTCTGACGATGCCAAAGTAATCACAATTGAGTGGAATGATCTTGAATCTTTTGAAAAGGTTTTAGCAGAACAGTCCGATGAAATCGCATGCTTCATTTCTTCGCCCTACGATCATCCAGTTTCCAGAGATAACACTTTGCCTGAAGAAGGCTACTGGCAAGGTATATCAAAACTATGCAAGGAAAATAACGTAATTTTAATTATCGATGACGTTAGGGCAGGTTTTAGGATTAACCTTTCTGGTTCGAATGTAGCTTATGGCTTTACGCCTGACCTAATATGCTTTGGAAAAGCAATTGCTAATGGACATCCTTTATCTGCTCTTGTTGGCACTAACGAAATGAAAGACGCAGCTGAGAAGGTTTATTTTACGGGCACTCAATTTTTTAGTGCTTCTCCAATGGCAGCAGCAATTGCTACTTTAAAGGAATTAAAGAAATTAGACGCTGCCAATAAAATGACGGATTTCGGGCAACGCCTAAATGAATCTTTAGTGAAAGTTGCTAAGGAAAGTGGTTACGAATTAGTTGCTTCTGGCGTACCAGCTATGCCCTATTACAGGCTAAACAACGTAGATGTAAAAACGCATTTTAGATGGATAGACGAATGCGTTAGAAGAGGAGTTTACATGCTTGGGTATCACAATCATTTCGTATCTACTTGTCATACTGAAGAAGATATAGAAGCCATTAGTAATATTGCTAAACAAGCTTTTGAGACTTTATAAAAAAAATACAATAGATTTTGAAGTTTAAGATAGCTGAAGCTGATTCTCCCTTTGAAATAGTATGGGATAAAATCGGAATACCTCATGTTTATGCCAAAACCATTGAAGATGCTTATAGAGGGATGGGTTATGCCGCAGGATATGAGAGGCTATGGCAGATTCATTTAAGCTGCGCTTATGCAAACGGAGAGGCTTCAGCTCTGTTAGGAGAAAGGTTTCTCGCGCAAGACGCTTTACAAAAAGCTTTTAATGTTCATGGCAAATTAAACGAGCTTCCAGCTAGTGATGGAGATTCTATAGCAGAAGCTTATCTTCAAGGACTTAATGCTTATGTCAGGTCATTAGAAGAAGTTCCCCCTGAATTTAAACATGCCGGCGCTTTACCAAGAGAATTCACAATGTCAGATATTGCTGCTAGATACAGATTTACATCATGGTTTCAGCATAAAAGCTGGACTGAAAAGCTTGTGTTAGGAAGATTGATGGCAACACACGGAGTAGATATCTTTTCTAATCATGTCCTGCATCTCTCAGAAGAAGACAGAATTCTAGTTGAAGAATTAAAAAAACCATTAAAGCAAATTGATCCAAAAATAATTGAGTTAGCCTACCCACATGTAAAAGTTCCTTCATTTTCTGGCAGTAATAACTGGGCAGTAACAGGAGAGCTTTCAGTATCTGGTAAACCGATTTTAGCCACAGATCCTCACCAGCCTTTTACTATTCCGAGCACCTTTTTTTACGCACACCTACATTCAGATTCTTGGGATGTTTTTGGAGCTGCTTTTCCAGGTGTTCCCTATTTCATGATGGGCTATACAAAAGATGTCGCATGGGGATTAACTACAGGTTTTATAGATTGTTACGATTTATTTATAGAAAAAATAAAAGGGAACGAATACGAATCGCAGTCTGGATTAAAGCAAGTTATTTCCAGGAAAGAGATTATTGAAATAAAAGACCAATCTAATAAAGAAATTGATATTAAAAGAACTCATCATGGTGTTCTTTTAGAGCCTTTATTACAAGAGCTAGGAATAAGTAATCTTACAGATTCTCCTTACCAAACTAGCTTATATTGGTCTTTGCAAGACGTCCCTACTTCTGCAGGTGCTTTATCAAGATTACCCCTTGCTACTTCCGCGGAGGAATTTAGAAGTTTCTTATTTGAAAATGATGTATGTCCACTAGTTAATAATATTATTTGTGTAGATAAGGAAAGTAGCTTACAAAGATATATAGCGACCACTATGCCTGTTCGAAAAAACGCCACTGGTTCAGTTCCATTAATTGGCTGGTTAGATAAATATGATTTTGCATTAGCTAAAGCTGATCAATTGTTGGTTGAAAACAATCCTGCAGAAGGTTTTTCATTAACAGCTAATAACGACACCATGGGAGAAGATGGTGAATTTTATATACATAATTTTCCTACTCATAATTCGAGAGCAGAAAGAATTGGAGAATTATTAAGTAAAAATAAAAAATTTGACGTTGATGATTTTTGTGAAATGCAACTAGATTTAAAGGATTTACGCGCTAAATCATTATTACCTGATCTTATTAAAGTATTAAGTAAAAGCTCAAATGAAGATATTAGATTAGCTCTAAAATTACTTAAGGAATGGAATTGCGAAGCTACTATAGACTCAGTAGGCGCTTGTATTTTCTATCCTTTTCTAGATAGATTCTGGCCCAGAAAATTCATGAACAAAGTGTTAGATGATGATCTAATCAATACCTTACCTTTGGGTGCGCCAGGTTTAAACCTTTTTGATATTAGTTCTTTTTTAAAAGATAAATTCTGGAAAACCCATGAATCAACTTTAATAACTATCATAGAAGAAGAGATAAAAACTGTCGTTGAAAGGGTTAAGAAATCTTTGGGAAATGACCCATCTAAATGGAGGTGGGGAGATTTACATAAGATTCAATTTAAGCATAGTCTTAATAAATTTGATGATTGGAAAGATCTGCATTTAGGACCAGACGAAATAGGAGGAAGCCCAACTACTTTAAGCATGGCGATGCACATGGGTAAAGGTCCAGGAAAGACAGAGAAAGATGAAATTCCTTGCAGGGTTTATCATGGACCTGCTTATAGATTAGTGGTTGATTTAAATGATCCAGAACATGCAAAATTTGTTATTGCTGGAGGAAATGGAGGCAGGGTGGAGAGTAAGTTTTGCTTGAATCACTATACTGCTTGGTTAAAAGGAGATTACTACACTTTAAACTTTAATAGAGAAGAAATTAATGAAAGCTTTATATGGCAGTTTGATAATTAAACTCCTTATTTTTTTACTGTTTTTATTTTTTTTGATTTTTGGATTTAAGCCATTTAAAGATAGTGTAGATGCAGAAATTACTTTAATAGACGAAACAGATTCTTATGTATCCGAAACTCGAAGACTCTTTGATGGAAGCTATTTAGTAGCTGTTCGAACACCTATGCCATCTGTTAAAGCAGACATGGTGCGCTGGTGGTTTTTAAATTTTCTTAATACCACTGAACATTATAAATGGTGGCATCCTAATGACCACGTTTGGATGGATTGGGAAAATAAGATGCCTGGAGAAATTATAGGAGCGAGTCACTTAGTTCACGAGTATATTGGAGGGGAACTGTCTAAGCTTAGAATTCAGTTTGTAAATCCTTCAGAATTTTTTGGATATAACCCTAACAATGAAGATACCTTTGTTATTTGCGCTAGGGCTGGATTAATTGATAGAGAAATTAACATAGCGAAGATGTGTCACGTAGTTAAGAATAATGAGAACGGCTCCGAAATGCGGTCTAGATTTTGGTTAGGTCATGTTTCAACTAGGAAAGACAACCATATTGTTCCTTCTCTAGCTGGTTTTTTAGGAAATATGGCGATATCGCGCATTATTGCATTAGGAAAAAAAGATGCAGAAGATTTGAAGCTTCATGCTGAAGAAGAGATGGAATTTTTAGCAAGGTTATTGCCTTCTCTATTCTATAAAGAAAATAATGGCTAACTTATGGGTGTAGACATATTAACTCTTATTATTGTAGTAGCTTCATTTGCTACAGCTTTCTTGTCTTCTATTTTTGGTATGCTTGGTGGTCTTATTCTTATGGGGATATTAGTAAGCCTTATCCAAGTTGGGCCAGCAATGATTCTTCACGGACTAATACAAATGACTTCTAATGGTTATAGGGCCTGGCTCAATCAAAAGGACATTAATTGGAAGATTATAGGAACTTTATTCTTAGGAAATATTATTGCAATGGCAACGTTATTCTCTAATAATCTTGCTTTTGATGTCACTAAAACTCCAATAGGGATATTGGCAGGTATGGTAGTTGTAGGAACTAATTTATTGGCTGGTGTTGGGGGCCCTCTGTTAGATGTATTTTTCCAAAGAGTTGAAATGACTAGACATCAAGTGGTAGCAACTAAGGCAGTTGCTCAGTTTTTAGGTCATGTATCTAAAGTTATATTTTTTGGAGGTTTAGCCGTGACATCGTCAGCTGAGAATTGGCCTGTCTTTTGGCTCTTGATTACAGCAATGATTGTGTCTGTTATAGGTACCACTTTAGGAAAAAAGGTTTTAGATAGGATAAATGATAAAACTTTCTTTTCGTGGACACAGAGAATTATGTTAACTGTAGGAGCGGTAATGATAGCTAGAGCGATTTATCTAATTAATCTTTAGTTTTTATTTTAAAATAATCTTATGAATAGACTTGAAGGAAAAGTTGCGATTATAACTGGTGCATCAGGTGGAATTGGAAAAGCAACAGCGAAGCTTTTTATTGAAGAAGGCGCTGATGTTCTAATGGTAGATATAAATGAAGATGAACTAAGTGCTGCTTGTATAGACATGAACTCAAATAAAGTAAGTTATTTTGTATGCGATGTAACAAAATCTTCTGACAATTTAGAAGCGGTTAAATTAGCTAAAGAAAGATATGGTGGTTTAGATGTATTTATTGCCAATGCAGGCATTGCAGGTGACGTTGCTTCAATAGAAGAGTACGAAGAAAGTAAGTTTGATCAAGTCATGGAGGTTAATGCCAAGGGACCTTTTCTTGGATTAAAGGCTGCCATACCTGCAATGACTGAAAGAGGAGGAGGTAGCTTCGTGATTACCTCAAGCGTTGCAGGTGTAATAGGCGCTTCATCACTATCTCCATACGTAATGAGTAAGCATGCAGTTGTAGGATTGATGAAATCTGCTTCTAAGGAATGCGCGTCTTTGAATATCAGAGTAAATACTGTTAATCCTGCTCCAGTTGATACAGATATGATGAAAATACTTGAAGACGGCATGGATAGTGTAAGTGAGGAAGATAACCCGAAAGCTAGAATAGAAGAGAATATCCCTCTTGGCAGATACGCACAGCCTGAAGAAATTGCAAAACTTATGCTCTTCTTATCCAGTGACGACAGTAGTTTTAGAACTGGATCTTTGTATTTAGCAGACGAAGGAAGCACAGCTTAAGTTGATGAACGAAAGTTTTACTTGGACTTGTAAAAATACATGGAAGAAGTCTTCGATAAATACCCTATGGTGTCTATTAGGGTGTTCAATTGGAGATCTTGGAACAATCCTTTATTTCCAAATCATGGAAATTGACTTCCCTTTAATGGGTATTATGGTTTTGGCCATTATCAACGGATTAATCACATCAATTCTTCTAGAGACTTTTATACTTTCAAGGCAAATGATTCTATCTGAAGCTTTCAATACTGCAATCGGAATGTCTTTGATTTCCATGCTTGCAATGGAAATTGCAATGAATACCGTTGATGTGGTCTTAACAGGAGGCATTATTGTTTGGTGGGTACTTCCGCCTATGCTATTTGCAGGTTTTATTACACCCTTACCTTATAATTACTACAGATTAAAGAAATATAATTTGGAGTGTCACTAATGGACTCTGGTGAGGAAGATCTTTCAAATTTACTCAATAATTTACAACCCAATCTTTTAAATGAAGATTATGTATTTATTACTTTAGAGGATTGTTCTTTAGAATTTTCTAATCAGTTAGATCCAATAGCAACATTCAAAGAAAAAGAAGGCCTTACGCTTGTAATAAAAGAAGAAGAGGCTAAGCAAGAAGATTTTGAATACAATTCTGTTTTTAAGTGTATTTCGTTAGGGGCTCATTCAAGTCTAACCAGTGTGGGCTTGATTGCCGCAATTTCAAAGCTTCTTAGCAATGAAGGTATAACTTGTAATGTATTTTCTGGTTACTTTCATGACCACTTATTCGTACAGAAATCATTAAGCAAAACAGCTTTAGAATTACTTAACAACATAAAGCCAAAATAGGGTTAGACAACTACCTAATTGGGTTATAAATTAACTAACAAATTAAAGGAGAAAACTATGTTAAAACTACATTTCGCACCAAATTCTCGAGCTGGAAGAATTCTTTGGTTATTAGAAGAGTTAGATCTGCCTTACGAATTGAATAAGATGCAATTTAGCCCCACTGATCTTAAATCAGATGAACATAGAGCTAGGCACCCTTTAGGAAGAGTTCCTGTGTTAGATGATGGGGATATACAAATCTGGGAATCTGGAGCTATTACAGATTACATTCTAGAAAGACATAAGAATGGTGGATTAAAACCAGCAGTCGATTCGGAGCATTTTCCGATGTATCTTCAGTGGTTTCATTATTGTGAAGGAATGGTGATGCCGCCCATGAATACGATTGTTGTTCATACAATTCTCCTTCCACCTGAAAGAAGAGATGAAACAGTATTAGGGCAAGCACAAAGACTACTTACTAATGCTTTAAAGCCGGTAAACGAAACCCTTGAAGGAAAAGATTACCTAATCGGGGATTTTTCCGCTGCTGATATCATGCTTGGACATTCCTGCTTCATGAGTAACCGATTAGGTTGCGTTTCAGATGAAATGAGTAATATCAAATCTTACGTTGAAAGAATTGAAAGTAGGCCAGCATTTAAGAAAGCAATAGAAACCCAATAGTTCAGCTTGAAAGACAAGGTAAGAATCTTCTCGTACCTTCCTAACCCTAGAGTTTGGAAATCAATTATTGCAGCTAATTATGGCGACATTGAAATAGAGGTTATAGGTGATAAACCTCGAAACCTTACTAATTGGCTTTGGGATTATGATGCAAAATTACTAACCGAGTCTGAAAAAGAAACTTATAAGGACTTAAAAAAGGTAGGAAAAAGAGGTTTTGCTGGAGAGTTATATAAAACAAGCGCATTTCTAGAAGCTCATCCTTTTGGTACTGTGCCAGCAGCCTTTGGCGGAGAAGAAAAAATAGGTATATTTGAATCTAATAGCATCTTAAGAGAGGTAGCTAGATTAAGTGGGCACAAAACTTTATATGGAGGAGATGATATCCACATAAAATCAAGAATTGATAGCTTCCTAGATGCTAACTTAGTATTTTCAAGAGAATTTCAAGTTTACATCTTGGAACTTGAAGACCTTAATGAGTATACACATGCTAGGACTTCTGCTGCTTATAGATTTTATTTAGACGGCGTTGAGGCTTCTCTTTCTAAAAACAAATACTTAGTTGAAGGAAATTTAACAATTGCAGATATATCCTTTGTTTGTGAGTTTTCACAATTTCTCCGGGAAGGTCATTATGAGTCTGAGATCAGAAAAAAAGGTCTTGATTTAATCTCCAAGGATTTTAAAGAAGATTATCCTTTATCCTTTAACCACTTATTTAGACTAAGTGCTAAAGAAGAATTTGCGTCTGTTATGGGAACCTATCTAGATTGGTATAAGGAGAAAAATCTTTGAATAATCTACTCTGCCTAGGTCATGAGTAAATTTGATCAATGGATAAAGTGTTATCCTGATTTTCCGAAGGAGGGCATATTATTTAGAGATATAAGCCCTCTGCTTGCAAGTCCAGAAGGTATGAGCATGGTAAAAAAAGAATTCGTATCGTTAATTTCTGATTGGAAACCTGATCTTATTGCAGGAATAGATGCTAGAGGATTCCTTTTCTCTTCTCTCATTGGTGAAGCAATGAATATAGGAACTTTAATGATTAGAAAGTCTGGTAAGTTACCAGGAGAAGTTATAGAGAGAAGCTACGACTTAGAATATGGGTCAAACAAACTTGCTATGCAAAAGACTAATAGTCTAAAAGGTAAGAAAGTCATAATAATGGATGATTTACTCGCTACCGGAGGTACTTTAATGTGCGCAAGAGAACTAATCGAATCACAGGGTGCATTAGTTTGTGGGTGCGCAGTTGTTGTAGAGCTCAGTTTTTTAAGGGGTTCAGAACTTCTAGAATGCCCAGTTGTTAGCCTAGCTTCTTATGAAGACTAGATTTAATAAGTCTGAAACACTCATCATTGTTGCTTTAGAAGATGAGTGTCCTAGAGACTTATTGGCAGGTTGGAGAGTGGTTTATACCGGGGTAGGTAAGGTAAATGCTCTTATAGGTCTTAGTAAGGCTGTTTCTGAAGATAAACCAAAAACAGTAATAAATTTTGGAACGGCTGGTTCAAGTGACCCAAATTTAAGTGGTTTAAAAGAGGTAACTACCGTTAAACAAAGAGACATGGACGTACGTTCTTTAGGATTTAAGGTTGGGGAAACACCTTTTGATGACATTAATGACATTCATCTAGATAGGTCTGGATTAAGTTGTGGAACAGGAGACAATTTTGTATCTTCAACCCAAAACATTGATACTGATTTATTTGATATGGAAGCATACGCGATTGCAAAATTTTGTCTTCTTAACGAAATAGAATTTTATTGTTATAAGTTTGTTAGTGACAACGCAAATGATGAGGCAGCTGAAGACTGGAAAAACAATATAGCTGAAGGAGCAAAGGACTTTATAAAATTAATCGAGTAGACGATATGAAAAAATCACTTCTGTGGCTTGCATACTTCTTGGTATACACAACTCCCATACAGCTTTTCTTCTGTTTTTGGGTTTATTCTTTTTTATTTTCTGCGGAGCATAGTCTTCTTTCCTTTAGTACTTCTGAATTTATGGATCTTACTTTTCTTAAACCTATAAAGACCTGGTTCTATTCTTGGTTCTGGAATGATCTACTTAACCTTTTATGGTCTTTACCTGCTGCAATAATGGTAACTTTAAAGTTGATAATCAATACCTGGTTGGGGTTTTGGTTATTGCCTATAGCTAAAAGACTAAATGGATAAAGATACCGTCGATAGTTACGTTATTATTGAAGTCTTCAAAGAGGAATATAAATTAGATTTTGAAGCTTTAAACCTTCAATGGATTAAGAAATATTTTAAAGTTGAAGAAGAGGACTTAAAAATATTAAAAAACCCTGAATCTTATGTAATTGATGGCGGCGGACAAATTTTTTTTGCTTTATTAGATGGCAAAGCTATTGGAACTGCGGCAATGGTATTAACCAAAGAAAGAATTTTTGAATTATCTAAGATGGCTGTTGACTCTAGCTATCAAGGTCTTGGTATAGGGAGAATGCTAATAAATGCATGCATAGATTTTGCGAAGAGAAAAAGTGCGGAAGAAATCTTTTTAATTACTAATGATAAATTATTACCGGCTTTAGAACTTTATAATTCATCAGGTTTTGAATTAGATGAAGATTATGATGATAATAGATACGAAAGGGGTAATACTAAAATGAAATTATTACTTAAATAAGGAGAGAGTTATGGATTTAAATTTAGAAGGTAAAAGGGCGGTAGTAACTGGAGCTAGTCTTGGCATAGGAGAGGCTTCAGTAAAAATGTTAGCTGACCATGGAGCTGATGTTAGTTTTTGTGCAAGAAATCAGGAGGCTGTGGAAGCTCTGTCAGCACAAAAAGTTGAAAGTGGTTCAATAAAAGGATTTGAAGCAGATATGGGCAATAAGAAATCTACTGAAGGTTTTATAGAGGCAGTCCTGTCTGATGGACCAGTAGACATATTAGTAAATAATGTAGGGGCATCACCTTCTAGAAATTTTTTGTACATGACGGATGAAGACTGGCAGGAACTTCACGAACTTAATCTCTTATCTGCAGTAAGATGCACTAGAGCCTTTTTGCCTCACATGAGAGAGAATAAGTGGGGAAGAGTTGTTATGATTTCAAGCTCTGCTGGAAAGTATCCAAGTGCAGCTTTAATAGATTATGGCGCTACAAAAGCAGCGATGATCTCTATCTCTAAATCATTAGCAAAGAAGTATGGCTCAGATGGGGTTCTCATTAATTCAGTTTTACCTGGTTTAATTCATACTGCTATGTGGGAGAGAGCGGCCACTGAGATAGCAGAAGCTACAGGCGGAAAAATGGAAGATGTAATTAAAGGAAATGGTAAATCCGTTCCAGTTGGAAGGTACGGAACGTCTGAGGAGGTAGCTTCTCTAGTTACTTTTCTGTGCTCCAATGCAGCTTCTTACATTAGCGGAACTTCAATAGAAGTTGATGGGGGTCAATCAGGTCACATTTAATGGACTCGTACAAAGGTTCTTGCCATTGTAAGAAAGTAGCTTTTAGTTTCACTTCTTCAGATATTTTAAAAGAAGTGTACAAATGCAATTGTTCTCTTTGTGTTAAAAAATCCATTATTATGAAATCAATTCCTAAAACCGCATTTACATTGGAATCTTCTCCAGAATTTTTGAGCGAGTATATGTGGAATAAAAGAATTGCTAAACACTACTTCTGCAATGTATGTGGAGTATATACTCATCATATTAGAAGAAGAGACCCTGAACAGATTAGTGTAAATTTAATGTGCGTTGATGATATATTGATACCGAAAAATACAGTTATAAAAATTATAGATGGAGCTAGTCACGATTAATTAAAATGTTGATAGAAAAGAAAAAGAACCACCTTCTGTTGAAAGCAAGCTTAATGCTTTCGCTAGTTGTCTTTAGCGCCTATTTGATAGTTGATCTGGGTATTCTTTCATTAATAGTAGAATCTGATAGAAGCAAGATTTCTCTAATAATCCTGTCTATATATCTTTTTGCATGCGCTCACTGGTTTTACTTATCAATTAATCTAGACAAAGAAATTTCTAGTTTAGAAAATACCAACAGTCAAACCTTAATAAGGTCCTTTGTTGATAAAGCTTCTGAAGAAGGTTCCTGTAACCAAAAGAATAATCTGGATCTTTTACAAGATGAGTTATCAAATAGACATGCTTTAGGTTATCTGGCCGTAGATATTTTACTTAAGTTAGGATTAACGGGAACCGTTATTGGTTTTATATTGATGTTACTTCCAATTGGTGAAATAAAAGACTTTGATCCGCAAATCTTGCAAAAACTATTAGGCACAATGAGTGGAGGTATGGCTGTTGCTTTATATACTACTTTAACTGGTCTAGTTACCAGTATGCTTCTAAAGTTTCAGTACTTTTTATTGGATTCTGACCTTAGTCACACCATAAATTATTTAGCTTCTAAATTTATAGATGAAAAATAAGATCTTTCAAAAATATGAAGAGCAGGATGTCTTTACTGACCTCCTTTTTAATGCTCTTCTAGGTTTTGCTTTTATGTTTGCAATTGCTTTTATGTTAATTAATAGTTCAGATGAATCCGGCAATATAGATACAAAGGCTGAAGTCCTTATATCTGTTCAATGGCCTGATCAGCATCCTGACGATGTTGACGCTGTAGTGGAAGATCCTCAAGGAGGTCTGGTTTGGTATCATAATCGTGATTCAGGATTAATGCACCTCGATAGGGATGATAGGGGTAATCTGGCAGATAATATTAATGTAAGCGGAGAAGTTATTTCTAACCCCATCAATCAGGAAACCGTTACCGTTAGAGGCCTCCAGTCAGGTGAATACGTAATAAATCTACTACACTACAAATCTAATTTTAAAGATCCACTACCTGTTATGGTTAAGGTTGAGAAACTAAATCCAACGGTCGAATTAATTTATTATGGAGAGCATTTTTTAAATGGTGTTGGTGATGAGATCACAGCCTTAAGATTTTTAGTTGACGGGGAAAAAAATATAAAAAGCCTTAATCAAATGCCTAAAAGGCTTTTAACTAAAGCCTTAAATAGTTCTAAATAAAGATGTTAGAAGAACGTCTTTTCCTAATCCTTTCTTACCTCTTAATAGCTAGTTTATTGTTACTTTTTTGTTTTTTTACTCCTTTTAATAGGAAAGTAAAACTTACGGGGGTCTTTGTGGTAGCTTCTTTTTATTTTGCGAGTTGGAATAGTTATATAAATATTCTTGGATGGCCTTCAACAGAAGATTTACCAGATAAATTTAGGATTAGCTGGGTTGTTATTCAAGAACCAAGTAAAGGAGATAGAAAGGAAGGGGGTTTGTATTTATGGATAAGAAAGCTAAATGAAGTCAATACCGCTTACGGAGTACCCAGGTCATATAAGCTTAATTGGAGTGAAGAAAACCACAAAGTGGCACAGGCAGCACTTCATAAGTTAAAAGAAGGTGAACAATTAAATGGAACAAAGACTTACGGGGTCTTAGATAAGGAGAATGAAGGTAATAAAGCTAACCAGTACAAATCAGAAGATGGTGAGCTAGAGGAGGGTAGACCTTCATTCGAGTTCGTTGAGGTCCCCCCTCCAAAATTACCTGCTAAAAAGAAAATTTAGAATTATTATTCTTCAACACCAAACCAGGTGTATTGAGGTGCTTCCATGTTTCCTAAGGCAACCTCTCTATCTTCATGGGCTCTAGCTTTTACATAATGGTGAATGTTTTCTACTTCTTGTTCTGTTAAAACATCGGAAAAAGAAGCCATTCCATTACTAGCAAGTAATCCTTCTAGTACGATTTGATTGAAAGCATCATGCACTCCAGCTGACATTTTTCTTAGATCAGGAATTCCTCCTGCCGATTTAACTACAAATCCATGACAAACGGCACAGTATTGGTTGTAATTACTTTCGCCATTCCTAATTTCTTCTACATTAGCATTAAGTAGTTTTTGTTCAGGTATGGTGTTATCCCTTACATTTGGAATAGGAAGGGTTTTGTTACCTCCAAGCTTGAAGACAAGCAATCTACCAAAATTATTGTAGGTAAGAGATGCTTGAATCTCTATTGGTGGAAGCGGTTCTCCTCCAAAAAGATCTCCACCCCCTGATCCAGTAAGAATCGATACGTATTGTTCGCCATCAATCTCAAAGCTTATTGGAGGTGCTAACATTGATGTATAGGTATTAAACTCCCATAGTCTATCTCCTGTTTCCTTATCATATGCAGAGAACATACCCAAAGCATCACCTTGAAATACGAGCCCACCTGCAGTAGCTAAGACGCCTCCATTCCAATAATGAGGAATTGGTACCGACCATTTTGTTTCACCAGTTAATGGATCAAATGCTTTTAAAAAGCCACCTGGCTTTGGTTGAGATTCTAGATTATTCAGAATATTTTGGGCTAGAGAGCTCATTTCTATGCCCATATTCCAGCCTCCAGGGTTTCTTTTATAGACTCCAGTCTTTTTATAATCTTCTTGTATAGCATAAAAGAAAGGATTTTCTTGAGTGGGAATGTAAGCAAGGCCAGCATCTAAATCTATAGACATGGCTTGCCAGTTATGAGCACCCAAAGGTCCTGGTAAAACCCAAGCCCCACTATCTGAATAATCCACTTCAGGGTTTTCTACAGGTCTTCCTGTTTCTACTAAGGACCTTTCCATTTGTCCTGTCTATGACATAAAAGAAACCATTCTTAGGAGCTTGCAGAAGAACTTTCTTCATTTCTCCATCAATATTCATGTCAGCTAGAGCCATGTCTTGTACGGCTGTGTAATCCCAATTATCTTCTGGAGTTGTTTGGTAATGCCATTTATATACTCCTGTATCTGCATCTAAAGCTACGATGGAAGCAAGAAATAGGTTATCTCCACCACCAGGAGATCTTATTTCTCTTGTCCAGGGAGAACCATTGCCTACACCAAGGTAAACATTGTTGAAGTCAGGATCGTAAACAATTGAATTCCAAACTGTTCCTCCGCCACCAAACTCCCACCAATCGGTTCCTTTCCATGTTTCTGCAGCCATTTCCATGGCAGGGTCTTCAAAACCTAAATCAGGATTACCAGGGACCGTAAAGAAACGCCATACTTGATCTCCTGTTTCAGTGTCATAGGCTGTTACATAACCTCTAACACCGTATTCTGCCCCTCCGTTACCAATATATACTTTGCCTTTTGCAACTCTAGGAGCACCAGTAATAGTATAGGATCTAGTTCGATCAATAATGGTGTCTACTTCCCAGACAACCTCTCCCGTTTCAGCGTTTAAAGAAAATAACCTTCCATCCAGGGTTGCTGAATAAACTTTACCGTTATATACAGCTACTCCTCTATTTACTA
>LULT01000229.1_pt1 | contig 15519 bp, 17 predicted proteins | sample 728141 | NCBI WGS metagenome assembly LULT01 (sample SAMN03860282, study PRJNA289734) | marine metagenome | biome: seawater column; feature: ocean; material: water; isolation source: Red Sea water column Station 108 - depth 100m | place: Saudi Arabia: Red Sea | collected 2011-10-15 | depth 100 m | reverse complement strand
TGTTGACATGATGTTAGATTATGGAACAACTCGAGTTGAGATAGGGGTTCAGAGTTTAACTGAACGAGTATACAATATAGTGAATCGAGGACATAACCTACAACAAGTAATTAGTTCTTTTCAGATTGCAAAAGATGCAGGATACAAAATTGTTGCACATATGATGCCAGGCCTTCCAACAATGACTCCAAAAGAAGACATTGCAGATTTTAAGAAATTATTTGAAATGGATGAATTCAAACCAGATATGTTAAAGATTTATCCTTCATTAGTTTTGAAAGATACTCCACTTTATGACGATTACAAAGCAGGAAATTACAAGCCATATTCAACAGAAGAAATGATTGATGTTTTGGCTGAAGCAAAAAAAGACATACCAAAATGGGTTAGAATTATGAGAGTTCAACGAGAAATAACAATAGATGAGATTGTAGATGGTCCAAAAATGGGAAATTTAAGACAGAAAGTTCATCAAAGATTGCATGAACATGGTACATCCTGCAAGTGTATCAGATGTAGAGAAGCAGGATTAAACAACAAAAGGGATTTTTCAGAGTTAAAACTTGAAAAAATTGAATATAATGCAAGCGAGGGAAAAGAGGTTTTCTTGTCATTTAATGACGAAGATGATTTAACATACGGATTTTTGAGATTAAGAAAACCAAGTATTAATGCACATCGTGGAGAAATTACTGAAAAAACATCAATTGTTAGAGAATTACATGTATTTGGCAAAGCCATCAAAATGGGGGAAAAAGAAGAATTTAGTTTTCAACACCAAGGAATTGGTAAGAAGTTAATGAATAAGGCTGAAGAAATTGCAAGTACCGAATTATCATCTGACAAACTATGTGTAATTAGTGCAGTAGGTACAAGAGAATATTACGGTAAATTAGGATACAAAATTAATGGCCCATATATGGCAAAGGATTTGAGATAAGATATGTCTGAACAAAATGTAATAGGAAAGGGAACATGGATTGACAAACTTGCTTCTGAATTAATTGAAAGAGAAGAACAATTAGGTAGAGACACAAGTCTAATCAGAGTAGAAAGTGGATTAGGTGCATCAGGTATTCCGCATATTGGTAGCTTAGGAGATGCAGTCAGAGCATATGGAGTGAAACTTGCTTTAGAAAATTTAGGATACAAATCAGAATTAATTGCATATTCAGATGATCTTGATGGATTAAGAAAGATTCCAGAAGGATTTCCTGATTCACTTCAAGAACACATTGGAAAACCTGTTTCATTAATTCCAGATCATACAGGCGAACATGAATCCTATGGAATGCATATGAGTAGTAGACTTTTAGATGGATTAGATAAGTTAGGAATTGAATATACCTTCAAGAGAGCAAGAGACACATACAAAGAAGGATTGTTACAAGAACAGATTCATACAATTTTATCTCAAAGTGAAAAGATTGGTGCTAAGATTGAAGAGTTAGTAGGACAAGAAAAATATCAAAAATTCTTACCATATTTTCCAGTCTGTAGAGAGTGTGATCGACTTTATGTTGCAGAAGCAACAGAATATTTGCCAGACGAGAGAAAAGTTTGCTACAAATGTCATGATGCAGAGATTGGAGGTAAAACAATCAAAGGTTGTGGATACGAAGGAGAGGCAGACATTAGAAAGGATCTCGGTAAGTTAGCATGGAAGGTAGAATTTGCTGCACGATGGAGTGCATTTGATATTAGATTTGAAGCATATGGAAAAGACATCATGGATTCAGTTAAGGTAAATGACTGGGTGGCAGATGAAATATTGAATTTCCCACATCCTCATCACATAAAATATGAAATGTTTTTGGATAAAGGTGGAAAAAAGATATCAAAATCACTCGGCAATGTAGTAACATCTCAAACCTGGCTAAAATTTGGAACACCAAAGTCAATACTATTGTTACTTTACAAGAGAATTACAGGTGCAAGAGAACTAGGATTCGAAGACATCCCATCACTTATGGATGAGTATAATGAATTAGAGAAGATATTTTTCAATAAAATTAAAATCGATAATGAAGCAAAATTAGTCAAATCAAAAGGATTGTACGAATATGTGAATTTACTAAATCCGCCAAAACAGATTCCTCCTCAAGTAAGTTACAGATTACTTTTAGAACTAAGTAGAATTTTCAAAGAGGACAGAGTTTCACGGAAGATCTACAAAATGCAATATATCAAATTGCAAAAGGAGACGATATAGAACCGAAAGAGTTTTTCAAAATACTATATCAGATTATTTTATCTACAACAAGAGGACCAAAGATTGGTCCATTCATTTTAGACATAGGTAAAAAGAACGTAGCAGATAAAATCAGCAAATACGTGAGATAAGGATGGCACATAACGAACACAATAGAAGTAGAAAGGGAGGAGGATTCTTTCTCATAATTTTTGGAGCATTATTACTATTTTTGGCACCAAATTTACACACAGACAATCCCGAATTAGGAATCGCATGTTTAGTATTCGGAATTATAATTGGGGCTTTTGGATTTTATACTAGATTCATAAAAAAGCAAAAACAGGTTTAGTGTGAGAAATGGGATTATTTAACAAATTCAAAAAAGAAAACAAGGTAGAAGAGAACGACGAATTAATCAATGAGAACAATACTGTAGTAGAAAAAACTGTAGACAGTAATGAAAAAATTGAATTAGAAAATAAATTGAATAATTTACAAGAACAAATTGAAGAAAAAAATGAGAGATTATCTACAATTATTGAAAAAATTGAATTATCAAAAAAAGAATATGACGAGATTATTGGAAAAATTATTCAATCAAAAAAAGAATTACGTTCACAGAGCAATTTAGATTCAAACACAAACCAAAAAACAGAAGTAATAACTCAAGATATGGATAAAATTTCTAAAGAAATTAGTGAGTCAAAAACTAAACTTAAAGAAATACAGGAAGAGATTTTAAAGAATTCAAAAATTAATGAAGAACTAGAACAAAAGATAAAGAAAAATGAACCAGCTTTTTCAGATGTTGAAACTCAGAAAAAGAAAATTGATGAAGAACTAGAACAAAGAAAAAAAGAATTAGAAGTTTTGAAAAAGAGATTATCGGGTATGAAAAATTCAGATATGAAAAACGATGTAGAAGGAGATTCAAAAAGTGTAGTTGAGGCTGCCAGTCAAATAGTAGCAACAACAAACAAGAGATTACAAGATACAATGAAAGAGCTTGATGTCATCAGACAGTTGTTAGACAAGGAAAGAAAAGCACATAATGAAACAAAAAAGAAATTACAAAACTAATTGTAATAATTTTTCCATTTTTTAACCAAATCTTCCTTTTTTTGACCCATATCGTATGATGGAGATGTCACTTCAGAAAATGACTTGACATCAACAACAATTACGTGAGTGATTTTACTTTGAATTCCTTTTTTCTCAAAATAATCAAGAATGTTTTTGAATTCATCACCACTTGAAAGAATTGTACCTAATCCTTTGAAGCGATAGCCCCTTCTAGAAAATGGATCTATGACGTTGATTTCGAGTGAAGGGTTTTGAGAGAGATTTTCAATTGTTTGGGGAGAACGAATGTTAGCAAAAACCATCCTTGAATCATCAAGAATTGAAATTGTTCCCTTGGGGGAAAGATTTGGAGTACCATCAGAAGATACGGTTGCCACATAACCTAATTTTTGATAGTTGACAAAATTTTTTATTTCATCATCAAATTGGGTCATGGCATTATCTCATCAATTCTGCTGCAACACCATAAAATATGAAGAATCCAATTCCGCCTGCAAGTATAGCAATCCATATTGCAACATCTTTACGTTTTGGCATGTTTTACAAGAAATACGTCTTAATAATAATGCATTCTAAATTATAACATGTCAAAACTGGGCGTCATAGGCAGAGGTTTTATGTTCGTAGTAGTTGGACTAGTCACAATAATTGTAGGTTCATTTTTGTTACGTGGGAATATGCACATGTGGGATAAAGTAGATCCAGATGAATCCAAGGAAGAGAAGTAGAATTCAGTTCTGACAAATAGCCAGCTCATTTTCTACCCTAATGTTCATATTCATGAAAAGGGAAATTGATTAATGCTCAATACTGTTTTCAAAGATGCCATAATTAATCGTGAAAAAACATTATCCATACTAAAAGGTCCAGATTATGAAAAAATTATTCAAAAAGCAAAAGAGAATTGGATCGATTATGAACCACAAAAAAAAGATGTAATCTCTGCAGGAATTGATAGTAGTTTTAACAGTACAAAATTTCAAGGTGCAGAACTTTGGGCAGTAACAGCAGTATCAATAAAATCAGATGGAGAAATAATTGCAGATTTACATGATTTTGGTTTAGATACAAATCCGGTGCTCGCCTCACTTGCAAGTAAAATGGAGATTGATGCATGTAACATGTCAATCGATAGTGCAGATTTAGTATTAATGGATGGTTCACTTTATTCACAATTTATGACAAGACAAGCGTCATTAACAGAATCAATGATTAATGCAATGAAAAAAAGAAATAATGTAGTGTTTGTTTCAAAGACATCAAATACAAGAAAACAGTTTGAAGATTTAGGTGCAATAGCAGGAGATATTTTTTATTATAATCATGCGTCAAGAACACCAGGATTTAGTAAAATATTTGAAGATGAAAAATTTGGAAAAGACAAAGTGATTACATCAATTTTTGCAAGACTAGCAGATTCATTACCATTAATCAAAGTAGAATTATTTGGAACTGGTTATACAAATGAAGATTTCAAGCAAGTGTTAAACAAGATTTACAAAAACAGTATTAGTGGATATCCATATTCACTGAAACTTGCTCATAATAACTGTAAAATTTCAGGAAAAGATCTTGCAAAGTTGGCTAGTATACACGGACTATCAAATGAGATTGGTTCAAGGGAGGTTTTAGGATGAGCCTAGGATTTGTGGTTGGAGAATCAAAACCAAATGTAGTGACAATCCAGTCATCAAGAGCACTTCCAATAGGCGAATATGTCATAATTGAGGTAGAAGAAGGAAAGATTGTAGGATTAGTAGAGACATCATTTGTGACCAGTGCAGCGTTATCAGATGTAAGAAATTATGATGAAGCCGAAGAAAGTATTGAGCTTGCTGAACTAAACAAGAGAGACAAGAGCTATACGGGGAAAATATTGATTCTAGGATTTCTAGAAATGTTACGTAAAGGAAAAGCGATACTTCCTGCAATTCCACCGTTACCAGGTACTAAAGTAATCAAAGCAACAAAAACGGATCTTGGTGAAATTTTTGCTCCAGAAAAAGATGAATGGCTAAAAATCGGAAATCTCTTAAGAAATCAAGATATTGATTCAAAAATTAATCTAAACAAAATTGTTTCAAGACATTTAGGAATTTTAGCAATGACAGGTATGGGAAAAAGTAATCTTGTTTCATTGCTTGCCTCAAAAATTGCAGCATTAAGCGGAACAGTAATTATTTTTGATTATCATAATGACTATGCCGATTTAGACATACCAAAAATAAATGTGATTGATGCAAAAATCAATCCAAGATTACTAGATGCTGAAACATTATCAGAAGTTTTAGAGATTAGAGAAGGAGCAGACATTCAGCAAAGAATTCTACGAAAAGCATTCACACCTGAAGTAAAGGAATCTGCAAATTTTTGGGAAGCACTTGATCAACAAGTTCAGTATATTGGAAGTGATCCAGAAAGAAAAGAGGAAAGGCATTCAGCAGATAGAGTTCAAGATAAGATTGATGATGCACGTAATAGATTTGCAGATATTTTAGATCCAGACATGGTATACCCTGTAGGATTAATCAAAGAAGGAAGATTAAACATACTCAACGTTTCAGAATTTAGTGACAAGCAAGCAAATGTTGCATTAGGATATTATCTACAAGAATTACTTAATGATAGGAAAGCTGCAAGTAATGCAAAAAGTGCAAAGAGTAAATCAAAAAGAAGTTACATGTTCAACAGTCCAATCTTTGTAATAATCGAAGAAGCGCATGTTTTCATTCCTAAAGGAGAAGATGCTAGAGCAAAATATTGGGCAACAAAGATTGCCAGAGAAGGAAGGAAGTTTGGTTTAGGATTATGTGTAGTTTCACAAAGACCACGAAATATCGAGCCTAGTATTCTAAGTCAGATGGGCTCATTAGCAGTAATGAAAATAGTTCAAGAAGATGACCAACATCAGATTGCATCAGCATCTGAATCAATTAGTAGAGATTTCATTGCACAGTTAACATCATTGAACGTTGGTGATGCCGTATTAGTAGGTCAATGGGTTAACCTACCAGCAATAATTCACATTGATGAGATGAAAGGTAAGATGATTGGCTCAGATCAAAATGCAGTTGATCAATGGACAATAGCAAAAAAATTTGAGAATGAAAATAAAGGTCAGATACAAGGGACAGTAAAAAAAGATCTACTATTAGATTAAAATGAAGTTTTCACATATTTCGGATACACATCTTGGGTTAGTTCAGTACGGAATTGAAGACAGAGAACAAGACATCTATGATTCATTTAATCAAGCAATTGATATTTCAATAAAAGATAAAGTAAATTTTGTAATTTTTTCAGGAGATATTTTTCATACACCAAATCCAAGTGGAACAGCAATTTTACAAATGGCCAATGCACTAAAGAGATTAAAACAAAACGAGATAGAATCATTTTTTGTGTTAGGGGAACACGATATCAGCAGAGTTCGTGCAACACCAATTCCTTATGTATATCATAATTTAGAATTTTCCAAGTACGTAGGTAGAGGAGAAGCAGTTTTCTACAAAGATGTTATGATAGTCGGATTGGATAAAATTAGAAAAAACGAAATGGAAGGATTAGAAGAAAAATTTTCAAAAATAGAATCACTAGCAGCCAAGCATAATGGACATAAAATTTTAGTTTTACATCAAGGAATTACTGAAGTAAACAAATACGCAGGGGAGATAAATTCTACGGATCTTCCAAAAAATTTCACATACTATGCGATGGGTCATTTACATGATAAATTTCTAAAACAATATGAACATCTGAAAGGACCATTAGTATATCCTGGCTCTACAGATATGACATCAAATCAAGGAGATACAGAGAAGGGATTTTTTGAAATTGATATTTCAGATAAGGATGCAAAACCTGAATGGAAAAAACTTGATACAAGATTACAAATTTTAGAAAAGATAGAATTTGAAAAAATAGATTCAGAAATTCAAAAATTAAATGATAAGATTTCAGAGCTGGAGAAAAAACCAATAATAAAAATAAAGATCAAAGGAGACAATTTAGAACGAGATATCATAGAAAGTAAATTTGCAGATTTAGCCTCAAAATCATTGCATTTTTCATGGGAAAAATCCAAAGAAGAAGATGAATCATCTGTATTGTTAAACAGACCAGCACAAATTGATCAAGAACTATTCAAACTTGCAGTAAATTCTTTGAAATCAGAAAAATTAGCCCACATAGCAATAAATGAGTTATTACCATTATTATCAACAAGACAAGTAGATAGTGCGACACAAGTTGTTATAGAAAATTTTAGTAATTTTTCGGGAGAAGAAAATGATTCATAGTATAGAATTAATAGATTTCTTAGCACATCACAATACAAAGTTAGACTTTAGTGCAGATGCAACAGTATTTGTTGGACAAAATGGAGCAGGAAAATCAAGCATAATTGATGCAATAACGTTTTCACTTTTTGGAACACATATGAGAAAAAATAACAAGAGTTTGATAAGAAGAGGAGCAAACAAATCATTAGTTAAGGTAGATTTTTCTGCAAACGGAAAAAATTACAGAACAGTTAGACAGATTGATGCCAAAGGAACGTTAACTGCACAATTTTTAGAAAAAAATGGTGAAGAATTTATTCCTATAGCAGAAGGAGAAAGAAAACAATTTGGTGAATCAATGACAGAAGAAGTTGAAAAGGTACTAGGGATAAATTTTGAAAAATTAAAAATTGCCTCAATAGTTCAGCAAGGCGAATTAAATGCAATAATTAAAGCAAAACCAAAAGAATTCAAAGAATTATTGAATACCATTATTGGAATAGATAGATTAGATATTGCAGTTCAAACAATGAAAGAAGTTGTAAAAGAATTTAGAAAAAGCGTACAAGATAAGCATGGTTTTGATGATACCCAAATTGAGTCATTAGAAAATAAAATGAATGAATTTGAAAAAGAAATAACAGATTCAAGACCAAAGATGAAAAAATTAGATGAAGAAAAAAAAGTTAGAGAGTCAGACATAATAAAAATTGAACAAGAAATTGAGAAAGATAGTACAAAAGAGATACAATTAAGAGAGTTAGAAAATCAAAAAGAAGAATTAGTCTCTTATGCAAAAGATACAATAAAAAAAATTCAACGTGAGGTTATGGAAGAAGAGAGAAAAGTTAACGAATGCAAAGGATGTTTTTCAATTGTTAATAAAAAAGAGGAATTAAAGAAGGAAATATCAAAGTTAGATAAAGAATTACGAATTATTACAAAAGAATTAGATGATTCGGAGAAAAAGAAGATTCGTTTTGAAGAACAAGAAGAATTTGCCCATAGACTAGAATTAAAGGACGGCAAATGTCCCGTGTGTGATTCAAAGGTAGATCACCTAAATCCATTATTTCAAAAAGAGCATTTAGAAGAAGAAATAAAAAATCTTGAGAAAAAAATTTTAGAAAATCAGGAAAAACAAATAGAATTAGAGAATTTAATTGAAGAAAAAAATGGAGAATTAAGAGAGGCTGAAAATGCAGATATAAAATTAAAGACTCATAACATATCAACTGAGATTGAATTAGAAAAAATTGCAGAGACAATTAAAGAGAAAATTAAGAAAATCAAAGACATACCAATTACAATTAACACAGGTCAGCTTTTAGAAGCATCGGCAATCGATTCACATGCAAAAATGAAATATGAAAAAATATTACAAATTGAAAAAGATACAAGCGGATTTAATCAAGAAGAATTTTTAGCAAAAAAAAGAAATTTGACTGAAAATCGTGATAGATTACGACAGATTGATCAAGAGTTTGGTGCAATATCTAATAGAATTGAAAATGCTGAACAGCAACTTGAGAAAAATAAAACGGTTTTAGATGAATTGGATAAGGTAAGAAAATATGTTTTAGAATTAGAAAATATGCAGAAAAATGTTTACAGTATAGATGGTCCAGTTGCAAAGAGTTTACGTTCATGGGCATTAGAGGTAATTTCAGAAAAAGCATCAGAATATTTGGAGAAATTAAACACAAAGATTCAGAGAATTTCACTTTCACAAAAGACAAGAGATGTCAATATTACCTGTTATTCAAGGGCAACCATGTTAGAATTAGAATCACTTAGTGGAGGAGAGCAGGTAAGCATTGCATTATCATATTAGATGAACCAACTACACACCTAGACAGTGAGAGAAGAAAATCATTAGTTGGAGTATTATCACAATTAGCAAATATTAGAGGAGATAAATCATCAATGCAATTCATCATAATTTCACATGATGCAGAAATTTTTGAGGATTCATCAGTAGAGAATATTTACAAATTTGAATCTGCAGTTGAAGGAACTATAGTTAATCCGCTTTAGCCACCAGTAAGTTTACCAAACTTCTCACTTTTACACAAAGTTTTCATAAATTCTAGGTTTGATAGTGCAACGACTGCAGAATGTCTTACAGATTCCTCAGGATCATTTAGTGCTTTTTCCAAAACCTCAGGCTCACCTGTAGAGCCAACAACCCCTAGCGCAACAGCTGCTTCGTGTCTTACAAACATGCTAGGGTCATTTGCAGTAGCATCTTCAAGTGGGCCAATACCTCTACTGAAACACATCTGTCCTAGAGAAAATGCTGCTTCATGTCTAACCAGTTCATTTGGATCATCTTTGAGAACTTTGGCAATATATTGGACCTTATCCTCACCACCTAAATCTACCAAGATACAAGTTGCTCTGCATCTTACAACATAATCATCATGATCTAATAATTTTACAAAATATTCAGTATCTTGTTTTTCATAATGAGTTTCCATTTCAGCAAATAGATCTATTCTGGATTGTGGTACTACGTCCATGTTTGACATCTTTTCCAGTCCTTTTTAATTCCTTTTTTTTAAAATGTTAGTTATCTTTTTAATAGAATCTCAAAATATGTGAATCATGGTAGCAATTGGCGAAAAAGCACCAAATCTCAAGTTAGGGAAATGGGTTCAAGGTATGGAGACAAACTTTGACAAAGAAGGAGACAATGTAAAACTGGTAGAAGTTTTTCAAGTTAATTGTCCAGGCTGTTTTATGCATTCAATTCCAGAAATAATTAACATTTATCAGAAGTTCAAAGGAGAAGGATTAAGCGTGATGGGAGTTGCAACCGCATTTGAAGATTATGATAAAAATACGCTTGAAAACCTAGAGATGCTCTTAACAACCGGAGAGGTAGTTGGAGATACAAAACAAGCACTCTCTCAATATGGTCAATTAAATGATGGAAAGTTACCTTACAAAATTCCATACCCAGTAGCAATGGATTCACTAGTAAAAGAGGGAGGAGAACCTACAAAAGAGAAGATGACTGCGTTTATCAAAAATCAGTTACCAGATTTTGATTCACAACCTGATGAGTACAAAGAACAAATTTTTGAACGAGTTAAAGCATATTTTAAATCAAAAGAATATTCAGCAGAAACATTTGAAATGTATTCCTTACAAGGAACTCCATCTACAATTTTAGTGGATAGAAAAGGAGTATTACGAGATGTTTCATTTGGTCAGACCGTTAATTTAGAATCAATGGTACAAAAATTATTAAACGAATAATTTTTTGTATTTTTTCAGGATTATTAGTCCAATAAATGATGTAGCAAGAACCAATGGTGCAATCTCATAGAATTCAGGAACAACATAGGTTCCAATTAGTGTGATTTGTTGACTGTTCGAATCAAAATTAATTATTATGTTATCATTTTCAATAATATAATCAGATTCTACATCATCAATCAATACAATGAATGAGCCATCATCAAAAGGAGTAATTACATCATCAGATAATTTTACCAATAATTTTCCATCATCTCCAGGTTCAAATAATGTAAAAATTAGAGAATTAGTTGATTGATTACCTTCAATATCATCAACATATCCATCAGATATATCAAAATCAATAACATCTCTTATTTCAAAGAAATCAAGGTATGTAGTTCCAAAAATTTCAATTTTATGTTTTCCAGTTCCTGAAAAGTCCATTGTTACAAATGTAACATTGCTACCTGTTTGTATTTCAGCAATAAATTCATCATTATCAAGAAGAATAGTATAATCACCACCAATCAAGGTATTTGGGAAACTAATCTCAAGTGAATTATTTTCCAAAGAGCTTTGAATAAAAAGTGTTATTGATTTTTCTTCTTTATCAAAATCAAGATTTGTGACGTCGAGATTTCCTGTTGCTTCAACAATAAATGAGTGGCCGTCAGTTTTAACAGGCAACGTGAATTTTAATCCAGTTTTGTCAGAGAGAGGGGCAGCGTTAGCATATGGGGTAACAACTAACACAATTAGTAATAGAATTAGTAATTTTGGTATCATGCACTAGCAGGAACTACTCTTTTTCTTAATTCTTTATCCTTTGCGATTCGTGGGTGTGAAGGATCTGCCAAGATTACTTCATACCAGTAATGTTTTCCATCTTTGTAAAGGAAGTAAGAGCCTAAAAGTTTCATGTTTGGATATCTTTCTAGTACACGTCTTTGAGCAACAGTTTTCATACTGTCATCAGCTTTAATTCGAGTTACACCAAGGTGTTTTGGACGTCTTCCACCACGAGGTCTTTGCTTTCTCATTCCTCCAGTTCCAACTCTCATTCGAATTACAACAATTCCTTGTTTTGCTTTATAGCCAAGTCTTCTTGCTCGAAGAAGTCTGCTTGGTCTCTCGATACGTGTAACTGCATCTTCTTTTCTCCAAGCAATTGCACGTTCTCTAAGTATTGCAGAATTTTCCTTCCACATTTTATACCAAACATTATCTTGGCTAGTCATTAGATTCATAGAAAAAAATCCCCTTAATAATCCTATGAGCACAAAAATATGAGATTCATTATATTATGTCGAAATTATGATACAATATGAACCTGTATAGTTTTTCCAGGCAGTGCTTTTGCACAGTCCACACCAGATATTGAGCTAAAACTCTCATCATCAATTTACAATTATGGTGACAAGTTAGACTACACAATAGTTGTTTCAGAAGTGACAGGAGAAGATGCAGAGATTTTCATTATAGATACATTTGAGAATAAGAGTAAATTGCTAACTGTTGCAATAAATTCTGAAGAGTCAAGGGTTATAGCTCCATTTGCATTTGATAGTGTCATTTGGATGAAAGGTACATACGAATTAGAACTTCATTATTCAGGATCGATTGTAAAAAGTGAATTTTCTATCAGAGGTGGAACAATTGGTATTCCATATTATGTAAAAGACATATCAAAATTGTGGACAAGTGGACAAATGCCAGAAAAAGAATTTGCAAAATCGCTCCAGTTTTTGATTGATGAAAAAATTCTTTTCAATCCAAAACCAGGTGGAGAGTTATCAATACCAGAGTGGTTTAAGGCACCAACATTATGGTGGTCTAACAATCAAATTCCAGATACAATCTATGGAAGTGCATTACAGTTTTTAATTGATGAGAGAGTTATTACAATTCCAATTGATCAACAATCATTAAGTCAGGAATCATCATCAGATAAGACTTTGTGACTTCTCTTTCCAATTCCCCATAGAATCAATGTGATTATAATTCCTAATGACATTGCAATTACTATGGAGTAAATTAAAGGACCAGTTCTCATATCAGTTGCATTTTTTGCCATTGGGGATAAGACACATTCACCATTTTCGAAAACAGTACCATCACCACAAGAGCTCATTAATTTTTCAAGTCTTTGTTCTTCAGCTAATTTTGCTTCTTGTTCTGCTTTAGCAGCTGCGTCTGCTGCTGCTTTTTCTGCTGCTGCTTTTTCTGCTGCTTCTTTATCTTTAATTTCTTGTTCTGCTTGCTCTTTTTGTTCCTCTAAGAATGAATTATCAGCAAGAATAGTTCCAATTATTTCAATTTCTTCAGTTCCTGCTGAAAGAGAAAATGACAAAGTTCTAGATGTGTCATCTTTGATTTCTTCAAATTCTATTTCATCACCATCAGATAAGATGAAGAAATCATCATCAGAGTATCCAATTTTGGCATCAAAGAAATCTCTTTGAAAAGTAATAGTTACATCACCATCAGTTCCAGCAACCTCTGTTTCAAAAATTAATGATATGAAATCAAGATCAGCAGTAGCAGATTTTAGGATTACATTATTTCCAGTATATTCAATGTCATAATTTGTAGAGAATTAATTTCAGTAGTGACAGAATCAGCAAATGCTGATGGAATCATTATTGCAGCAATAAGTACAGTGACATATGCAATGTTTAGTTTCAAGCCTAAATTACGCCTCTAAGGATTTGTATTATCTTTTCTGCTATAACATTTGCAGCTAATGACTGAGCTTCTTTTGTCTGAGCGCCCATATGAGGCGTGGAAATGAAGTTAGGTAGGCTCGAAAGCTTGTTAGATGTGGCAGGTTCAACCTCAAATACGTCTAATGCGGCACCGCCAAGTTTTCCGTCTTTGAGAAATTCATACATGGCATCCTCATCAATCACACCACCTCTAGACGTGTTAATTATTCGGGCAGTATTTTTCATGGTTTCCATTTTTTCGGCATTTATCAGATGTTTTGTGCTATCCAACAATGGTACATGCAATGAGACATAATCTGAACTTGCAAGTAGTGTTCCAAGATCTGCTTTCATTAATCCAACCTCTTTAGAGAATTCTTCATCTATTGGTGCAACATCAAAACCAATAATATTCATGTTTAATGCACGAGCAAGTCTTCCTAATCTTTTTCCAATATTTCCTAATCCAACAATTCCTAAATATTTTCCGCGTAATTCAGTTCCCATCAATTCCTTTTTAATCCAGTTACCGTTACGAACTTCTCTATCAGCTCTTGGAATTTCTCTTGCAAGAGAAAACATCAATCCTAAAACTAATTCTGCAACTGCATTCATAGCACCTTCAACTGCATTGATTACACGAATGTTCTTTTCTTTAGCAGCATTTTGATCAATATTGTCTAATCCTACTCCAACTCTGGCAATAATTTGACATTTGTTTGCTTTTTCAATCAAGTCTTTAGTGAGTTTTGTTCTGCTTCTAACAATTACAACTTCAAAATTTCCAATTTTTTCAGCAATTTGTTCTGGAGTAATTTCAGGTTCATATGTAATTTTTAGACCATTTTTTTCTAGAATTTCATTTAGTACAGGATTTACTTGATCACATATCAAAACAGATTGTTCCAGACTCATGCATGACACCTAAATTCATTTAATATAATCATTGTGAGAGATAGATTTCCATAAATTATCTACTTGACAATATTAAGCAGAATGGATTATGTTCAGATAATACCAATCGTATGTATCATTGCTGCAGTTGGAATTTGCAGTTGGAATTTTTGTAGGGACTAGGGTCTGGATGATGTTTAAAAAATAAAGAAAAAGAGAAAAATGGTTAGTTTATCCTTGTGCTGCAGCAATAACTGCAGGGATTACTTCCCATAGAGGTAAAGCGCCGTTTTCAATAGCTGCGTTTGCAACATCATCAGTACATAAGCAGTGGACATTCAAAGCTGGATGTGAAATTGTGTTCAATCCTGCTGGAGGAACTGCATCAGATGGGTTTCCTAGAACACCAGCATATGAACCAGCATCTACTGCACCTTGAACTACGCCAAGTGCGGTTGCTGCTTCATTAATTGGGTCTAATGGGAGACCGGCAACGATAACAGTTGCTGCACCACTATAGATAGCTGCATAATCATGGTTTACTGCTGCGTAAACGCCTGGTTCATCAAATACGACATCTACAATCATATTTTGTGAGCCACCGAGTAGCCATGTTTCAGTACCTTGTGCTTGTACTCTGTTTGCTTGTGTAACTCTATCTAGAATTTCACCAACAATGTGCCAATAGACTGGTTCGTTACCTTGATTCTCAACGAAGAATCTAACGTGTTCGCCAGTTGGAACAAAGAGTAGTTGTGATTGATATTGTTTTAAGTCCATTGAATTCCATGGTTGTGCAATGAAGATGTTCTTGTTTGCATCACCGAACATTAACAAGTTATGAATTCCGTTTGGAACATAACTAAATGCTTGTCCGTTAACGACTGTTTGTGATGTGGAGTGTGCCATCATCTTGGACATGTCGTATGTACCAGCGTCAGTCAAGTACAACTGGTTGTATTGCAATTGGAACTCTAATGCATCTGCATCATAGAATTGTTTGTCCTTTACAACTTCACCACCTACTACTGCTGTCTTTTCCACCATTAGTCTTTTGTAACCGTCAAGTGGGTCAACAATGGTAATACCATACATACCAGATAGTACGTGTTGGTCC
>LULT01000102.1_pt1 | contig 15542 bp, 18 predicted proteins | sample 728141 | NCBI WGS metagenome assembly LULT01 (sample SAMN03860282, study PRJNA289734) | marine metagenome | biome: seawater column; feature: ocean; material: water; isolation source: Red Sea water column Station 108 - depth 100m | place: Saudi Arabia: Red Sea | collected 2011-10-15 | depth 100 m | reverse complement strand
TTAAATATGGTGAAGTATTAACCTACAAAGAACTTGCAGAAAAAGCTGGCCACCCTAAAGCTTACCGAGCTGTTGGTAGTACTTGTGGAGCAAACAGGATTCCAATAGTTATTCCTTGCCATAGAGTTGTCTCCTCTTCAGGACTGGGAGGTTTTGGAGGAGGATTAAGACGTAAAAAATTTTTACTTAATCTAGAAACCAACTAAAATTAACACTTTAGATTAAGATTTAACCATGAGCGCTTGCAGTTCAATTGAAGAGAAATTAAAAATAGAACTAGAACCTTCTCATTTAGAAGTGATTGATGAGAGTTACTTGCATAATGTTGAGCCTGGAAGAGAGTCTCATGTCAGGATAGTGGCTGTTTCCGAAAAATTTCAGGATTTAAATTTGGTTAAAAGACATCAGTTAATTTACGGCAATATACAAGAAGAATTATCAGAAACAATCCACGCAATTTCTTTACATACTTTTACTTCACAAGAATGGAAAGACAAAAATCAAAAGGCTGAGGCATCTCCTGACTGTTTAGGTGGTTCAAAGAAAGAATCAGAATAAAGGTTATGCCTAAACATCACGTAGTTACCTTCTACCAGATAGAGAAGATTCATGATCACGAAAAACTAAGCAGAGATGTAAAAAGATTTGCTATTAAGAATTCTTTACTAGGAACTTTTTTTTCCACTCCCCAAGGCGTAAATACAACTATGTCCGGAGACAAAGAAGCTTTAGAAGGATTAGTGCAATTGTTAAAAAGTAAATTCAAATTAAACCTTTTAAGCCCTAAGTGGTCTATATCTAAAAATAAACCTTTCAAAAGGTTGAGAGTTAGATTAAAACCAAGACTATTGCCTTTAGAAGGAGATTTTGATCCAGTCCTTAAAAGAGGGGAGCACTTGGACGCTAGAGAATGGAATATTCTAATTTCCGATCCTGAAACTTTAATTATTGATGTTCGCAATGACTACGAAACTGACATAGGAACTTTTAAGAATTCTATGATCCCAAATATGAAAGATTTTACTGAGTTTCCCGAATTCGTTGATAATGAAATAACAAATAATAATAAAAAAGTTGCTATGTTTTGTACTGGAGGCATCCGATGTGAAATTGCCTCTTCCTTTATGATGAGCAAAGGGTTTGAAGAAGTTTACCAACTTAATGGAGGAATATTGAACTACCTTGAGACAGTTGATTCTGCTGAGAATTTATGGGAAGGAGAGTGTTTTGTTTTTGATGAACGTGTTTCATTGGATAGAGCACTTAATCAAGGAAAATACGTTCAGTGTTTTGGTTGCAGAAGACCGTTGTCTGAAGAAGATATAAAATCTAAAAATTATTTGAAAGGAGTATCATGCAGTTATTGTTACGATGTTTCTTCAGACTCTGATAAAGAGAGGTTTGCTCAAAGACAAAAGCAGATAGAGCTTGCTGAAGCAAGAGGGCATGAACATATGGGAGCTAGCGCGAAACAAAAAAAATGAAACCAAATATCTCTAATAAATTCGCTGAACTAATTACCAGCTCTCCCAAGACGGTTCTAGTTTTTGTAATTTGTTTATTGGTGCTCTCTTCCTTTAATTTAAGTAATTTTAAATTAGATGCTTCCTCAGATTCATTAGTGCTAGAAACGGATGATGATTTAAAGTATTACAGAGAGATCAATAGAAATTATTCCTCTTCAGATTTTCTAATTATAATTTTTGAACCCAATCAGAACTTATTTAGTGGAGAGGTCATTGCTCAAGTTAGATCCATGGTTGATTCCTTTACGAACATAGAAGGGGTCGAATCCGTATTAAGCTATTTAGACGCACCTTTGCTTTTCAGTCCAAAGATGCCAATGACTGAACCTTTGTATACAGAACTCCTAACTGATACATCAACTGAATACACTGCTTTACAACTTATCTTGGAACCTGATCAAGAATACGACAAAGCAATTGATAAAAGGTATGAGCTTCTTGAAAAGAATGGAAATCAGCAAGCTTTAGATCAAATAAATGCCCAAATTAAATTACTAAATGCTAATGCCTCAGTTAAAAGAGATAACTTAATAAGAGAAACCAGAGAAGTAATGGATAGCTATAAAGGAATTGGCAATATCTATTTAGGCGGTACAGCCATGATCGCTTCAGACATGATTAGTTTTATTAAAAGCGACCTTAAGTACTTCGCTTTAGGAGTATTAATCATGTTTGTAGTTACTCTTGGCGTAATATTTAAAAAAATAAGGTGGGTTGTTATGCCACTTGCATCAAGCGGTCTAGTCGCCCTTTTTGTAATAGGTTTTCTGGGCTTAATGGATTGGAGAGTTACGGTCGTTTCTTCTAATTTTATTTCGTTACTTTTAATTATTACTATTTCTTTAACTATTCATCTAATCGTTAGATATCAGGAGCTTTGCGAGCTTCATCAAGGAATGAATCAAAAAGAATTAGTTTCGTTGACTGTAGAGCAGATGCTTAAACCTTGTTTTTACACGGCATTAACAACAATCATTGCATTTGCTTCTTTAGGGGTGAGTGAAATTAAGCCAGTTATAGATTTTGGTCGCATGATGGTAGCTGGAATTTTCTTCGCATTTATTTTTGCTTTTACTCTTGTTCCTGCCGTTATGGTTTTATTATTTTCTAAAGATTCTGAATCAAAAGATTTTAGTACAGGCATAACGCTAATATTCTCAAAATTTACTAGTGAGAACTCGAAAGCAGTAATAGGAATTGCACTCTCTCTTATAGTTGTATCTTATGTTGGCATATCTAAACTTACTGTAGAAAATAGGTTCATAGATTATTTCAAACCTTCCACAGAAATATACAAAGGAATGGAACTTCTGGATAAAAAATTAGGAGGAACGGCCCCGTTAGACATAGTTCTTAATGCACCTAGCGATTGGGCGCTTGAAGAAGAAGGGTTTGATGATGATTTTGGATTTGAAGAAGATATTGAATCAGTTAATGGATACTGGTGGAACACTATTTCGATTAGTAAGTTAGAAGAGGTTCATGACTATATTGAATCTCTACCTGATATAGGAAAAGTTCTATCTGTTGCGAGCGGTATAAAGGTAGCGAGAGAATTAAATGATGGAGAAGAGTTGTCTGAGTTAGATCTAGCTTTAGTGAAGAATATGCTTCCTGAAGATATAAAAGAAAGTTTATTAAGCTCTTATATTAGTGCAGACGAAAATCAAGTACGGATTTCAGCCAGAGTATTAGAATCAAGTTATGGTTTGAATAGAAATGAGTTGTTAGAAGAAATTTCTACTACTCTAGAAACTGAATATGGGTTTTCAAAGCAAGAGTATCGATTAACTGGCCTCGCAGTCCTATATAACAATATGTTGCAGAGTTTGTTCGATTCTCAGATAGGCACTATCTCAATTGTTTTTAGTGTAATCTTTATTATGTTCCTTATCTTATTTAGATCATTTTATTTATCTGTCATTGGCATTATTCCTAACTTATTAGCTGCAGGAGTTGTATTGGGAAGTATGGGATTGATGTCTATACCCCTAGATATTATGACCATAACAGTTGCTGCCATTAGTGTAGGTATGGCGGTAGACAACACCATACATTACATACATAGATTTAAAGTAGAATTTAAAGAAACTGGCAAATACAATCCATCTATGGTTAATAGTCATCGAACTATAGGTAGGGCTATGCTTTATACGTCTTTAACTATAATTATTGGGTTTTTAGTGTTTGCTACATCTAACTTTAATCCCAGTGTTTATTTTGGATTTTTTGTATCCTTAGCGATGATTATGGCATTATTGGGAGCATTAACTTTGCTACCTCAATTACTGTTATATTTCAAACCATTGGGCAAAGAGAAATAATTAGGAGAATATCATGGGACCTTTACAAGGATTAAAAATAATTGAAATGGCCGGAATAGGACCAGGACCTTTTTGCGGAATGGTTTTGGCTGATTTAGGTGCAGAAATTATTAGAGTAGATAGAGCTTCAGCTATAGGGGGAGGTACCAGAGAAGAGCCAGCAAATAGAGGGAAAAGATCCATTGCTGTTGATCTTAAATCTCCAGAGGGCGTTGAGGTCATATTAAAGCTAGTGGAGAAGTCTGACGCAATATTTGAAGGTTTTAGACCAGGAGTTATGGAAAGACTGGGTTTGGGCCCCGATGTGTGCCAGAAAAGAAATAAAAAGCTAGTTTACGGGAGAATGACTGGATGGGGTCAAACTGGACCGCTTGCTGATGCAGCAGGTCATGACATAAATTATATATCCTTATCAGGAGCGTTGGCTGCTATTGGCAGACCTGGCTCTCCACCAGTTCCTCCTCTCAATCTAATTGGAGATTTTGGTGGTGGAGGCATGCTTTTGGCACTTGGATTAGTATCTGCTTTACTTGAATCGAAATCTTCAGGAGAAGGACAAGTTGTTGATGCGGCAATGACAGATGGTTCTGCATTATTAATGACCATGCTTTATTCAATGCAACATTCAGGTTTTTGGAAACCTGAAATGGGACAGAATTTGCTAGATGGAGGAGCACATTTCTACGACACTTATGAATGTAGCGACGGTAAGTTTATTTCTGTTGGATCCATTGAACCGCAATTCTATAAATTACTTTGTGAACTAGCAGAGCTTGATGAATCAACTTTTGGTGATCAAATGAAAAGAGATTCATGGCAAGAGAAAAAAGAATCTATAAAGGATGTTTTTTTAAGCAAGAGCAGGGAAGAGTGGTGTGAATTAATGGAAGGAACGGATGTTTGTTTTGCTCCTGTTCTGGATATGACCGAAGCTCCTCTTCACCCTCATAATATTGCCCGTAAAACCTTTATAGAAATGGAAGGAGTTACTCAGCCTGCTCCAGCCCCTAGATTTTCTAGAACCGAGCCAGAAGTCTCTTCTGCCCCGGCTTTAGTTGGTGAACATTCTCAAGAAATCCTAGAAGAATTAGGTTTATCAAAAGAAGAAATTGATAATTTAAGAACATCTCAAGCTGTAGTTTGAAAGACATAATCTTAGTTACTGGCAAGGACTGCCATCTATGCGAACAAGCTAAAGAAATATTGCTTGGATTAGATGAAGATAAAATAAACTTTGTGGAAGAAGACGTTTATGCAAAAAGAGAATACTTGGATGCATATTGGGACAAAATTCCAGTTATTTTATATAAAGACAAGGTTCTTATGTGGCCTTTTACTGGAGAAAACGTAAAAGAATTTACTTTATGAAATTTCAAAAAAATTAAGTGAATTCATATAGATAGCTGAATAAACTAATTCAATACTTTCTTTCCTTAGCTCCGATATTCTTTTAGCAATGTGTGGTAAGTATTTAGGTTCATTCCTAGAAGAATTATCGATACCCATATCCCTTGGTAGTAAGTAGGGTGCATCAGTTTCGATCATTAACTTTTCTAAAGGAATTAGAGGAATTAACTCCTCTAAGTGCTTGCCTCTCCTTTCATCGCAAAGCCACCCGGTAATTCCAATAAAGAACCCCATATCTAAGTACTTAAGTAAAGCATCTTTATTGCCTGTAAAACAATGCACAACGCTGTTAGGGAGACTTTCCATATAAGGTGTTATCACCTCAACAAATTTTTTATGAGCTTCTCTTTCATGTAAAAAAAGAGGAACTTTTTTGTTTATTGCTACTTCTATATGCGCTTCAAAACTAACTAGCTGTTGTTCGGGTGTTGAATAATCCCTGTAAAAATCTAAACCTGTTTCTCCCAGGCATTTAACTTCTTCTAAATCAAGCAGGTCAGTGATCTCCGAAAAAGAACTAGAAGAATAATCCTTGGCATTGTGAGGGTGTATACCTGCAGTTGATATTAAAAAATTAGGATGTTTTTTTGCAAGCTCAGCAGCCTTGATACTTTCTTGTATATCGCTTCCAGTTATGGACATTCTTTTTACCCCAACCTTTTTTGCATCACTTAAGACATCAGTCATATCTTTTTTAAATGAAGGGTGCGTTAAATTAGCTCCAATATCAAAAAATTGTTCTTGTATTTTTTCCATAACGATGACTATTATAAGGGTGAAATATTAGATAAGGGGATAGTAATGTCAGGTCCATTAAAAGGATATAAAGTATTAGAATTGACTTCAACAGTTTCAGGTCCTTTTGCAGGAATGATGCTAGCTGATCAAGGTGCAGATGTTGTAAAGATTGAGCCGCCTGGAATAGGAGATTTAGCAAGATTCATGGGCACCACTAAAGATGGCATGGGTGCAATGTTTTCTACCTTAAACAGAAACAAAAAATGTATTTGTTTAGATTTTAAGAATCCTGAAAATATGGAAGTATTCCTTAAGCTTGCTGAAGAAACCGATGTATTAATAGAAAACTATAGACCTGGAATTGTTGCAAAATTGGGAATTGATTACGATTCTATTAAGAAGATAAATCCTAATATAGTTTATGCTTCTATTACGGGTTATGGTCAATCAGGTCCTTATCAAAACAGGAAGGTTTATGATCCTTTAATTCAAGGAACAGTTGGCATGCCCTTTGCTCAAAATGATAATTCCCCTAAATTAGTAAGAACTATAATTTATGACAAGGTAACTGGCTTAACAGCCGCCCAGGCTATAACTTCTGCTTTGTTACAAAGAGAAAGGGAAGGTATTGGACAACATTTACCCATATCGATGATGGAATCAGCTCTTTACTACAACTGGCCAGATATGATGATAAATCATACCTTTGATGAAGGCGGTCTCAATATAGGGGAGTTGGCAGATCTTTTTGAAGTTTATGATGCAAAAGACGGGTCGGTCATTATGATTCTAATACCTACTGATGATGTGTTTAATAAATTTTGTGATGCATTTGGTTCAGATCTTAATAAGGATGAAAAATTTAGTAACACCCTGGCAAGACTTATTAACAAAGAAGAGCTAACTGCTCAAATTAATAAGATTACCAAGGAAATTAAAGCTAAAGACCTCGTTGCAAAAATGGATTCAGAAGAAGTGCCTGCGTCAATTTGCAATAAATTGGAGGACGTTTATAAAGATGAGCAAGTTTTAGATCAAGGTTCTATAGTGGAAATAGAGCACCCTGAACTTGGAAAGATGAGAATGCCGAAACCACCTGTTAATTTTGTAGGTCAGGCAGAATTTCCACGTTCTTTAGCGCCTATTCTTGGGGCAGATACAAGAGAAGTGCTAGCTGAACTTGGTATTGAAGATGATATAATTTCTAAGATGGAGGAAAGAGAAGAGCAGAATAGAATAATGTTAGCAAGTTTCACCCCTGTCTCAACTGAGTAAAAGGAATTATGTTAAAAAAATCTTTATACCTAATCCTAAGTATTCTGATAGCTACAGCTTTAGTAGTTCTTCAGACAACTTTAAGTAATTTAATGTGGTTATCTTCTGTAGATATGCCTGTCACTATCGGTTTAGCCCTAAAAACTTTTGTTGGTGACTTAATTGGAATGAATTCTAGTGGGGCCATACCTCTAGTAGGTCTTGTAGCGGTTGGCATGTTATTGGCTTATACGGTCGCAAAAATACTGTTGATTTGGGTTGATACAAAAAAATCCTATGCTTATGGCCTGGCAGGTGCGGCAGCTATATTAGCTATTGTTTTATTAATGCCTTTAGCATTTTATAACTTAGACTTAATTGCTGGAGCAAGAACTGCCTTAGGAAAAACTATTCTAATTTTTTGCGGTTTCTTAAGCGGTTATTATTTTGGTTCTAGATTAGAAGACAAGGAGTAATTCATGAAAAATTTAAAACTTTTTTTATTCATCATCTTTAGCTCTATTTGTCTCAATTTAGCTTCTGAAGAATTTGATTATGAAATCATTGCTGATGAACTAAGCAGTCCTTGGTCTATAGCAATGATAGATGACAATAATATCCTCTTTACAGAATTATCAGGTCAACTTAGAAGAATAAAAGACGGGGTTTTAGAGCAAGAAAGCGTTTCAGGAGTACCCGAAGTTCTTTTTGCAGGTCAAGGAGGTTTGTCTGGAATAATTTTAGATCCTGACTTTAAAGATAATAAAAAGCTCTATATAGCATTTTCTTCGCCTGATGAGGGTAAAAGCACTAATACGCTTGAAGTTATAAGCGCAATTCTTGATCAGAATTCATTAACAAACGTTAATACAATATTTAAGGCTTTTCCGTCTAGAAGAACAGCTGCTCATTATGGAGCTAGAATGGCTTTTCTAGATGACGGCACACTCTTGATAACTTCAGGGGATGGTTTCAATTATCGTGAAGACGCACAAAATTTAGATAATCATTTTGGAAAGGTTATTAGATTAAATACAGATGGTTCTATACCTTCAGATAATCCTTTTATAAATCAAAAAGGAGCTTTGCCTGAAATTTATTCTTTTGGTCATAGAAACCCTCAGGGAATAGTTGTTGCTAACGGACTTGTTTATGAAAATGAACACGGTCCAATGGGAGGCGATGAACTTAATATCGTTGAAGCTGCAAAAAACTACGGATGGCCAGCTATCACTTATGGAAAAGACTATAGCGGAGCAATGATATCTCCATTTACCGAAAAAGATGGCATGGAACAACCTATTAAATATTGGGTTCCTTCCATAGCTCCATCGGGAATGGCCTTTTACGATAAAGATCTTTTTTCAAGCTGGAAAGGAAGTATCTTAATTTCAGCATTGGTGCCTGGAGATGTAAGGAGATTGGTAATGAACAATTCTGAGTTCATTGAAGAAGAGACACTATTTTCGGATTTAGGCAGAATAAGAGATATCGTTATATCACCTAATGGAAGCTTAGTTTTAGCAACAGATGGGCCTAAAGGTAAACTGATTAGAGTACAACCAAAAAAATAAGGAGAATAATATGTGGGCAAGAGTAATATCAGCATTAATTGGAGCTTTCATGCTTTATAGCGCCTTAGGGTGGATAATAGATCCGGCTTCTGCAGCTGCTGGTTTAGCAATGACATTGGTAGAAGGGCCCGGAGAAACAACTTTAGGCATGAACACTCAAATCGGTGACTTCACGTCTTTTTTCTTCACAGCAGGAATAATGGCATGCATTGGTGCTTATAGAAATGAACACGTTTGGCTTTATGGGACAATCTCCTTATTAGGTTCGGCGGCAGTGTTTAGAACTTATGCTGGTTTAGTGCACGGAGCAGATTTTTTAACTGCAGCAATAGTATTTGAAGTAGTTATGTCTCTATTGCTTCTTCTGAGTGTCTATAAGATGAAATCAGATTCTTAAAGCCTATTTAGAAAGATGATTTTCTTTGTGGCTGTGATAAAGTCACGCAATATTTTAAACAACGGGATTATTTATGAAATTTAAAGGGACTGATAATTATATTTCCACTGATGATTTGAGTATGGCAGTTAATGCCGCGATCGAGTTAGAGAAGCCATTGCTGATTAAAGGAGAACCTGGAACAGGAAAAACAATGCTTGCTGAAGAGGTTGCTGCCTCATTAGATATGCCTCTAATTGAATGGCACATTAAATCCACTACTAAAGCTAAGCAGGGACTTTATGAATACGATGCTGTAACAAGATTAAGAGATTCTCAGCTCGGAGATGAGAGAGTAAAAGATATATCTAATTACATACAAAAAGGAAAAATGTGGGAAGCTTTCGCTTCAGATAAAAGAGTTGTCCTTCTTGTAGATGAAATTGATAAAGCAGATATCGAATTTCCTAATGACCTGTTGCAAGAAATTGATCGTATGGAATTTTATGTATACGAGACAAAGGAAACTATTAAGGCCAAAGAAAGACCTGTTGTAATCATTACTAGTAATAATGAAAAGGAACTACCTGATGCCTTTTTAAGAAGATGCTTTTTTCACTATATTAATTTCCCAGACAGAGAAACAATGGAACAAATTATTAAAGTCCATCACCCGAAAGTTAAGAAGAAATTAGTTAAAGAAGCATTGGAAATTTTCTTTGATATTAGAAAGGTTCCTGGAATGAAGAAAAAGCCTTCCACTTCAGAATTGATAGATTGGTTAAAGCTTTTAATGGCTGATGATATACCTGATGAAATATTTAAGAATAGAGACCCATCTAAGGCTATACCTCCTCTATATGGAGCTTTAATTAAAAATGAGCAAGATGTTCAGTTATTAGAACGATTGGCATTTATGGCAAGAAGGGAAGGTAATACCAATCAACAGTAGAAATGTTCATTTCCCTTTTTAATACTTTACGATCTACAGGAATACCTTGTACTTTACGAGAGTTGCTAGATTTAATAGCAGCTGTTGATAAAAACTTAGGTTTTGCAGATATGGAAAAGTTTTACTTTTTGAGCAGAGCCATCCTTGTAAAAGACGAAAAGCATTATGATAAATTTGATAGGGCTTTCGATATTTACTTTAAAGGAATTGAAAGTCTCGATGACATTTTAGAGATGCTTATACCTGATGAATGGTTAAAAGCAGAATTCGAAAAACATTTAACTGAAGAAGAGCTAAAACAAATTGACTCCTTAGGCGGCTTAGAGAAACTTCTTGAAGAATTTAAGAAGAGAATGGAAGAGCAAGAAGAGAGGCATGAAGGAGGCAGTAAGTACATTGGCACTGGAGGAACATCGCCTTTTGGTAACTCTGGAGAAAATCCTGAAGGAATAAGGGTAGGAGGAGAAGGAGGAAAAGGAAAAGCAGCTAAAGTTTGGGAAGCAAGAGATTTTAAAAATCTTGACGATGACGTAGAGCTTGGCACTAGAAACATGAAAGTTGCTTTAAGAAGGCTTAGAAAATTAATCAGGGACAGTGCTGATGAGGAATTTGATCTAGACGGAACTATAAGTTCGACAGCCAAAAAAGCTGGTATGTTGGATGTAAAGTTTAGACCTGAAAAAAGAAATGCTGTTAAGGTTTTAGTTCTGTTTGATGTGGGTGGGTCTATGGATCCTCATATTAGGGTTTGTGAAGAACTGTTCTCAGCTTGTAAAACAGAATTTAAAAATTTGGAATACTTTTACTTTCACAACTTTATCTATGAAACAGTATGGAAAGATAACAGAAGAAGACAAAATGAAAGAATTTACACCGAAGACATCATTCATAAATACTCTGCTGATTACAAGATCATATTTGTTGGAGATGCCACCATGGCTCCTTATGAGATTACTAATCCTGGGGGAAGTATTGAACACTGGAATGAAGAGGCGGGCGCCTTATGGATGAAAAGGCTCGTAGGTGTTTACGATAAATTGGCTTGGTTGAATCCAGTTCCTCAAGAACATTGGGAGTACAGTTCCTCAGTCGAATTAACAAGGAGTTTAGTGGAAGACAACATGTTTCCTCTAACCATTAGAGGGTTAGAAGAAAGCATGGCTTATCTGAGTAAATAAAAGTCTAATGAAGGCTTTATCTATTTCTAATCTAAAAAAAGAATATCAAGGTGGTGTTCAAGCCCTTAAAGGTATAGACCTGCAAGTAGAACAAGGTGATTTTTTTGCGCTGTTAGGTCCTAATGGAGCTGGAAAATCTACGACTATTGGCGTTATCAGCTCACTAGTAACTAAGACATCTGGCAGTGTAAAAATATTAGGCATAGATATTGATGAGAACCATTCCTTGGCTAAAAAGAAACTTGGGGTAGTGGGTCAAGAAGTAAATTTTAATCAATTTGAGAAAGTAGGTGACATCATTAGGAACCAAGCTGGTTACTATGGTCTTGGTTTTAGAAAGTCGAAAGAAAATGCCAAGTATTACATGAAAAAGTTGGATATTTGGGATAAAAGGAATGAACAAGCAAGAAAACTTTCTGGTGGTATGAAAAGAAGGGTAATGGTAGCTAAGGCTTTAGTTAATAATCCCGAACTATTAATACTTGATGAGCCTACGGCTGGTGTAGATATCGAATTAAGGAGGTCTTTATGGGATTTTCTTACAGAAATTAATGACAATGGCACTAGCATTATTCTTACTACGCATTATCTTGAAGAGGCAGAAAGGTTATGCAGAAATATCGCAATCATAGATTCTGGAGAAATAGTTGAAAATACAAGTATGCAGGAACTATTAACAAGATTAGAAGTAGAGACTTTTATTTTTGATTTATTAGAGCCGATCAAGGAACTTCCAGAAGTAAAAGAATTTGAAATTATTATTGAGAATCCCAAACGAATAAAAGTAACTGTTGGAAAAGAGCAGGGCTTAAGTACAGTTTTTAAGAAGTTTACTGAACTAAATATAGAAATATCCAGCATGAGGAATGAGACAGGAAGGTTGGAAGAGTTGTTCTTAGGTCTTGTAGAACCCTCCTTAAAAGAAAAAGAATTATGAGTGCTTCTGAACAAATTAGAGCTTTGGCTACTATTCTCTATAAGGAGATTCATAGGTTTATGAGAATTTGGACTCAAACCTTAATTCCTCCAGCAATCATGATCATGCTTTACTTTGTTATTTTTGGAACCCTTATCGGTAAAAGAATAGGTCAAATGGGAGGTTTTGATTATGTTCAATTCATGATCCCCGGTCTTATTATGATGTCCGTTATAAGCAATTCTTACTCAAACGTAGTCTCCTCTTTTTTTGGACAGAAATTTGCTAGAAGCATAGAAGAATTATTAATTACACCTCTACCTCATTATTTAATCCTTTTAGGTTGGATATTAGGAGGAGTTGCGAGAGGACTTTTGGTTGGAGCAATAGTTACTATAGTTTCTTTGTGGTTTTATGACCTAAATGTAAATAACTGGCCTTTGTGTATTTTTGTCGTTATTTCAACTTCTGTTTTATTCTCTTTGGGCGGTTTCTTAAATGCTTTATTTGCAGAGTCGTTTGATGATATATCTATTATTCCAACCTTTATTATGCAGCCATTAATTTATTTGGGTGGAGTGTTCTATTCTATTCAGCTATTACCTCCATTTTGGCAAACTATTTCACTAGCTAATCCTATTTTGTATATGATCAATGCTTTTAGATTTTCTATTTTGGGCTCTTCTGATTTAGAAGCTCTTGGGTTTTCAATATATTCTGCGTTAGCAATGATAGTTGGTTTTATAGTTCTTTTTTCCAGTATTTGCCTTTGTAATTATCCTGATAGATACGATCCTTCGCTTCTTGTTGGCTTAAATAGAGCAGATTCAAGACAAAAATTACGCCTTGATACTAATCATATAGGAATATTTGGAATAGATTCTTGGACTTGTTATGAACTTTCTTGGCTAAATGAAAGAGGTGTACCAAGAAATAGCATCTTATACTTTTCTTACAGTTGTCATTCAAAATTTTTTATCGAATCTAAATCCTTGAAGTTATATTTATTTTCGTTGAACAGCAAAAGGTTTTCTTCAAATGAAGAACTAGTTGAAACTATAAAAACAGATTTAGAAACAACCCTAAAGACCGAAATTTTTATAGAAATAAGTGCAGAACCAAGAGAAATAATTACTAATGACAATTCTATTGATTCATTAGATATAGAAGAACCTGGATTTCAACCTAACTCTTTGGTCCTTTTATCAACTGATAAAGACGCTGATGAAGACATTACATGTAGCCTTTTTAGAAGTCTTTGCCCAGTTACCGCTCAGCCTGATTGGGCTACAGTTCATATAGCCTATAAAGGAAAACAAATTATTCATGAGAGCTTATTGAGCTATCTACTGTCTTACAGAAATCATCAAGGATTTCATGAAGAATGTGTAGAGAAGATATTCCAAGATATTAATGAAAGGTGTGAAATAGAAAGTTTACTTGTAAGGGCTAATTATTTAAGACGCGGCGGAATTGAAATAAATCCTGTTAGAACTACTCATGAGAATTATGAACAGATTTTAAGAGAGCAAAGACAATAAGAAGATGAAAGACAATAATGAAGATAGATTAAATAAGATTGAATTGAAGTACTCTTTTCAAGAAGACTCTCTAGAGAGAATGAGCAAAGAGTTAAGGACCCAACAGTTAGAGATTCAGAAACTTAAAGATGAGATAACCTCATTGAAAGAATCTTTAAGTGAATTTTATTCTAAAGAAGACATAAAAGAAGAAAAGCCACCTCACTACTGATTGTTTTAGATTAGTTTTACTTATCCTTTATAATGCAGACTCCAAAATTTGGAGAGATGGCAGAGTGGTCGAATGCGCACGCTTGGAAAGCGTGTAAGGTGTTAAAGCCTTCGAGGGTTCGAATCCCTCTCTCTCCGCCATTAAATGAAGTAATTCAAGTAAAATATAAAAAAAATAATAGAGGAAAATTATGTCAAGTTTAAAAAATAAAACATTATTCGTATCAGGGGCGAGTAGGGGTATTGGTCTAGCAATAGCCAAAAGAGCGGCTCAAGATGGAGCAAATATAATTCTTGCTGCTAAAACTGCCGAACCGCATCCTAAATTGCCTGGGACTATCTATACAGCTGCTGATGAGATCATTGAATGCGGAGGACAAGCTTTACCAGTTATTTGCGATATTAGGGATGAAAAAAACGTAAGAGATGCAGTCAATAAAGGTGCAGAAGAGTTTGGCGGAATTGATATTTGCGTAAACAACGCTAGTGCAATTCAATTAACCGGCACCTTGCAAACAGACATGAAAAGATATGATTTAATGCATCAAATTAATTCGAGAGGAACTTTCTTAGTCAGTAAGGTATGCCTACCTTATCTCTTGGAATCTGAAAATCCTCATATCCTTAATCTTTCACCTCCTTTAGATATGAGTCCAAAATGGTTTGGACCACACGTAGCTTATACAATGGCAAAATTTGGCATGAGTTTATGCGTTTTAGGAATGGCAGAAGAATTTAAAGAACAAGGAGTAGCTGTTAATGCTCTTTGGCCAAGAACTGCTGTCGCAACTGCGGCTATTAAAAATGCATTAGGTGGAGATGAGATTATGAATATATCAAGGTCACCTGAAATAATGGGAGATGCCGCTTACGTAATCTTAACTAAGGATTCTAAAGAATTTACTGGTAACTTCTGCATTGATGACAATTTATTAGCAGAAAATGGCGTTACAGATTTTAGTCAATACGCACAAGTTCCTTTTGATCAACTTGCTCCAGACTTCTTTGTACCAGAAGATCTTGAAGCGCCAGAAAGTGCTAAGAATAGTTAAATCCTATGAAAACTATAGAAGAAAAGAGATCCTTTGCTGTTCCTTCAAATGTAATTTGGAAGATTATTAGCGATTTGTCGAGAAGCGATTGGGTTCCTGGTGTTGAAAGTATATCTCTAGAAGATAATGTAAGGACTTTCAAGATGAAGGGCATGGGAAGATTAGTTGAAAAAATTATTAAGTGTGACCATGACTTATTAGAACTTGAATACAGTGCAATAGAAACTCTTGCTCCCATTAATCACCATTTAGCAAAGATAAATTTGGTATCTCATGATAACCAGTCTACGGACTTTATTTGGACAACTGAAATAGATCCCGAAGAGTTTGCAGATGCCATACATCAAGGCATGGTATCTTCATTAGATCAACTAGAATTAGTACTTTCAGAAACAGATTAATTTTATTTGTTATAAGGATTCTTAACTGATAAGGTTGTTTTATATTGCCTTGCATTTTGTCCAAAACAATATTATATTTTTTTTCTAAAAAAT
>LULT01000182.1_pt1 | contig 15574 bp, 15 predicted proteins | sample 728141 | NCBI WGS metagenome assembly LULT01 (sample SAMN03860282, study PRJNA289734) | marine metagenome | biome: seawater column; feature: ocean; material: water; isolation source: Red Sea water column Station 108 - depth 100m | place: Saudi Arabia: Red Sea | collected 2011-10-15 | depth 100 m | reverse complement strand
ATATAGAGATGAGTATTGACTCAGGAGATATTGCAGAATCTCATAATTGGGTGAAAAAAGCTTCCAGCAAGTTACCTGAAATCAAAGACTATATATACCTCTTCGCCAGTAAGTTATTGATTGATGCAGAGTACTTTACAGATGCTAGGTCTTATGTTGATGAATTAATAGAGTCCAATCCAAAGAACCCTGCTGCTAATCAGTTGCTGTTCGAGATTCTAAAAGACACTAGGGATTATGATTTAATATTGAGAAAGATTTTTGAGTTCACTGATTACATTAATGATGATGAACTTGCTCAGACAATCCATAGCTTGGTTAAAGAGGCTATTAAGGATCAAAAGCCTACCAAAACCATTTTTGAGCGAATCCCGAGGTCAATTGATAAACACCCCATGATAATTACCTCAAAAATTGAGGCCTGGATAGACAACAAAGAATACTTAAAAGCTGAAACAGAGCTAAGAAAACAAATTCCCAATAACTGGAATAAAGAATTAATCCTTCTTTATGCAGAACTAGGTGAGGACAATTTGAATGGATTATCAGAACGAGTCGATAAATGGTTAGAAGAGAGACCAAAAGATGCCAACCTCTGGTTAGTAGCTAGCCGGTTGGCACAAAAAGATGGATTATGGTCAAAAGCTCAGCAGTGTATTGAAAGATCTATTGAAATAAAGCCTGTGAGTGAAGCATACACCGAATTAGCTCTTATTCTTTCTGAGCTAGGAGAAAAAGAACAAGCCTCAGAAGCATTAAAGTTGGCTAGACAAACAAGTGGTTAGGCTCTTAGCCTATTGCATGAATGAAAGCAGAATCTCAACATTTAAAGGGTAAATTTCTTCAATTTTTAGAAACTGAAAAGCGTTATTCTAAGCATACTGTAAAAAATTATTCTAAAGATATTGATGATTTAGAAAATTTTTGTAGTGCCAAACAAATAAATGCGTGGGATGAAATTAAGCCCCATCATGTAAGAACTTATGCCTCTCAGATTTTTATTGATGGGTTAGGCGCCAGAAGCATTCAACGCAAGCTTTCTGCCATTAGAAGCTTTATGAATTATCTAGTCAGAGAGAATCTCCTTAGAACGAATCCTGCAGATGGGGTTAAAACTCCTAAAGCAGCAAAAAAATTACCGGGTGTCTTGGATGTCGACCAAATAAATCAATTACTAAATATTAAATCCACTGAACCAATAAGCCTAAGAGACAAAGCTATAATGGAGCTTTTGTACTCTTCAGGGTTAAGACTTGCTGAGCTGGTTGCTCTTAACCCTATTGATCTTAATATTCAGGACAAAAGTCTCACTGTAATAGGAAAAGGAAATAAAAAAAGAATGTTGCCCATCGGGTCCAAAGCGATAAACGCTATCAAAGCATGGATAAAAGTTAGATCTCAAATTGCTGCGCCTGATGAGGAAGCTCTCTTTGTCGGTAATAGGGGCAATAGACTAAGCAGAAGATCGATACAAAGCCGAATCAATCACTGGGCAAAGAAAAACGGTCTAGCTCAAGATGTTTATCCTCATTTACTCAGGCATAGCTTTGCTACGCATCTATTAGAGGCCAGTGGAGATTTGAGAGCTGTACAGGAATTACTAGGACATAAAGACATTAGCACCACTCAGGTTTATACTCATCTTGATTTTCAGCACCTTGCTGAAACTTATGATAAGGCCCACCCTAGATCAGGTAAGAAGTGACGGAAGAGAGAAAAAAAGTAAGCTTTGGCTTTAAGAGCGTAAGCGAAGAGGAGAAGACACAAAAAGTTGGTGAAGTCTTTGATTCGGTTTCTGGGCAATACGACCTTATGAATGATTTGATGTCATTCGGCATTCATAGATTTTGGAAACGTTTTGCTCTTATGCATACTGGCCTTGAAGAGGGAATGAAAGCACTAGATGTAGCAAGTGGTACTGGTGATCTTGGTGTCTTATTACAAGATCAGGTTGGAGAATCAGGTATGGTTATTCTAACTGATATCAATGCCTCTATGCTTCACCAAGGAAGATCTAAGTTGTTGGATCAAGGCAAGCTTAAAAACATGCAGCTACTCCAAGCCAATGCTGAAAACCTTCCATTTGAAGACAATATGTTTGATTGTGTGACGATAGCCTTTGGCTTAAGAAATGTCACCGACAAAAATGCAGCCCTGTCCTCGATGTATAGGGTTCTCAAACCGGGAGGAAGACTTTTAATCTTAGAGTTCTCAAAAGCAAATGAACTGATCTCTCCTTTTTATGATTTTTATTCCTTCAATGTGCTTCCAAAATTAGGAGAGTGGGTTGTCAACGACGGAGATAGCTATAAATATCTCGCTGAATCGATCCGCGTTCATCCTGATCAAAAGAAATTAATTGAAATGATGAGTAGTGCAGGTTTTATCGATCCAGAATATTTTAATCTAAGCGCAGGCATAGTGGCACTTCATATTGGGCATAAGGCTTAAGATGAAATCATTGCAAATATTAGCTCGGCTGTTTAAAACACATCAAACATTAATTCGTTATCAATTAGATGTGTTTTTTGTTGAGTCTGATTTCCTGAAACCTCTTCGATGGGTATTTTTAATTTCACCCAGCTTATGGTTTAGAAAAAAAACAAGTCTTACAAAGGGAGAGCGACTTAGGTTGGCCCTTGAAGATCTAGGACCTTTGTATGTCAAATTTGGTCAATCGCTATCTACGAGACCTGACCTTCTTCCAGAAGATATTGCCTCTGAACTATCTAAGCTTCAAGATAAAGTCCCCCCATTCTCTGGCGAGGTTGCAGAACAAGAAATATTCGATGCTTTTGGCAAAAAACCTAAAGAAATATTCGCTGATTTTGATAAAGAAGCCTTTGCATCAGCTTCAATAGCTCAAGCTCATTTAGCTACTCTCCATAGTGGTGAAGAAGTTGTGGTGAAAATACTTAGGCCTAACATATGGGAAGCTATAGAAAAAGATATGGAGATTCTTTTTCTTTTTGCTAGGTTGCTTGAAAATTATTCAGATGAGTCAAAAAGATTAAAGCCCATGGAGGTGGTGAGGGATTACCAAACTTCAGTTATGCATGAACTTGATTTGCTCAGAGAGGCTGCAAATTGTTCACAAATTGGGAGAAACTGGGAAGGCTCCGAAATTATAAAGGTTCCCAAGATCTATAAGGATTACTGTAAAACAAATGTTTTGGTTCAAGAACGAATATATGGGATCCCTATTAGTGATGTTCAACAATTAATGACTGCTGGTGTTGATCTGAAAAAGCTTGCTACTAATGGTGTAAGAATATTTTTTACTCAAGTTTTTCACCATAATTTATTTCATGCGGATATGCATCCGGGTAATGTGTTTGTTGATATTTCAAACCCAGATAAACCCCTGTATGCGGCTGTGGATTTTGGAATTGTGGGCAGTCTTGATGATTTAGATAGACGGTATCTAGCTCTATCTTTCTCTGCTTTTTTTGAAAAAGATTATAAATCTATCGCTTCTAACTTTTTAGCTGCAGGATGGGTGCCCAGTGAAACAAGACTAGACACTTTTGAAGCATCAATCAGAACTGTTTGTGAGCCTATAGCTGACAAACCTCTAGAGGAGATTTCATTTGGTCAGGTCTTAATCAGTTTGTTTCAAACAGCTAGAGAATTCAAAATGGAAAATCAACCGCAGTTGGTCCAACTTGAAAAAACGCTTCTTAATATCGAAGGTCTAGGTAGACAGCTCTATCCAAAACTAGATATTGTGGCTGCAGCAAAACCTGTGATTTCAGAGTGGAGAGAACAACAGACGGATCTAAAGACAATCCTTACCAAGCTACAACAAGATGCTCCTGAAATTAGAAAAACTATTGAAGAGCTCCCGAGCCTGGCAAAACGTGTAATCAATAGCCAAAATAACAACCAAAGCAATGAAGAATTTTTCAATCAATTTTCAAAAACTGTCTATAAAAGTCTTTTAGGTATTGCGGTTATGATTACGGGAGGCATTCTTCTTGGCTTGGAAATAGTCTTAGGGTGGCTGTTAATGGGCGCAGGTTTTCTTGTTATATTATTGTCTAAACCAAAATAATAGGCTTCTTTTGATTGATCTTGATTCTGTGCTCAAAAAAATAAATCTTCCTCTGGGTGAAGATGATTTTAAAGAACCCTTGTCTATTCTTCTTGATGACTATTCGAATGCATCGAATCTTAACCGGTTAGGCGCACTAACATTTGAAAATGGCATTAAAGAAAAACTAAAGGCTCGAGCTAAACTTTTAAATTTTGTTAACTCTAATAATCTAGAGGAACCATCATCCCCTATTATCATAAGCGGACTTCCCAGATCAGGAACCACTTATTTGTTCGACCTAATGTATTGTTTTGAAGAGTTTAGAGGCCCGCTTACTTGGGAATTATTTGAAATGATGCCCGTGGCTAAATCAAAATATCATCGAGCTTACAAACAGGTAAAAACAGAACTAAGATTGGCATTATTTAAAGCTTTGGTTCCAAACTTGATGAATATTCATCACATGAAATCAAACCTTCCCGAAGAGTGTCAGCTGATCACTGCTTTAGACTTTAAAAGCATTAGCTTTGCTTATTCTGCAAGAGTCCCAAACTATCAGAATTTTATTGGTCATTGTGACTATTCATCTGCTTTTATGTGGCATAAAAGATTCTTACAAGCAATGGAAACAACAACAAAACCCAGTTACTGGCTATTAAAAGATCCCTGCCATATACAACACATAGAAGAAATTCTAAACGTATACCCAGATGCAAAGTTTATATTTATTCACAGAAACCCTATAGAGGTCATAGGTTCCATAAGCAGTTTAACCTTTAACCTTAGATCTGCTTTCTCTAAGAGAGTCGATAATGTTGAATTGGGCAAGGAGTCATTATCGTTTTGGGGTAATGCCAGTAAGGAGTTTCTTACACAAAGACGTCAGATCCCAGAATCAAATATGGTTGATATTAACTTTCTCAATTTTACCAATGATCCTATTGGGTCAATAGAAGCAATCTTTAAAAAGTTCAATATTGATTTAAAGCAAGAAACTAGAGAGAAAATGATGTCTTTGGGTTAATAAAGTATTTAGAGCTTACAGAAATGAGTTTAATCTTTAAGCTCGAAGCGTGTTCAAAAAATCAGTCGCATTGATTTTTTGCTCAATGGCTTCTACTAAAGCGGACCCTACGATAATTCCATCTACGTATGGTTCAAGCAATTCAACATCTGCTTTACTCCTCACACCAAAACCTGCACAGACTGGGATGTTCGAGGAAGCTTTAACTGTTTCTAAATAACCCGCTACTTCCTCGGGAAGCCCATCATTGCCACCGGTGACACCTTTTACTGTGACCGCATACAAAAATCCTGAGCTGTGTTTTGCTATTGTTTTTATTCTGTTCTCCGGTGTTGCCGGTGTAACCAATTGAATCATAGCGAGCTTAGCCTCATTGAATACTTCTCTTATCTCTTCGCCTTCCTCAATGGGGAGATCAGGGATGATAAAACCATCAACGCCTGCTTCTAGTGAAGCTTGTACAAGCTGGTCATAGCCATAAACATAGAGCGGGTTCAAATAACTCATTAAGACAATTGGTGTCTTGGTGTTTAAGGTCTTTAATTCTTCCAAAATCCACTTCAGGGTTACTCCGCTTTCAATGGCTGCATGACTTGAACGCTGTATTGTCACTCCGTCAGCCATAGGATCGGAAAATGGAACACCAATCTCTATAACATCGGCCGTTTTAGCTAACGCTGTTATTAGATCTAAAAAACTGTCTTTATCTGGATAACCCGCAGTAATAAAAGGAACAATGGCGGGCCCTTTTTGTTTTGGGCTTTCCACAGAATTTGTTATTAATTCGCTACCAAACATGATTAAGACCTATTAAATTTTTAATACCTTACTAAGGGTGGGCATGTCTTTGTCGCCCCTTCCCGACAAGCCAATAAGAATTGTTTTCCCTTGATTTGCTTCAGCCCATTTTTTTGCACCGACAAAAGCGTGTGCGCTCTCTAAAGCTGGAAGAATGCCCTCCATGGAGCAGCAAGCTCTAACCTCTTCTAGGGCCTCATCATCTTCTGCTGAAGTGTATGTTACTCTGCCTATTGACTGCAGGAAAGCATGTTCCGGTCCGACCCCAGGGTAATCAAGACCTGCAGATACAGAGTGTGTCTCTTGAACTAAGCCATCTTCATCGTGGAGTAACATAGAGTAAGTTCCATGCAAAATCCCAGGTTTTCCTGAAGCAAGTGTAGCTGCATTGTCGCCTAATTTTTGACTCCTGCCGCCAGCCTCAACCCCTATCAATTCGACTGATTCATCACCAAGAAATGCATGAAAAATACCGATCGCGTTTGAACCTCCTCCTACACAAGCAAACACGGCATCGGGCAAGCCATTTGTGGCTTTTATTATCTGATCTTTAGCTTCTTTGCCAATAATAGATTGTAACTCTCTGACCATATAAGGATATGGATGTGGGCCAACCACTGAACCTAAAATATAGTAAGTATCATCTGGGTTGCTCACCCAATCTCTGAACGCTTCATCTACCGCTGCTCTTAATGTTTGGTCGCCAGCTGTTACAGGGACAACCTCGGCGCCCAATTGTCTCATTCTGTCCACATTGGGGGCTTGCCTTTCAATATCAACTGCTCCCATATATACAACACAAGGAATACCAACTCGTGCACATGCAGCCGCTGACGCTACTCCATGTTGCCCAGCTCCAGTTTCTGCGACAACTCTTTTAGCATTCAGTTGTTTTGCAATTAAAGCTTGTCCCAATGCGTTGTTTATTTTGTGAGCGCCTGTGTGAGTCAGGTCTTCTCGTTTGAGATAGACCTTAACTCCCCATAATTCACTCAATTTTTTTGCATAGGTAAGACCCGTTGGGCGGCCTGCCCATTGATTGAGCTCCTCTGAAAGCTCTTGTTGAAAAGCGCTATCGTTCAAAAGTGTTTTAACTTTTTTATCGAGATTCTTTAAAGCTGGCATCAAAGTTTCAGGAGCGTATTGGCCTCCAAACTCTCCAAAACGACCGTGCTCATCAGGAAGCTCGCCACTTAGAAGCTGTGTTAGTAATTGTTTGTTCTTCTCATCCATGATTCATCTCTTTATCGAAAGCACGAACAATTCTAATGAATTCAATAATTTTTTGTTCGCTTTTAATACCTCTTTCTATCTCAACACCGCTGCTAACATCAACACCGAAAGGCCTGATATGGGTCAAAGTATCTTTAATATTGTCAGTGTTTAAACCGCCTGCGAGCAAAGCCTTTTTTGAGCCACAGACTAGTTTCGCTCTCTCTTGATTAACCAGGTTGCCTGTTCCGCTCACCGGTCCCTCAAACAACGCAAAAGGCTTATCTTCGATGATGCTTGGATCAAAAGTCTCCCGTGTCCCTTTAAGTCAAAGGAATCAAAATCACTCGCATCAGTTTGCAAATATTTAACCTTCACATGATTAAGAACCCTATCCACTTCACTTTGCTTGGGGTGCAGCATCACAGCAACAGTATCAATATAATCAGGAATCAATTCAATTAGTGGTTTAGCCTCTTCTGGGTTTATATACCTTGGGGAACCTTTTGCAAATACGAAACCGAGCATGTCAGCGCCACTATTAACAGCTGTTTCGACAGACTCTGGTGTCTTTAATCCACATATTTTTATCCTTGTGCTCATTTTTGTTTCTGCGCTTCCTCTGCTGTTTTTCTAAACTCTATCAAACTGCTTTCAGGGTTATTGGTTTGCATGAGCATTGTTCCAACGAGTGCTCCGGAATAACCCCAATCGACTATTTTTGAAACATCGTTTGAGTTTAAAATTCCGCTTTCTGCTATACAGACGATGTCCTCTGGCAACAGTTCAGAAAGTTTATTAAATCGCCCAAAGTCAACTTCGAGTGACTTCAAGTCTCTACAGTTAATCCCGAGCATTAAAGAATCTTTGGAATCACTAAACCTAGAAACAGCAGCGCAACTTTGTTCTAGCTCCTTTTTATTAAAGGCTTCAATTAAGACAAACATGTTGTGCTCGAGAGCTCGTTTTATCATTTCTTCTAGTTGCCCCTCATCGAGAATAGCAGCGATCAACAAGACGCCGCTAGCCCCATAATAAAGAGCTTCAGATACCTGGTAGGGATGAACCAGGAAGTCTTTTCTCATAAAGGCAACATCTGGGAATGCATTGCTAAGCTCTTTGAGGTCATCGAGTGAGCCAGAAAACCTTGAGGGTTCTGTCAGTACTGAAATTATATCTGCCCTGCCTTTGATGTAATCGCTTACTTGCTGTCTCATATGAAAATCATCGCCAGAGAGGTTGCCAGAAGATGGTGATGTTTTTTTTATCTCTGCGATTAAACAAAAGCTTTGGTTATTCAATATGAAGGGCTCAGCAGGTTGAGCGTCAATGACACGATCTAGGATCTCTTGCTCACTAAGAATAGCTGAGTTGTCTTTGTATCTAGAAAGACTGCTAGAAGCCATAGTGGATAAAAAATTATTGTTCTCTTTACTCATTTAAACCTGATAACGATTGAACCATATCTGAGGCTTTGCCCTCGTCAATGGCTGAACTTGCCTGTTCAATACCCTCTTTTAAATTGCTAACAATCCCGGAGACCTCCAATGCCAAACCCGTCCCCAGCAGCAATGAATCTCGGTGTGGACCTTGATCTTCTTTACTAAAAACCCTCATCAGAGCTTCTGCGTTTTGATTCGCATCCCCACCTTTTAGATCGTCTTCGCCGCATCTGTTGATCCCAAAGTCTTTAGGGTCTCTTATCATGTGTTCTATTTGGTTGGGCCTCACATCAAACAGCTCGAATTCAGCTGCTGGTGTAGGCTCATCCCAACCATTGACGCCATGGACAACGAACGCTCTTTTAACGTTCATTCCAGATAAAGCTTCGGCCATCAGTTTTGCCATCGAAGAGCTAAAAGCACCCAGCAAATAGTATTTAGGTTCAGCCGGGTTGGTTAGTGGTCCCAATATATTAAAAACTGTTCTTATGCCTAAGGCTTGACGAATAGGTGCAATGTGTTTCATAGCAGGGTGAAAAAACGGGGCGAATAAAAACACGAAACCGCATTGCCTCAAGACTTCTTTGACGCTTTCAGGGCTATCTGCAAGTTTAATGTTCAGCGCTTCAAGTAAATCGGCGCTGCCCGATTTGCTCGATACGGAACGATTGCCGTGTTTGACGACTTTGGCACCTGTCGCAGCAGTTAGTAATGCCGTTCCTGTTGAAAGGTTAAAACTATTAGAGCCGTCACCTCCAGTGCCAACTATATCGATCGTTGTATCGTCTTCCTCAAGATCAATGGTTGTTGCTAGTTCTCTCATGGCGTTAGCAAAACCTCGAACCTCTTCCGCTGACTCACCTTTAATTCGAAGTGAGGTTAATATCGCGCCTGCAACGGATGGATCTATATTTCCTGTGGCAAGTAGCTGCATTAACTCAAAGGCATTTTGCTCGCCGATATCTTCGCCTTTCATTAGTGTGGTTAAAATTTGATTTGGATCTTTATTCATAACTGGTCTCTTGATTGTTGTAAAAAATTACGCATCAATTCATCGCCCTTAGGGGTTAAAACGCTTTCTGGGTGAAATTGTACGCCTTCTATTAAATAAGTTTTGTGCCGAACACCCATAACTTCATCATCTGGAGTGGTGGCTGTGATTTCCAACTCATCTGGCAAGGTTGTCTTTTCGGCAGCTAATGAGTGGTATCGTCCAGCTGTCATTGGAGTTTCAAGATTTGAAAAAATAGTTTTTTGGTCGTGGTTGATAGCTGATATCTTGCCGTGCATAAGTTGTTTTGCATAAGTAATCTCGCCGCCAAAAGCCTCGACAATACATTGGTGCCCTAAACACACACCAAGGATTGGTATCTCGGAAGCAAATGCTTTGATCAATTCCATCGAGATGCCTGCATCACTTGGTCTGCCTGGGCCCGGTGAAATGACCAAATGACTGGGTTGGAGAGCTTGTGCCTCTGCAGCATCAATCGCATTATTTCTAAACACATTGACCTCGGCACCTTGAGACCTAAAACCTTGAACCAAGTTGTAGGTAAAAGAGTCAAAGTTATCGATGATTAGCATCTTGCTCACAATGACCCCTCCTTAACCATTTTAAGGGCTGTTCTTAAGATTTCACTTTTGGCCATGACCTCATTAAATTCATTCTCAGGCACGCTGTCGGCAACAATTCCAGCGCCTGCTTGAAAGCAATATTGACCGTCTGAAAACACAATGGTTCGTATAGCGATGGCTTGGTCCATATCGCCGTTTTTAGCAAAATAGCCAACGGTTCCGCCGTAAACCCCTCTCAAATTAGGTTCAATCTCATCAATTAACTCCATCGCTCTAACCTTGGGTGCGCCAACAAGGGTTCCAGCTGGAAACGCTGCTGCAAACAAATCAAAAGCATCTTTATCATCTTCTAATGTCCCTTCAACACCACTAACAATATGCATGACATGACTGTAGTGCTCAATTGATTGATAAGGCTCGACCTCTATTGTGCTGTGCTTAGCAACACGACCTAGATCATTTCTGGCAAGATCAACCAGCATAACGTGCTCTGCAATTTCTTTTTCATCGGCCAACAAGGATTGTTCGTGCGAGAGATCCTCGGCTGCATCTTTTCCTCGAGGTCTAGTTCCAGCAATGGGTCTAAGGGAAGCTTTATCACCACTTAGTCTAACCAAAGCTTCGGGGGAGGAGCCAACCACTTGAAAGCCATTAATGTCACAGAAAAACATGTAGGGGGATGGGTTAACCAGACGCATGGCTCGATAGACATCAAACGGGTCTAAATTATAATTACCTGAAAAAGCGATCGATAAAACAATTTGAAAGATATCGCCTTCAAAAATATGGTGCTTGGCTTTTTCTACAGCTTTATTAAATACGTCTTTTTCAACATTAGCTGTCGGTTGAGAGTAGAAACAATTCTGATCAGTCGAATCGTTTGTTTCGGTTTTAAGTAAATCTAGTATGTTGGTTTTGAGTTTATTTCTGTCGTCTTCTTCACCAGAATGAAGTAAAGCTATGGATTTGTCTTCGTGGTCAAACACCAACAGGGATAACGGCGCTAAATATGCACAATCAGGTGGGTTTAATAGACCATCTTTACTCTCCTCTACCGGCAAACTTTCAAAATACCGGACCATATCATAACTACTAAAACCAACTATGCCGCCACTAAAGGGGATGCCTTGTATTTGAGGGCTCAAATCAGGGAGGTCTTTTAACACATTCCTTAACAGTTCCATCATTTCATCTTGTGACTCGGGGGAGGTGATTTTTTCACTGTTAAATGAGAAAGCCCCCTGGTTTACTTCAACTACGCTTGAAACTCCTAGACCAAGGAAGGAATAACGTGACTGATCAACGCCCCGCTCAATACTTTCCAATAAAAAACTGGGTGAGAGTGAACGCAGCTTAACAAACACCGAAGCCGGTGTTTCATCTCCAAGATCTATGTCAAAATATTTATTCATCGTTTTCCATAAAAAAACCCATCGCCTTTTCGGGAGATGGGTGAACCTTTAAAAATTAAATCAGACAGGTTTAGCCCTCTCCTAGGAGAGAAGCCACCAATTGCCTAAATTTAATTCCAACTTAATCATACGTTGGCAAAGTATCTCCTGTTCTCAAGAAATGGTCAACAGAATAATAGGAGTTTTTTATTCATCATTATAAATAGAGAGCAGGCAATATGAATGAGAAAGCCACCCACATAATAACGGCTAGCGGTAACCCGATTTTCACAAAGTCATTAAATTTATAGCCCCCAGCACCCATAATTAACAAATTGGTTTTATAACCAATTGGGGTCACAAAACTCATATTTGCTCCAAACAAAACTGCTAGTACAAAAGGTTCGATCGGAGCTCCTAGCTGTTGAGCAATATTGATTGCTATCGGTGTTCCAATAACCGCAGCGGCGTTATTGGAGACAATATTTGTTAGCGCCGCCATAAGCAGCATCAACGTGCTAAGAATCAAAGGCACTGACATTGCACCGGTCAAATAAACGAACAACTCTGCCAAGTAGTCTGAACCGCCTGTGATCTCCAAAGCATTGCCCAAGCTTAAACTAGCGACAATCAACATGATGATCGGGATATTCATTGCATTACCAACATCGCTCCAATTCATTAGACGAAACACCAACATTCCAATTAATCCCAGCATTGCTGCGATTGATATAGGCAATAAATTAGTCGCGGCTAGAGCAGCAACCCCAACCATAATATAAAGAGGTACAAAGGAGCGTTTGGTCCCAAGATCCAAGTCCTCGTTTTCAATCACCAACATGTTTGAGTTAGCATTTAAATTCTCAATCGCCTCGGCACTGCCTTGTACCAAAACCACATCACCCGGGTTGAGAGTCTTGGCTGTTATATCGCCCTTGAGCTCTGCACCTGTGGATCCGCTGTGCACTGCGATCGGTAATAAATTAAAGCGTGATGAAAACTGCTGGGAGCTCAAGCTCGTATGATCCAACATAGAACCTGATGTGATAACCACTTCAGCTAATTCTGCCTCTGAACCACTTTCTGCTTCCATCTCATCGCCGATTTCACCCTCAAAAAGGCTCAACCCTAATAAGTCTTGATACTCTTGGAGATTTTCCAGAGTGTCTTTAACGTAGATTCGGTCACCAGCCTCAAAGATAACTGACGGTATTTTTGCAACGAACAAACTGTCGGAGCGTTTAATTTTATCAATTTTAAAATTACTTCCAGCTTTCTCTTGGACTTCAGACAGGGTTTTGCCATCTATAAATTCACCTTCATTGACATTAAGAGCTGCCTCAAATATTCGGGTTGATTCTTTTGTCGAACGCGGAGGGTCCCCAGGAAGCAATCGAGGAGCAACCAGCCATAAAAACATCATGCCAATTGATCCGGCAATAAGTGCGGGTAGGACAAAATCAAACAACTGAATTTGCTCCAAGCCCATGTCGTTTGCAATACCCACCACCAAAAGATTGGTTGATGTCCCAATTGTGGTTGCCATCCCTCCAAGCAGGGTAGCCATACCCATTGGCATCAGAATTTTTGAGGAACTGATCTCGGCTTTTTTACTGACCGCAATCAATGCGGGGATTAGCATCACTACAATAGGTGTGTTGTTAATAAATGCACTAAAAAATGCTCCGAACAACAGGACCGCTAACAATGAGAGTTTTGGGTAGGTGAGCCATGATGTGGATAAAAAACCCACAAAAGGTTGGAGTGAGCGATTAATCTCAATGGCCTTACCCACAGCAAGGAGCAAACAAATGCTCACTAGTGCCTCGTTGCCAAAACTGCCAATAAAAAATGTAATTGGGTTAATGGGGTTCCCGTTAAAGCTGTATGGGAAAATAAAAAATAGACTTATTATTGTGGCTAGAATCACTAAACCGGTGGTCTCGATAGGTATCCAGTCACGAGAAAACATATAAAGGCCTATCGCTGTAAGCCCCATAACCACCAAAGCATGAATGCTGGGCAAATCTGGCATCATTGTTGGTAAAATGTTTTCATACTTAAGGGAATTATACATGCATGCTGTTTTTTTAGACTACAAAACTGTGGATGCCAATGACTTGGATCTTGGGTCAATCAAGAAATTGCTGCCCGAGATGGTGGTTCACCCTTTTTCCAATGAGGCAGAAGTCCTCGAGCGCATAGAAGGTGCTGAAGTGGCGATTGCTAATAAAGTTGTCTTTGATGCAGAGGTGTTTGCTCGAGCAAGCAAGCTAAAGTTGATCTGTGTCACCGCAACGGGAACAAACAATATAGACCTAGAAGCAGCAACACGATCAGGTGTTGTGGTTTGTAATATTAGAGACTACTGTACTGAATCGGTTGTGCAACATGTGTTGCTCTCCATACTAACCTTAATGCATTCCTTTAAGGATTACAGCGCCTCTATTGAAAGCGGAGATTGGCAGGATGGTAAATCCTTTAGGCTGTTGCAACACCCCATTACTGAACTCTCTGGAAAATCTATTGGAATCCTCGGCTACGGGGTCTTGGGCCAGGGCGTGGCTCGTGCAGCTGCTACTCTAGGCTTGAATGTCTTGGTCTGTGAAAGCTTTGCTAAAGACAAAAAACCAGATGAAGATCTCAAGCGGATCTCTTTTGAAGCTTTTTTAACCGAATCAGACATTATCAGCCTGCACTGCCCATTAACGGATAACACCGAAGGGTTGTTTGATGACAATGCATTTAAAAAAATGAAGTCATCAGCAATATTAATCAATACTGCAAGAGGCGGGTTGATCGATGATCATGCTTTAATTAAAGCGATTGAAGATAAGGTTATCGCTGGGGCCGCTATTGATGTACTCAACCAAGAGCCGCCGGATTCTAGTCATCCGTTGATACAAAAACAATACTCCAACTTGATAATCACTCCACACATTGCGTGGGCAGCTCAAGAGGCTCGACAACGAGCCTTGGATCGAATCGCTGAAAATATTGATGCGTTTCAAAACAACAGGCCCATCAATGTAGTCAACGACTGAGTGCTCATATAAGCGCCGGCTTTATCTTAAAATTGGTAGCTTGTGTGTCAATTGACTAATGTAACCTTTACTTCCCATAATAATGATGGTAAGTTTGCGTTACTTTATCCAAATACTAGTGGCAAATAAGGAGTAATAGTAATGAAAGAGTTCATACCTTTTGCAGGCATGTTAATTGGCCTCATAATCCCAATAAGTGTTTTTGTTTGGCTATATCTAGCTGATAAAAACAAGAATCAAACCATGATCGAGATGGCAAAACACATCGATGATCCAGAAGAAATCAAAGCGCTATTGAGAGAACTTAACAATGATAACAAGCCTCAAAAACCCATAGATTATCGGAGAAGCGGTGTCATGACTTTATTTGCTGGCATCGGCTTATTTCTTTTTGGTGTTTTCTTTCTTGGATCAATATTAAAAGGCGTTGGTGCTTTAGTGGCCACTATTGGGGTTGGTCAAATAATTGCGGGCTACCTCTATCCGAGAGAAAGCGAGGAGATCAGTGAGGCAGTTGAAGAATTTGAAAAGAGCTAAAATTGGGCAAGAATCATAAAAAGCTGCTCAACAATCTCGAGGAACTGAGACGATCTGCCAATCTGACGCAACAAGAATTATCTGAAAGTGCGGAGGTTTCTAGAAAAAGTATCAACGCAATTGAAAATGGAGTCTATGTGCCCTCAACCGTTCTTGCTCTAAAGATTGCAAAAACACTTGGATGCAAGGTTGAAGATTTATTTCAGTTGCCTTGAAGCTCAAAGCGCTCTTAATCTTACTAGTAGTTCCTTAAAGTAAGTATTGCGGGACTATAAATAGCTTGACGAACAGCCAACATTCCAGCAATAGCTATAGAACTAACCCCAACGACAAAACCAACAAAGAAAATAGGCAGATTAGGTGTATAATTCAATTCAAATATTTGGGTTGATAAAAACCCTGAAAATATCATTGCTGCCAACACAGCTGTTAATCCCGATAAAACACCAAGCCCTAAAAACTCAGCTGCCACGGTGGCAAAAATTTTACTTCTGGTCGCTCCCATTGTGTGTATT
>LULT01000053.1_pt1 | contig 15825 bp, 17 predicted proteins | sample 728141 | NCBI WGS metagenome assembly LULT01 (sample SAMN03860282, study PRJNA289734) | marine metagenome | biome: seawater column; feature: ocean; material: water; isolation source: Red Sea water column Station 108 - depth 100m | place: Saudi Arabia: Red Sea | collected 2011-10-15 | depth 100 m | reverse complement strand
GTTGTTGAGCATGATTTGAGCACAATAAAATCTGCAGACCAAATTATTGATATGGGGCCTAAAGCAGGTAGAGAAGGAGGAGAAATTGTTTTTTCTGGTCCTTTAGAAAAAGTGATGTCCCAAAATAAGACGCTCACAGCTGAGTATATGTCTGGAAAAAAAACAATTGAAATTCCTGATTATAGAACAATTACACATAACCATTTTACAATTAAAGGAGCACAGGGGAACAATTTAAAAAATATAGATGTTAGCTTTCCATACAACAGGCTAATAGCTGTTACTGGAGTTTCGGGCAGCGGGAAAAGCTCTTTAATCAACCAAACGCTTTATCCAGCTCTTGCAAATTTGGTGAATTTTGGCACTAAAGAAATGTTACCATTTAAAAATTTGCTCCGCACAGACGATATTGAGAGAGTTGTTAGTGTTGATCAAAAACCTATTGGTAAAACTCCACGATCTAATCCTGCGACATATACTGGTGTTTTTACATATATAAGAGAACTTTTTTCAGAAACGCGCGAAGCAAAAATCAAAGGATATAAACCTGGAAGATTTTCTTTTAATGTAAAAGGAGGCAGGTGTGAAACATGTGAAGGAGCAGGAATTAAAAAAATTGAAATGAATTTTTTGCCCGATGTTTATGTTACGTGTGAAGATTGTGAAGGAAAGAGATACAACAAAGAAACATTAGAAATTCGGTTTAAGGGCCTCAACATTGCTGAGGTGTTAGATTTGTCTGTTGAAGAGGCTCGACTTTTTTTCAAAAATATATTTTCTATTAAAAAAAGACTAGACACGTTATCAGATGTTGGTCTTGGGTATATTAAACTAGGACAACAAGCTACCACGCTTTCAGGAGGAGAAGCACAGCGCGTCAAACTATCAACAGAGCTGTCAAAAACAAGCACAAAAAATACCATTTACTTTTTGGACGAACCAACAACTGGACTGCACGTAGATGATATAAAAATGCTTTTATCTGTTTTACAAAAGTTAGTTTCAAATGGTAATACTGTTATTGTTATTGAACACAATCTTGATGTTATTAAATGTGCAGACTGGATTATTGATTTAGGACCAGAAGGAGGAGAAGCTGGGGGGGACCTTGTTGCACAGGGGGCCCCAAAAGAAATTGTTAGAAACAAAAAATCAATAACAGGTCAATTCTTAAAAAAAATATTGAAATAATTTTTTGGATAACCATGTTTCTCTAATTATCTTAGTGTATAGTGTCTGATAAAGAAAAAATAGTTATTTCATCAAAAGAAGAAAGAAGTTTTGATAAGCAAATTAGGCCAAATCTGTTTACAGAGTTTATTGGTCAGAAAAATTTAGTTAATTCTTTAAAAACTTATATTCTCGCTGCAAAAGAGAGAAAAGAGGCGCTTGATCATATTCTTCTTTATGGCCCACCTGGGTTAGGTAAAACAACCTTGTCAAATATTATTGCAAATGAGCTCAAAAAAGGATTTTATAGCTCCTCTGGTCCTGTGATATCAATACCAGGGGACTTATCGGGAATGTTAACCAACTTACAGAACCGCGATGTGTTTTTTATTGATGAAATTCATAGAATTAACACCACTGTTGAGGAATATCTTTATTCTGCAATGGAAGATTATCGCATAGATATTTTAATTGATTCTGGTCCAAATGCTCGAACAGTAAGAATTGATTTAGAGCCCTTTACATTGGTTGGAGCAACAACAAGGCTTGGGAAAATCACAACCCCAATGCGAGATAGATTTGGTGCAATTTTTCGCCTTGAATATTATAAAAACGATGAAATTTTTCAGGTTCTAAAACGTACATCAAAAATTCTAAAAGTTAATATTGATGAAGACGCACTTCATGAGATTGCCTTAAGATCTAGGGGAACACCAAGGGTTGCAAATCGGATACTGAAAAGGGTAAGAGATTTTGCACAAGTGCAAAAAAGTAAAAAGATTACCCTTGCCCAAGCCTCAGAATCTTTAGACAGCATTGGTGTTGATAAAAATGGTCTTGAAGAAATGGATCGAAAAATTTTAAATAATTTAATTTTTAAGTTTAATGGTGGACCTACAGGGGGAAAATCTTTAGCAATTTCTGTAAATGAAGATTTACAAACCATTGAAGATGTTTATGAGCCATACTTAATTAAAGAAGGTTTTATTGAGAGAACTTCAAGAGGAAGGAAAGCCACAAATAAAGCTTATGAAATGTTTAATGTAATAAAAAAGGAGCCTTGATTAATGATTGAAAAAAAGAAAAAATACAAATTATCTGATTTTAAATATGCACTACCAAATAAGTTTATTGCACAAAAACCAAAGCAAAAACGAGAAACTTCAAAATTGATGGTTTTAAATCGTCAAGAAAAATCGATAAAACATAAAAGCTTCAAAAACATTGTTGATTATTTTCAAAAAAATGATTTGTTAATTGTTAACAACACGAAAGTATTTCCGGCTCGTTTGTTTGCGACAAAAGACAGAACAGATGCAAAAGTAGAAATTTTTCTTCTAAGAGAATTGGGAGACCGTTTATGGGAAGTGCTAGTTAAGCCAGCAAGAAAAGTGCGCATAGGGAACAAATTAATTTTATCCAAAGATTTGTTTTGTGATGTTATTGATAATACTGTTTCCGGAGGAAGGGTTGTAAGGTTTGAATTTGGAAACCAAAATTTCGATAATATTCTAAATGCAATTGGCCATCCACCGTTACCTCCTTATATAAAAAGAGACGCAACAGACAACGATCGTGAAAGATATCAAACCGTATATGCAGAAAAAAGAGGAGCGGTTGCAGCTCCAACAGCTGGCTTGCATTTTACCGATGCAATATTAAAAAAATTACAAAAAAAAGGTGTAAGAATTCATACAATCACTTTACATATTGGTCTGGGCACATTTAAACCAGTTCAAGTTGAAGACCTTAATCGACATCACATGGATTCAGAATATTTTGAAGTGAGTGCTGAAACAGCATTAGCTATTAATGAAGCAAAACTGAAAAGAAGAAGAATTTTTGCTGTTGGGACCTCTACTGTTCGCGCATTGGAAACGGTTAATGTTTCTGGATTTCAAATTTCACCTAAAAAAGGATGGACAAATAAATTTATACACCCACCTTACGACTTTAAAATAGTTGATGGATTAATAACAAATTTTCATTCACCAGAAAGCACCCTTTTAATGCTTATATCAGCTTTTGCTGATTATGATTTTATTAAACTTGCTTACAGGGAAGCAAAAAAGAAAAAATATCGTTTCCTTAGTTATGGTGATAGTATGTTAATTATGTAAATATGAATGCTGGTATAATAGTAGCAGCTGGAGAAGGCACACGATACGGTTCTCATAAACAAGTTGAACCGTTACTTGATAAAAAGGTTTATCAATATGCATTAGACGCTTTTCTTGGTTCTGAATTAATTGATATAGTTTATCTTGTTGTAAACAAAGATTTGTATGATATCATTCAAAAAGATTTAAATCAATATAACGCTTCCAAATCAATAATTTTATGTGAAGGTGGAGACACTAGAGCTAAGTCTGTTTATAATGCTATTACACAAATTGATCAAAAATATGATAAAATTTGTATTCATGATGCGGTGAGACCGCTCATCACAAAAAAAGATATTAAAAATGTATTATTAAATTGTCCCGATAATGGAGGGTGCATTGTTGGGAAAAAGATTTATGATACCATAAAAAAAATCGATAACGCTAATATTGTTGGAACAATAAACAGAGAGAATATATGGCTTTCTCAAACACCCCAAGCCTTTTGTTTAAACACCCTTCAAAATTGTTATAAGGATAATTTTGCAAACTTTACAGATGAAGCTAGCCTGTTAGAACACTATAAACATGATATTAAAATAATAGAAAGCAAAAATATTAATATTAAAATTACAAATGAAGAAGACCTAGAGCTTGTAAAACAGTTTTTATCGAAACCTTTAACTGGATTAGGGATTGATTTTCACTCTCTTGTTGAAGGAGACCACCTAATTATAGGGGGACACAAAATAGACTGTAAGGTTTCATCAAAAGCACACTCTGATGGCGATGTTTTAACGCATTCTATTATTGATGCACTATTAGGAGCATTAAATTTAGGTGATATTGGAGAGCACTTTCCCAACACTCAAGAAAACCTTAATATTTCTAGCATTGAATTATTAAAAACAGTCATTAAAAAAATACCCAATAATAAAAAAATATTACATATAGACTCATCAATTGTATTAAATGAACCAAAAATATCCCCACATAAAGAATCAATCAAAAAATCGCTCTCTGGTGTTTTAAAAATTAAAACAGATCAGATATCTATTAAAAGCACAACAACAAACGCCCTGACATTTATTGATATGTCTAAAGGGTGGGGGGCTCAAACAATCCTTACTCTTGGCGATGATAGTTAATTCATATGCAAAAATTAATATTGGTCTTCATATACTTAATAAAAGAGAAGATAATTTTCACAACATTATAACCATTTTTCAGGAAATTGATTTTTGTGATCAAATATCAATCGAAAAATCTGATAATTTTATTTTTAAATCAAACGTTGATTGGTTAGACAATAAAAACAATACATGTGTAAAAGCTTTTGAAATTGTTAAACAAGAATTTCCCCATATTTCTAATGTTAAAATTTTTCTTAAAAAAAATGTACCAACAAACGCTGGCTTAGGTGGAGGATCAAGCAATGGGACAGCTGTAATAAAAACACTAAATAAATTATTTTCTTTGGGGATTTCCACAAAGAAACTATTTCAACTGTCTAAGAAGATTAGCGCAGATTCCCCTTTTTTTATTGAGGGAGGAACACAGTTTGGTGAAGGCACAGGAGATAAATTATTGCGTATCAAAGATGTTCTTAATGAACGATATATATTGTTGGTGCTTCCTGATGTAAAAATCAATACAAAAGATGCTTATAAAAAGTGTTTGTTAAAAGACAAAACCAACATTAAGTTTGCCGAAATGTTGGATGAACTTAAAAATAATAATTTAAGTTCTGAGTTATTTTACAATGATTTTGAAGGGTATGTTTTTAAAACACATCCAGAAATTGGCAAGATCAAATTAAAAATTTTGGATTTAGGTGCAAAATATGCCAGTTTGTCGGGTAGTGGTTCGACTGTGTTTGGAATATTCTCCAAAAAAGAAGATATGTTAAATGCGTATCAATCTTTCAGTCCCCATTTCTCTACAATCATTACTGGTCCAAAATAAATTAATTTGGGGAGTCGTCTAATTGGCAGGACACATGGTTTTGGTCCATGCAGTCGGGGTTCGAGTCCCTGCTCCCCAACAAAGGATTAAGAAAATAATATGGGATTATATAAACAAAAGATATTTTCAGGAACCAGCAACTTAAAGTTAGCGGAAGAAATTGCACAGTTGGCTAACAATAGGCTTGGGGATCTTTCCATTCAAAAATTTAGTGATGGAGAGCTTTGGGTGAAGTACGGAGAAAATTTAAGAGGTAATGATGTATATATTATTCAAAGCACTAACTCTCCAGGCGACAATACAATAGAGCTTGCTCTGTTGATCGACGCTGCCAAAAGAGCAAGCGCTGCAAGCATTAGCGTAGTAATTCCTTATCTTGGTTATGCTAGACAAGACCGAAAAGATGAACCAAGGGTTCCAATATCTGCAAAAGTAATGATTGATATTATTGCTGCAGCTGGAGCAGATCGAATTATCACAATGGATTTACACTCAACACAAATCCAAGGATTTTCAAGCATTCCGATTGATAATTTATATGGAAGCCTTGTATTAATGCCTGAATTAAAAAAACATTTTAACAATTTTGATGATACGCACAAACGAAGCGTACTTTCACCAGATGTTGGATCAAACAAATTAGGACAAGCATATGCTAAACAGTTAGGATTTGGCTTTGCTGTGATTGATAAAAGAAGAAGCGCACACAATGAATCAGAAGTAGCCTACCTTGTTGGAGATATATCTTCGAGACATGTTTTAATTATAGATGATATGATTGATACTGCTGGGACGATTTCCAATGCAGCAAAAGTTGCTAAAGAAAAAGGGGCTTTATCTGTAACTATTGCCGCTACCCATGGAGTTTTATCTGGAAATGCAATGGATAGATTATCTAGCGATGCAATTGATCAAATATTTATTTCTGACACAGTTGCAATTCCTAATGAAAAAAAGATTGAAAAATTAACAACAATATCTTCTGCAAAAATATTTGCAGAAACAATTAACAGAATTCATACTGGTGAATCTGTTAGTCAATTATTTGAGGAAGAAAAAAATGAGTAAATTTGAAAAATTAAATGTTAGTGTTCGTGAAGGAAAAGGCACCTCTTTTGCAAGAAAACTTCGATTAGAAAACAAAGTGCCAGCTGTGCTATACCATTCTGGCGTAGAAGGCACTTCGCTTTCAGTAGAAAAAAATGAATTATACAAAGCACTAAAAACAGGGCAATTTATTTTTGAGATCAAGGTTGGAGACAAAGAGCAGTTTGTCCTTGTGAAGGAAGTTCAATATCATCCAGTTACAGATGAAATTATACACGTTGATTTTCAACAAGTAAAAGAAGACCAAAAGATTTCTCTAGAGGTTCCACTAAGAACAGAAGGTGAGTCAGAAGGAGTAAAATTAGGCGGTATTTTAGTACAACTTTTAAATGTTGTTACTATCAATTGTAAACCATCTAATGTTCCAGAGGCGTTGTCTGTTGATATATCAGACCTTGAAATGAATTCAAGTCTTTTTGTAAAAGATATCATTTTACCTGATGATGTAGAAATGGTTACAGCAGAAGATATTGCTGTTGTTTCTGTTCAAGAACCGAAGAAAGAAGAAGAAGTTGTAGAAGAAGTATTTGAAGAAGGTGAAGAGCCGTCTGAAGAGTCAACAGATGGAGAACAGGGTGAAAAAAGCTCAGCAGATTCAGGCGAAAGTGAAGCATCATCAGAGGATAATGCAAAACCAGATGAGGAAGCTAAAGAATAATGTTAGTTTTTATAGGCCTAGGTAATGCAGATACTAAATATCTTAACACCAAACACAATGTTGGATTTTGGGCAATAGACATGTTTGCCAAAAAACACAATCTTGAGTTTAAAGCAGGTAAGGGTGACTTTGTTTTTGCAAAAAAAGACAATGAATATATTCTTGTAAAGCCGACAACAGGCATGAATTGCAGCGGGAATATGATTCAAGATCTTTTGAATTTTTATAAAGCAGACATCAAAGATTTAGTAATCATTTTTGATGATGTTGATTTACCTTTAGGAGAAATTCGATTAAGATTGCAAGGAGGAGATGGGTGCCATAATGGTATGAAATCAATTATTAATTCTCTAAATACAGATGAAATTGCAAGATTAAAAATTGGAATTGCAGCAGATGACTACAAAAGACCTTCGGAAGAGTATGTGTTAAAACCTTTCGATAATAAATATGAACCCTTAGTAAACCAAGTTTTAGAATTTACTTACGATGCAATGTCTTCTATTCTTAAAGAAGGGGTTGTGTTTACATCAAACCATTTTAACAAACAAATTATAGGAGAAGCGTAGTGGAAAACCTTTTTTATTTAATACCGGTATCAGGAGTTACTGCAATGATTTTTGCATTGTGGAAAAGCAATTGGATTAGCAAACAAAATCCAGGAAACGAAAAGATGCAAGAAATTGGTCTTGCAGTAAGGGAAGGTGCAACAGCCTTTATTAAAAGAGAATATACAGTGTTAACAATTTTTGTTTTGGTTGTAGCAGCGCTTTTATATTGGGTTAATTTAGGAAATGAAACTCCAGAAGTAGCCCTATCTTTTGTTGTTGGTGCTCTTTGTAGTGCGTTGGCAGGTGCTTTTGGTATGCGCGTTGCAACTTTAGCAAACCATAGAACAACAGAAGCTGCACGAACAGGTTTAAGCCCAGCTTTAAATGTTGCTTTTAGTGGCGGAGCTGTTATGGGCATGAATGTTGTTGGTTTAGGTATTCTGGGGTTATTTACATTATTTTGGTATTATGGAGGATTAACCTCTAATGCCGAAGGCCTATCAAGAATAATGACACTAGTTTCTGGCTTTGCTATGGGAGCTTCATCAATTGCTCTTTTTGCAAGAGTTGGTGGTGGTATTTATACAAAAGCTGCTGATGTTGGTGCAGATTTAGTCGGTAAAGTTGAAGCGGGAATTCCAGAAGATGATCCAAGAAACCCTGCAACGATTGCTGACAATGTTGGTGACAACGTTGGTGATGTTGCCGGCATGGGAGCAGACTTGTTTGAATCGTATGTAGGCTCTATTATTGGTGCAATGGTTTTGGCTGCAGCTGCAGGAAATACAACATTAGTTTATTTACCTTTGTTTATTGCTGCATCAGGTATTTTTGTATCAATCCTTGGAACATTTTTTGTTAGAACTAAAGAAGGGGGCAATCCTCAAACTGCATTAAACATTGGTGTTTTTGGATCTGGTGGTGTGATGTTAGTTATTACGTATTTTTTATTACATCATTTTGGTCCATCGGGCATGATTGATGGTATGCTCGTTATGAATTTATTTTGGGCAACTGTAGTTGGTCTTGTTTCAGGTATATTAATTGGTTTAATGACGGAGTATTTTACCTCCGATGAACAAAAACCATCAAAAGGAATTGCAGAAGCTAGTGAAACAGGATCTGCAACTAATATTATTGCAGGCTTGGCTAATGGTATGTACTCGACTGCATTACCGGTGCTTGTTATTGCTTTAGCAATTTTAGGAGCATTTCATTTTGCTGGACTTTATGGTATTGCAATTGCTGCTCTAGGTATGTTGTCTACTATTGGTATTCAGTTGGCAGTTGATGCATATGGTCCTATTGCAGATAATGCTGGAGGAATTGCAGAGATGGCTGAACTTCCAAGCGAAGTAAGAGAAAGAACAGACAAATTAGATGCAGTTGGGAATACAACAGCCGCTATTGGTAAGGGTTTTGCAATTGGTTCTGCTGCTTTAACCTCTTTAGCTCTTTTTGCAGCTTTTAGAGAGACAATTAAAGCAAACTCAGGCGCTGAACTAGTATTGAATATTAGTGAACCAACAGTAATGGCTGGATTATTTATTGGTGCAATTTTACCATTTGTGTTTTCTGCGCTTGCAATGCAAGCGGTTGGAGATGCTGCATTTGAAATGATTGAGGAAGTAAGAAGACAATTTAAAGAAACTAAAGGGTTGCTTGACGGTAAAGCAAAAGCAGATTATGCAAGATGTGTAGACATTGCTACAACAGCTGCTATTAATAAAATGATTTTACCAGGAGCGCTTGCTGTGTTTACTCCTATATTTTTTGGGCTTATACTTCGTCAGCCAGAAATGCTAGGTGGAATATTAGCTGGCGTAACAGTAACAGGTGTATTATTAGCTATATTTATGTCTAATGCAGGAGGTTCGTGGGACAATGCAAAGAAATACATTGAATCTGGTGCACATGGCGGCAAAGGAAGCGATGCACATAAAGCAGCCGTAGTTGGCGATACTGTTGGTGATCCATTTAAGGACACAGCAGGCCCATCTTTAAATATTTTAATTAAGTTAATATCAGTGGTTTCGCTTGTAATAGCGCCACTAATATAATGGAGAAGTTTATGAATTATTATGAAGTGTTATATATTGTAAACCCAAATTATGGGAAAGATAAAATATCTGAAATTATTAATGGTATTAATACACATATTGAATCTAAAAAACATTCAATCCTTAGCCATGATTTTTGGGGTAAAAAACAATTAGCATATAGCGTTAACAAAGAAAAGTATGGAAACTACGTCCTGCTCCATGCAGAGTTTTCCAATCCTTCTTTTGTTAACGATTTCAAACAGTTTCTTAATTTGAATTCAGAGGTTTTAAAATATTTGATTGTGAAACTTGATGAAAAACCAACTCTAAATAAAGAAGACAAAGAACAAAAAGAGGAGGTAGAATAATGTTATCTAGTAGAAAAAAATCTTGTTATTTCCAAAGAAATGGCATCAAAGAAGTTGATTATAAAGATACAAAACTTTTAAATAAGTTTATTAACGATCAAGGGAAAATTATTCCTAGAAGGGTAACTGGAACAAGCATGAAAATGCATAGAAAACTAGTTAATGCAATTAAACGAGCAAGAAATGTTGCTCTTCTTCCATTTGCAGCAGTAGATAAGGACTAAATATGAAAGTAATATTATTAGAGAATATAGAAAAATTAGGTAATCAAGGCGACGTTGTGAATGTAAAAGCAGGGTTTGCACGCAATTTTTTATTTGCAAAAAAATTGGCTACTAATTTTTCTCCAAAACAGTTAATTAAAGTTCAAAATGAACTAAAACAAAAAGAGAGAAAAATTAATCGAGAAAAAGAAGACCTGTTAAATATATTAGATCAAATTTCTAATTTAAAATTATCTATTCATATGAAATCAGAAGACAATGACAAGCTTTTTGGATCAGTTACAAAAGCAGATATTGAAAAACTATTATTAGAAAACAATATTAAAATTGACAAGCAATATATTGATCTAAAATCTTCAATTAAAACGCTTGGCGTTCACGAAATTAATATAAAGTTTAGCAGTGAATTATCAGGGAGTTTTCAGTTGAGCATTGAAAAAGAAGATTAATTCTTTTTTATTTTAATAATTTCTTTTTCTTTACCACATTCTTCACAAAAGAAATACATGTCTTTGTATGTTGATGTTTCTGTTTCACACTCTTTAGCATTACAGCCAAAAACATATGAATGATTTCCCTCTTCTTTGTTTACTTCCATGCTATTAGACGTTTTTCGTAGCCAATTTCTGAAGAATGCTTTATAATCTTTTTTACGTTTGTTGTTTGCTTTTAACCAATCAAGCATTTTAGCCAATTCAAATTCAATATCAACAGAAGGAAATTTTTTGGACCATTCTTCTATATTTTCTTTGATATCTTTAATCTGATCTTTTTTAGGCGGTAAATCTTTTTTCCCAATTGGTGCAATTTTGTCCATGCGTGCTTCCAACTCAGAAATTTTTTCTAAAATATCATTTAAACTTACTTTTTTATTTTTCATTTATGTAATTTAGTTACTGTCGTTTCTATAAAATAAATAAAAAATGGGAAAATATATATGAAAGTTAAAGCAGAATATATTTGGATTGATGGATATGAACCAACTGCTAACCTGAGATCAAAAACTAAAGTTTTAGATGCGCCGGTGTCTTCTCCAGAAGAGCTTCCTTTGTGGGGCTTTGATGGTTCTAGTACTTTGCAAGCAGATGGCGGTGATAGTGATTGCATGCTCAAGCCAGTTTGGATTTGTAAAGATCCGTTACACGGAGGCGATAATATACTAGTAATGAATGAAGTATGTAACCCAGACGGTTCACCTCATAAATCAAATAGCCGAGCAAAATTAGTGGAGCTTGCCAAGAAATTTAAAGACCATGATGCATGGTTTGGAATTGAACAAGAATATACTCTGATGGATGGTAAGCAACCTGCTGGTTGGCCAGAAGAAGGATTCCCTGAAAGGCCACAAGGCCCATACTATTGTAGCGTTGGTTTTGATGATGTTGCTGGTCGTGACATGGTAGAAGAGCATTTGGACCTATGTCTTGAAGCTGGCCTTGAAATATCAGGTATTAATGCAGAAGTAATGCTTGGACAGTGGGAATATCAAGTAGGCCCATTGCCTGCTTTGGAAGTTGGAGATCAATTATGGGTTGCGCGATGGCTCTTAGAAAGAATTGGTGAAGATTATGGTTATCGTGTTGAATTACACCCCAAACCAATTAAAGGAGACTGGAATGGTTCAGGCGCTCACATTAATTATAGCACAGCATCAATGAGAGCAGATGGCGGTTTGAAAGTTATTGAAGAAGCTTGTGAAAAATTAGGCCAAAATATTGATAAGCATATTGCAGTCTATGGAGACCATAATGAAGAAAGGCTTACAGGTTTACATGAAACATGTAGTATTAATGAGTTTCGATATGGAGTAAGTGATCGAGGCGCATCTATTCGCATACCAATGGGAGTGCATAATGACGGCAAAGGTTACTTGGAAGATAGAAGACCTGCTTCAAATGTAGATCCTTATAAAGCGTGTGCAGCTTTGATTGAAACTACCTGCAGTTAATTTTTGGATTTTTGAAGTCATGTTCTTAATGTAAAGGTATGATTTCAAAACACTTATTGGACTGGTATTCATCGAATAAAAGAATACTCCCGTGGCGCCAAACAAAAGATCCATATAAAATTTGGATTTCTGAAATTATGTTGCAACAAACGCAAGTCGCAACTGTTATACCATATTATAATAGATGGATTAAAAGATTTCCCAATGCTAATGTTTTATCTAAAACTTCCTATGATGAAGTTTTAAAATTTTGGGAAGGACTTGGCTATTATTCTCGATGTAAAAATATTTATAAAACATCTCAAATTATTAAAAATTCTTTTCCTGATAACTATTCTGATTTAATAAAACTTCCCGGAATAGGTGACTATACAGCAAAAACTATTCTTGCAATTGCATTTAATAAAGGGGAAGTGGGCATTGATACCAATTTAGAGCGTGTTAGTTTTAGATTATTAGGACTAAAAAAGAGATCCAAATTTAATCAAAGTAGAGCGAAAAAATTTCTTGAAAATATACAAGACAGAGAAAGTCCAGGAGATTTTAACCAAGCTTTAATGGATTTAGGAAGCAGTATTTGTCAAGCCAATTTTGTAAATTGTACAATATGCCCCATTAGCGATGATTGTAAAGCATTTTTAAATTTAGACCCTATTAGCTATCCTGAACCAAAGAAACAGAAATCTATACCAACAATAAAAGTCTCTACTTGTATTGTTAGGAAAAAGAATAAATTGCTCATATTACAGCGCCCCATTGATAAAATGTTAGGCGGGCTTTGGGAGTTTCCGGGAGGTAAAATTGAAAAAAATGAATCACAAGAAAATGCAGTTATAAGAGAAGTGTTTGAAGAAACAAATTTATCTATTAAGAAACCGCAATACATTGGAGAAGTAAAACATCAGTATAGTCATTTTAAAGTGCATATTTCATTATTTTTAATTCATATTGATAGTGACAAACAATTACAAACACGCCAAGATTATAAATGGGTTACAAGGGAAGAATTAGATAGTTTTGCAATACCAAAAGCAAATTATAAAATGTTAGAGATTTTAGATAAATTAAACTAATCTTTATGTCAGTGATACGCGCAATAATAACTTTACTAATTTTGATAGTTGCTTTACCTGTTTTTATATTAATGATGGTTGCAGGTATAGTTTTATCATATATAATGCATCCAAAATATTTTTATTTTCCTATGCACTTAGGCTGCAAAGCATTGTTGCTTGGCAGTTGGCAATATCATACAATTCACGGCAAGGTGCCTCCAAAAAATAAAGGCCCATATATTTTTATGTTTAATCATGAATCTATGTTTGATGCTTTTATGTTAGGAGCTTCTATTCCTTATTATGTTAATGCAGTTGGTTGGGAAGGCATTTTTAAATGGCCTTTATGGGGATTTTTTGCAAAACGCTATGGTGCATATCAAATTACCCATGATGATACTGACAAGGCGCGTGAAACATTAAAAGCTGCAGAAAAAATTTTATTGGTTGATAAAACATCTATGATTTATTCTCCAGAAGGGAATCGAACTATCACGGGTGAGATGGGAGAGTTTAAAAAAGGAGGATTTCATTTTGCAAGAGCTACTAATGCAACAATTGTCCCAATTGGGATTATTGGTGCATTTGAATCTAATGTAAGAACTAGCTGGATTATTAACCCAGGAAGATTAAAAACTGTTTTTGGCAATCCAATTACTCCTGATCAATATTCGCACCTTTCAATTGAAGAGTTTCGTGACCTTGTTAAAGCTGAAGTTGTAAAACTTGTTGAAGATTTTAGTTAAGATGTTTGATTTTTGGATGTAAAAATCCAGCTATTCCACACAAGCCTGCCCCTGTTCCAAATAATAAAAATATTGTTTGAATATCAAGCACATCTGATGCAAAACCAATAATACCAGAAGAAATTGCACTCATGCTGATAATAGATATAGAAATAATAGAAAAAATTCTTCCTAATAATTCTTCTGGAATATTTTTTTGCATGATTGACACTCTTGAAATAATTAATAATGGAATTCCAATGCCATGACAAAAGGACAAAATATACATTTGTATCATATTTTCAATAAAATAATATAAACAGAAACTAGCTCCATCAATAAAAAGACCCGTTAAAAAAAGTCTTCCATGTGTAAATCGCTCTCCAAACTTATATACAAATGCTGTCCCTAATAACATCCCCAACCCAACGACTGCTTCACATATTGCAAAGTTAGATGCGGTCCCCCCTAGACCAATTTTGACTAATATAGGAATTCCAACAATAGCTGGTCCCATGACAAACAGGTTGCTCAAAACAGTTAAAATAATAATAAATAATAGTGTTTTGTCATTAAATAAATATACAAGGCCTTGATAAGTTTTATTTAAAATTAATTTTAAATTTTCATTTTCTTTTTTTTGTTTTTCTCTTGGCGCATTAATGCTTAACAATGCAGTAACCAAATAGCATATAACCGTTATATAAAACAAATATTGAACAGGTATTATTGTTAAAAAATATGCTGCTACAATTGGGCCAATAAATACAGCAGATTGCCATGCAATATTCGCTATTGAATTTGCTTCTAATAATCTCTCCTTTTCTACTTGAGTAGGAAGGTATGAATTAAATGCTGGGACAAACGGCAGCGAAAAGCCATTGTGGAAACAGGCAAGTATCATAATAATCCAAGCAACTTTTATATCAAATAATAAAAAAATAGGAATTCCTATTACTGCGATAGCCTGCATTATCTGAGCAAAAGCCATTACTCTAGTTTTGGAATACATATCTACAATTGCGCCTGCAAATAATCCAAAAAATATTGCAGGTAAATATGTAGTCATTGCAATTAAACCGGTTAATTTTTCAGAGTTAGTTATATCTAGTATTAACCAGATTATGCTAATATCATATATAGATCTTCCAATAGATCCAATAAATGGGGCCCCCCATAAAAATGCTGTGAAATTTTGACCTGTTCGCATGTTGTTGATTTTGCACAATAAACTACGTATAATTCACTAAAATATGACTTATATAATTACAGATCCATGCGTAGGTACTTGTGATACAGCCTGTGTAGAAGTGTGCCCGGTTGACTGTATTCATGGACCTGAAGACCCTGAAGGCGCTGGCGAAGAAGCAAAAGACCCTGACTTTGATGCAACTGGAAAACAATTGTATATTAACCCAGAAGAATGTATCGACTGTGGAGCATGTGAACCAGAATGTCCTGTAGATGCAATTTACGACGAAGAAGAAGTTCCAGAAGAATATGAAAATTCAATAGGAGCGAATTACGAATTTTTTGGCCAAGAAACTCCGTAATCAATTCTTTTACAAATATTAAAATATGAAACGACTATTAGTCCCTCTTACGTTCTTTATTGTCTTATTATTTTCTGTTTGGAGTAATCGAGTAAATATTGTTGTTTGGGCATTACCAAAGATTTTAAATATTACTAATCCAATTTTATCTGAAGGTTCTTCTAATTGGCAAGATGGACCAAAAGAAAAAGATAAGAGCGATTCAAGACCTAATATTATTATAATTCTTGCTGACGATTTAGGCTTCAATGATGTTTCTTTATATAATGGTGGAGCTAGTGATGGTTCATTAATGACTCCGAATATTGATTCTATCGCAAAAGATGGTGTATTATTTGAAAACGGATACGCTGCAAA
>LULT01000111.1_pt1 | contig 15856 bp, 20 predicted proteins | sample 728141 | NCBI WGS metagenome assembly LULT01 (sample SAMN03860282, study PRJNA289734) | marine metagenome | biome: seawater column; feature: ocean; material: water; isolation source: Red Sea water column Station 108 - depth 100m | place: Saudi Arabia: Red Sea | collected 2011-10-15 | depth 100 m | reverse complement strand
AACAAAAAATTGAAACAGGATTAAGTCCTATAAAAGAACAGAAACTCCAAGATGAATAACGACTCAGAATTTATAAATATTGAAATTGATTCAGGGGTTTGTACTGTAACCATGAATCGACTTGAAAAGAAAAATGCAATCAATCCACAGTTTGCTATGGAGCTTTGTAATGCTTGGGATGTTATAGATAATGATGATGAAGTTAGAGTTGCTGTATTAAAAAGTGCGGACTCAAGCATATTCTCTGCTGGAGCTGATTTAAAAGAACTGATTCCTTTATTGAAAGGTGAAATTAAACCAAGTAATGATTATGAGAAACAATTATTGAGTGGAAATCCTCTTTTAAAAGCTTGGAGAAAAGATAAAGTAAGAACAAAACCTTTAATAGGTGTAGCTAGTGGATATTGTCTGGCAGGTGGATTTGAACTTTTGCTCTGTTGTGATTTTAGATTGGTTGAAGAAAACACTGTTGTAGGTTTTCCTGAAACTGGTATAGGTCTGCTTCCTGTAGCTGGAGGAGTTTCTAGAATTGGTCACGAGGTATCAAGACCGAAAGCATTAGAGATATTATTTAATTCAGCCAACCTAGACGTACAAGAATTAAAAAATCTTGGAGTTGTAAATGACGTTTTTAAAACAAATGAACTGGACAGTACTCTTCAGAAATATATAGATAAAATAACAACCAGTACTCCAGAAAGTGTAGAAGTATTAATGAAAAACATTGATAAAGTGCGAAGTTTAAATATGCAAGATAGCTTTTTGCTTGAAGAAGAAATGGGTAAAGAGTTATTTTAAATTGAAAAAATACTTAATTTTATTATTGATTATATTTATATCTTGTGGTTCTCCTGAATCTCTTGAAGAGGAAATTGTTCCACTTGAAGAGGAAATTGTTTCACTTGAAGAGGAGGATAACAACAAACCTGACTCTTCGTCTGAAGATCAACAAGAAGCCAGTTCAGAGGCTGAAGAAGCACCTTCTAATATCGAGGCGGATACAACAACGACCACTACAGTTGCGGATACAACAACGACCACTGTAGTTTTAGATAAGTCAGCTTTTGAAATTCTTGATAAACATCCTAAAGTAGAATGCCTGAACACCGTTGGTGCAACTATGTTTATAGATGTATTTGGAATGTATGTGATTGCCGCTAAGGAGTCGCCGTTAGAAAAAGTTCTTCATACTGCAAATGTGTTGGCGCAATACCTTGATAATGACGAAGATGGATTTGCAGATGATCCAAACGTATTATGGCAACTGGTTGAAAATAATTATATTATGCCTGTATGGCCAATAGATGGCGGAGCTGATGGTTTAACTGTAAGTGAAATCCGTCAAAAGTGTTCAAATGTAAATATTGGTGCATATATGTTTATTGAAGATATTAATGGTAATGGAGGAGACAGCTATGTTTTTGGTGGTATTGCGAACGACAATTCTTTTATGAATGGTGGTGATGGAGAGTGGGACGCTAATTTAGAGGAAGTTTTCCATACTGTTACGTGGGGGTGGTATAGAGCATACCCAGAATATTTTGCGAACGGTGATTGGTGGCCTTGGACTGGTATAGAAAATAAAGACTTGATAGGTGGTAAAGGAGAACTAAGTTCTAAACTAACGACTGCCATGGATGCTGCTCGTGGCGGATGGTTTGAAGACACACCTGACCAGTATCCGGACAATGCCTGGTATACATATGATGATAAAAGTTGCGGATATGGATGTCAGAGTATGGAATACTTATATCATCTTTTGATGACCAATATTGGTGCCTATGATCCTATACATACACCCCATTGTGAAGATTTGAAGAGAGAATGGCGCGGTGGGTGTACCAAAGAAGAGCTTGAACAAAAAGATATCTTAGGGTTTGAATTAATAAATAATTATGGATTTAATTTACCGACAAATATTCCTGATGGAAATTATAAAGGAACTCCATAAAATCTAGCTTAAAGGTTTAAGCTTTGCTGTGAAATGTCTTAAGAATCTTGATTGTTCGGTAATCTCATACCCTTTTAACTTATCTTTATTTTCAACAAGTTTTTCTAATACTTCAGCTACATAATCAAAATGACTTTGGGTATAAGTTCTCCTTGGTGCGGCAAGTCTTACTAATTCATGAGTAGCTGGAGTATCATTTTCACCATTTTCACCAGCAACTCCAAAAGCAAACGTCCCTAATTCTGCAGTTCTAATACCTCCAAGAAGATAGAGTTCACAAACGACAGCTTGTCCTGGATATTGATGAGGAGGAATATCAGGTAAAAATGTTTTTGCATCTATATATAAAGCATGACCTCCTGCAGGTTGAACTATTGGTAAACCATAGCTGATAGCCTTTTCTCCTAGATAAGCTATTGACCTTGCCCTGTATTGGAGATAGTTTTCATCTGTAATCTCAATTAATCCTTGTGCTAATGCGTCTAGGTCTCTTCCTGCTAGTCCTCCATAAGTTGGAAAGCCTTCTGTTAAAATTAACAAATTCTTAGCATCCTCTGCTAACTGATCATCATTTAAAGCTAGTAACCCACCAATATTTCCAAAACCATCTTTCTTTAAACTTATTGAGCAACCGTCTGCAAGCCTAAATGCTTCTTTCGCAATGTCTCTAACATTTTTACCTTTATAACTATCTTCTCTTTGTGAAACAAACCATGCATTTTCAGCAAATCTACAGGCATCAAGTAAGAACATTTTCTTGTATTTCTTACATAATGCTTTTACTGCTTTTAAATTCTCCATTGATACAGGCTGTCCTCCGCCGGTATTGTTTGTTATGGTCATGAGAACAAATGGAACTTTTGCACCATCTTCGCTTTTAAGTAGTTCCTCTAGTTTTTCTAAGTCAACATTGCCCTTGAAATCTGAAGGGTCTAATAGACTTAGTCCTTCTTTACAAAGTAAATCAATCGGAGTTGATTCAGCAAATTCAAAATTAGCTCGAGTAGTATCAAAATGGCTATTGCTAGGAATAATATCTCCGCTCTTTACACATATAGAAGCAAGTATTCTTTCACTAGCTCTTCCTTGATGTGTCGGAATTATATGTTTATAGCCAGTTAGGTCTCTAACAACCTCTTCAAACCTTTGCCATGATTTAGAACCCGCATAAGATTCGTCTCCTCTCATTAGTGAAGCCCACTGTTCTGATGACATTGAGCCCGTACCTGAATCAGTCAGCAAATCGATTGTTACCTCTTGTGATTTAAGGCCAAATACATTTGAATGTTCTCTTGCAAGGTATTCTTTTCTCTCTTCAGGAGTGGTTATTGGTAAAGACTCAACAGATTTTATTTTGAAAGGTTCGATTATTGTCTCAAAGTCCATACAGAGATTGTAACTTATAATTTTAAAGATATCATTATGTTTATGGCTGAACTCCATAAAACAGTTGAAGAAATATACAACACTAACTTAGACAAGCTCGAAGTTTTTGAATGCGAAGATGAATTCTCAGACACACAGAGTTTCTGTGATCATTATGGATACAAAATTGAAGATTCCTGTAATGCAATTTTAATTAAATCAAAAAAGCCTGAAGAATTCTATACATTATTCTGCGTATTAGGTTCAACCAGATTAGATGTTAACCATAAAGCAAAATCATTAATGGGTGCAAGGAAAGTTAGCTTTGCCTCAAAAGAAGAAGCTGAAGAGATAACAAGCCAGATTTATGGAGGGATAAGTCCTTTAGGTTTAGTTCCAGAAATAAAAATATTTATAGATAAGCAAGTTTTGATTAGAGAAAAAATATTTATTGGAGCCGGAAATAGAGTCTCTAAGTTTTTTCTCAAACCTGAATCACTCGTTGAGCTTACTCAGGGCAGAATAGAAGATTTAACTTAATCCACCTCTGCACAGACTAGAAGCTTGAGGAGATAGAGCCTTGCCGCCAATTCCAGGGAATCGACCAGCTTGTAAATAATATTTCAAAAATGTCCTTACATTTTGAAAATCATCTTTGGTTACCTCTTGAGGCTTCGTTAAAACACTTAAAGGATCTGGAAGATTATCATATAAAAACGATTGCTGCTGACTATCTAAATTAGAAACATATTCTGATAGAAGTGAGATTGTAACGTCATAGTCTTCAATAACTGCGATGCAGTTCTCATATTCATTTACTGTAAGAGGACTGACGTCAACATCATAATTTTGTCTATATTGAAAAAATAAAATAAGAAATATAAAAATTAATGTTGTATAAAGCAATATTTTTAATGGAAAAAATATTACCTTTTTAATTGGCCACAAAATGGCTTTAAATAACTTCATAAAACTAATTTAAAGCAATAACTAAACATTGGCATGCCCCGCCTGATTTTATAAATTCTGAAACCTCTGCAACTACTACTTTTGCACCTAAGTCTGAGATTTTATTCGCTACCTCAATTCCATCTAAAGGAAGTATTACGGTGTCCTGAACAACTACTGCATTGCAAGCTAGCTTATTTGCATCATCTTCAGAGACAGGAATTAAATTAAAAAATTGAGAAAATTCAGATAATGATTCATCTTTGAATGCCTGGGGATAAAATATTGCATCATTAGTTTCAGTTGGGAGTTTCTGAAAACAAGTATCCAGATGATAAAATTTTTCATTTACTAACTCAACAATTACAGGAGTTAAATTAAATTCATCAGCTATATACATTAAAGCTTCTTTATCACTTCTTATTCCATATGCCCCAACAAGATACTCTCCGTAAACAAATGCGTCTCCTCTTCCTTCAAATTTATATTCTGATGGGATTCGAGCAACATTGTAACCATTTTCTTTAAACCAATTTGCAAAAACTTCTTCCTCTCCCCTTCTTTCTTCATATTTAAAATTAGCTATTAAGACATCCTTGCCATTTATAATTCCTGAATTGGCGGTGAAAACAAGGTCTGGTAATTGTTCATTTGGAGGAACTACCTCAACAGTGGCGCCTGCTGATTCAATACTTTCTTTTAAATTATTCCACTGCTTTTTGGCTAAATCTAAATCTACTTCAACACCAGCAACCATCCATGGATTAATCGAATACTCAACTTTAAAATATTCTGGTGAACTCATTAGAACGGAGTGATTTGCCATAATTCATAGTTTACAATTTTATCTATTAAATGTATATTTTTTATAAATGAACAATTACGAATATTCTCCTATAGCTGATAATTTTCTTAAAGAATGTCATAAAATTAATCAGGATAATGTACCAGAAGTAGGTTCCAGATCATTAGAGGGTTTAACAAATTCAATTGAAAATTCTGACTATCTATATATTGATCGAATTGCCATCGATTCCAAATTTAGAAATAATAAATTAGCAAGTGGGCTTTACTCGAAAATTATTGATTTTTCTAAGAATAATTCTATTGAAAATTTAACAGCTGAGATAAATTTACTACCTTCTATAAATACTCCCTCGTTTAACTTTCATAAGAATTTTGGATTTATCGAAATTGACAGTGTTAAATATGCAGAAGATTATGAGGTATCTTTACAAAAGAAGATTATTGATTAGTTAAAATATAAATATGAATTTTAAATTACCACGAAGACATAGAAAAAATTTTGAAATTATTTCAAATAAAAAAATAGAGGAAAACTTTAATGAAAATGAATGTATGGAAATCTTTGAACAAATTAAAAATGAATACAAGAAAGCTCCTAACTCATTTGGTTCAAACGAGGGTAGAAAAGAATCATATTTAGAGTTATTGCTCATTATTTCTGATCAGATCGCTAATGAGTATAAAAGTGTAGATGTTCAATTAACTCAGGGAATTCCAGACTTAACAAAATCAAAATCTCAATGAATAGATAAAAATGATAGATTCTTCAGTAATTGTGCAATTTATAGTAGTTCAACTAAGTTTTGCCATAACCCCTGGCTTGATAATAGCTTTAGTTGCAAATGAATCTGTGAAGAATGGAAGGAAAAAAGGTATAGAGATTGGTATAGGAGCTGCATTTGGAGCAATTGTAATGGCAATTACATCTGCTTTAGTGGTAAGTTATGTTTTTTCAATTATTCCAATAATGACTACTGTTATTTACTTTATTGGATCTATTTATATTTTATTTAAAGGAATTCAAACCATAAGAAGTGAGGAGACAAAGTCTGAGGAAAGCTTAAAAGAAAATGCAATCATTGCTGGATTCAAGGTCAATTTAATGAATCCGAAAATGTGGGTTTTATTTTTGACAGTATTACCAATTTTTATAACAAATGAAAATAATAATTTTTTAAACTTACTTTTTTTAGGACTACTTACCGTAGTTATAAATCTTGTTGCTGATATAGCATATGCGTTTATGAGTAGTTACTTTTTTTACAAGTCTTCTGAAAAAACTAAAAATTTAATAAATAGAATATGCGGAATTTCTTTAATTTCTATTGGATCTTATTTATTTTTCAGTAGATTTTTTTGATGGCTTTTTATCTTCATCTTTAAAAAGTTCTGAGATAGCCCCAATACTTCCTAATGTTGCAGACAGGTCTGCTGGTAAAAATATTTTTGTTGCTTTTCCATTTGCAACTTTTTCAAGTGATTCTAGATATTTAATAGCAATGAGATCATTTGTTGGGTCGCCTTCATGAATTGCTGCATATACTTTATCAATTGCTTCTGCTTCACCTTCAGCTACAGCTACTTTTTCATATTTTTGTGCATCAGCTATTGCCTTAAGAGCTTCTGCCTCACCTTCAGCGCTTAATATCTGAGATTGTCTCTCACCTTCTGCTGTAAGAATAGCGGCTCTCTTTTCACCTTCTGCTTCTGTAACAGCAGCTCTCCTGTCACGTTCAGCTTTCATAACTTTGTTCATTGCGTCTTGTACATCTTGTGGTGGGTCAATTCTTTGAATCTCGACCCTTACAACACTTGTTCCCCACTTATCTGTAGCTTCATCAAGAATTAATTTAAGAGATGTATTAATAGTTTCTCTAGAAGTTAAAGCAGCATCTAATTCAAGATCTCCAACAACGTTTCTTAGATTTGTTTGTGCTAACTTAGTTGCAGCTGTTATAAAATCTTCTACGTTATAAACCAAGCTTTTAGGGTCAGTCGGTTCGTAATAAATTACAGCATCAACAGTAATTGTTACGTTATCTTTTGTAATAACTTCCTGTGGTGGAACATCTATAACCGCTTCTCTCATGTCAACAATTATTAATTTCTCAATTCCTGGTATAACAATATTTAAACCTGGAGATGCCTCTCTGTTATATTTTCCAAACCTCTCCACAAGCCCTCTTTCAAAAGGACGAAGAATTCTAAATATTCTAAATGCAATTGTAAGAATTATTGCGACTGTTAAGACTGTTCTAACTAAAGTAAAAATTGCTTCCATAATGTATACATTCTATTACTTTTTTGTTATTAGGTCTAATTGAAATTAGGCCTGGGAATCTTCAGATTCCTCTTTTTCTTGTTCATACCTATTTAATGCAAGAACAAACATTATGAATAATATAGTTGAAGCAACAAAAAAAGTTATGGGCAAGATTCTAATTTCTAAAGCATTTAATCCATCTATTTCAGCAGGTTTTGGACCTCTAGGGGCATATAAAATGAACAAAAAAGAATTAATCATTGCCCATCCAAAAGTACCAGCACCAACAACAAGGAAGGCTAACCGTTTTCCAAGATTTGTTGCGTTAAGCATGAACGTTGTTCCATAGAAAGTAATAATTGAACCAATAAATAAAAGGATTCCAGTAATCATTAAGTTCGCTGATAGAAGCGATCTCATTATTTCACGCATCAGGCATCATCCCTCTCAAGTAATCTATTACTAATCCTATATCAGATTCAGGAAGTACGGCTCCGAATCCAGGCATTTTTCCTCCGCCAACACCGTTAACGCCGTAACCTTTTCCATTTTCAGATCCTTTAATTATAAAATCAACCATGTCTTCTCTAGCTTTAAATTGAATATTTGCTCTACCAGACCTCAATGCAGGACCTAAACCTCCGGAAGCTATTTTTTTTGTATATGCAGCCCCTGCTGAGTAACCAGCAGTATGGCATCTAGCACAATAGGCATTAAATATTCCAACTGCTCTAACTGCTTTATCGTAATCACCCTCATAAGTTCTCTCAGCAATTTCTTGGAAATCTACACTCCACAATTCATTTTCTAACGCTTCTTCAAGAAAGGCTAACCCACTAGTAGCTTCATTCAAAAACTTCTCTTGGCCTTCAACTAATATCCCAAGATTAATTTCTGATGATTGGAGTTGAGAAAGATAGCCCCTAACAACACTTAAATCTTTTCTTCCAGGTGTTGACTCTTCTTCTTCAGGGTTCAAGTTCAAAACCTGCGTTCCCAATGCCTCAGAGATAGAAGCACTATAAGCCGAAATCTCTAATTCTACTGAGTCAAATAAACCATCCTCATCAGAATCAATTCCATTTTCTTTTTCAATTAGTCCTGAAACTACAATTACTGCTTCTTGGACAATAGGCAATTGTGTAGGAGCTAGATTTATTGCATCTATTAACTCAACCTGTTTAACAATTTCACTTTCAACTTGTAATGATGAATTTTCTATTCGTAAAAGTGCTGAATTTATATTCGTCTCAATATTTTGAAGTTCTTCTTGTTGTGAAATCTGGAAATATCTCAGATAGTCAATTAAATCATCTAACTGACCATCGTTCATTGGCCCTCCACCTTCAAGACCCCAAGCAGGCATTGGAGAATTTGCTCTTCCGTAAATTAACCAATATCTAATTTCTTCTGAATCATATCTGTAGAAAACATTATTTATTGCAGGAGCAGCCCAAGTAACACTTACTCCGCTTCTTTTTTCAACATAAGACGCAGCCCCTCCTGATCCATCAACTCCATGACAATTTCCACAACCAAATTCCTCATAAAGATGCTCTCCTCTTTCTACAGAAACTTCATCAAAATATTCAACAAATTCTTCTTGTCTGTTCTCCTCACCTAGGTAGTAAAGAGGGATCATAACTGTTAGTAAAGAAGCTACTAATACGGCTATTGATAAAGTTCTATCTAAATGATTTGTTTCAAGTTCGTCGTCTGATTTGTACTTATCTAAATTAGGAGGAACATCTTTAGTCCTTCCTGAACCTCTAAACCCAATAGCAGCAAAATAAGCTAGGGCGCCGATTATGGCGAGAGCTATTAAGGTTATGAATAAAGAGCTATTCATCAGTAGTTGTTAATGCAATACAGGAAAGTCCCTGAGGATATTTCACAGTAAGGCTTCCTGCTCTTGGAGATTCAATAATTGTACCGGTATCAATAATAAATTTTCCTGCAGCATTTACATTAACTACAAATCTGTCTAGATTTCTTGGAGCTGGTCCAGCATAATATTCACCAACCATATTATATTTCGAACCATGACATGGGCACTCGAATCCTTGTGATGAATTACACCAAGGCACTCTACATCCTAAATGAACACATCTTTGATAGATTGCAACTAAGCCATCTGCAATAGTTGATCCATCTGAAAACTGTGAAGCTGCTGCTTCTGATGAATCATAAGGTAAAACATAAGCTCTAGCTTCAGGAATAAAAGCGGGAATTACTGAACCATCTCCCTGAATTATTTGATTTTTTAAATCTTCTACCCTTCCTGCGTCTACTTTAGATCCAAAACCTCCAGAAACTTTCGGCCACATAAAGCCAAGCCAGGAAATTGCTTGAATTCCAGCAAAAGCTCCAAATGATATTCTTAAAGCTTTAGTTAAAAATTGTCTTCTAGTAATACCTGCTTCTTCTTCAGATATTTCCTCATATATAACTTTTTCTTCTATTTTGATTGAACCATCTGTCTCCTCGGTACCTTCACCTTCTGTTGGCTCATCTACAACTTCTGATACATTTTTTTCTTCTCCTGTATCAGGTTCGTCAGGTGCTAGAAAACTTGTCTTGGACTTATCAACTTTTAATGCTTTTTTATCAACATTTTTTCTCCAATTAAAATTTCTTGGTGTGCGGCCTGAAACAATAGCAACCATACCCAATACACCTAAAACTCCTACAACTCCGATCGCAATAAATGAAACTTGAACTAAATTCATTAGTGACCATCTCCTAAGAAGTTAACCCAATCCAATAAGTCATCAAACCAAATTCCATCAATCCATGGATAAGTCCAGTTCCAACCTGGTCCTCTAAATAAAACCCCTATAACTGTTAAGGTTCCGGCTCCTGCAAGAAAAAAAGTAAACATCATTATTGCATATTTTCTTTTTGAAGGATTGTTGTCTGGGTTCCTATCAACATAAGGTATTGCCATAAATCCAATCATTCCAACAACAAGAGGAATCATTACTCCTGCAATTTGTGGATCCCAATAAGATAGTGCTTCTTGTAAGCCTAAAAAGTACCAAGGTGCTTTTGCCGGGTTAGGAGTTATGTTTGGGTTAGCCTCTTCAAGAAGTGGTGCTTGTAATATTGCACTTATTAATATCAAAAAGGCTGTCATTGCCATCAAGGCAATGAACTCTGGAAGCATTAAATGTGGCCAGGTGTTTACTTTATCAACTGGAACAGAAACAGATTTTTGAATTGGTTTAGCTTTTACTACTGTTAAAAGTCGCTGAGTAACTTTAACTTCTGGAGCAAAATCTACTTCTTCAGGACTGTCTGGTTTTTTTGCAGGTGCTTTTACTTCAGCTGCTGGTGCTTCTTCTATCTCTGGTTCCTTGGAAACAACTGTTGGTTCTGATTCCCCTTTCATTTCAGCCAAAGCTTGTTCTACTGAAATTCCAAGAGCTTTAGCTCTAGCTTCTGCTGATCTTAATAATAAATGTTCTGGAATATCTACCATTTTTAGAGTGGTCCTGAAATTCCGCCGTCTTTTCTGACTCTCCAGAAATGAATTGCCATGAATATCACAATTATGAATGGGAAAAACAGTACATGTAGAACGTAGAATCTCAAAAGTGTTGCAGCAGTTGCTTCTAACCCTGCAAATAAAATAAATTTAATTTGGGCACCAAATACCGGGGTGTACCCCGCCATATTTCCTCCTACTGTTACAGCCCAAATAGCTAATTGATCCCAAGGTAATAAATAGCCTGTAAATGATAAGAATAAGGTTAAGAAAAGAAGTATTACACCAATTACCCAGTTAAATTCACGAGGGGCTTTATAAGCTCCGTGGTAAAACACTCTAGACATATGAAGAAATACGACGAGGACCATTAAGTGTGCTCCCCATCTATGCATATTTCTAACTAGAGATCCAAAAGCCACACTTGTTTGGAGTGCTTGAATATCCACATATGCAAGTTCTCCTGTCGGCCTAAAATAAAACATTAACCAAATTCCTGTGATGGTTAGAACTATGAATAAAAAGAAACTGAGCCCACCTAGGCATAGGGTGTATGAAAGTCTTACTCCATGTCTTTTTACTTTTACAGGGTGTAAATGATAAAGAACATTGTTCATCACAACATAGGATCTATTTCTTGGACTATCCGTATAGCCTTTTCTGAAAGGTGAGCCCGGCCTGAAGATACTTGACCAGAATGCACTTCCTTTTAAAGAATCTCCAACACCAACTGCTGTGTCTCTCAATTTTTCTCTAAAACTTAGTTTTTGCATTATATAATTCTAAAGCCTTCCATATATATAACCATGTCTGTCATCTCTTGCTCCAGAATCTTCTTCCCATGGGGCAGTGTACAAACCATTCTCAACTGCTTGATCTGCTAGTGATCCAGCAAATTTACCTAAAGAAATTACACCAGTTGGACACCTGTCAATACATAGGGCACAACGAGTACATGCTTCTTCATCAACAACAAAGAACCCAATTGCTCCTTCGCTATCATCTGGTGACTCTACGTTAATTGAATCTTCAATTGCATCGTTTGATAAGTAATGAATACACTTCCACGGACATATATCTACACAGCCCTCGCACAAAATACATTCTGATTCATCAATGTGCAAGAATTGTTTTGGCCTGACTCTTGAGGATACTTTTTCGACCTCAACCATTCCAAGGTTGTATTTCTCTGGAAAATCTGGCATCTCAATTAAAACTTCTGACTTAGCCATCATCACCTGCTTTCACAACTTTCTTTCCATAATCAGAAATTCTTGTTTTTCCTCTTTCCTTAGCATTGTTTAGATCTTGAATTAGGTAACCGCCAATTATAACTGCAACTAAAAACCCTTGAGATATACCAACTTGTATAATGTCTTTTAATGCGCCTAGGCTTAGTGAGATTTCATTCCCTAAAAATAATATTGGAGGGAATTTTATAAACTCTCTTTGGTTTGTCCACTCTAATGGGCCTTGAGATAGGTTAAGCCATTCAGAAGGGAACACTCCAAAAATTAAAGTAAGTTGAATCCAGCTTAATAAAGAAAGATAAGCAGCTCTGGCCCAAGTCATTGGTGTGTCTTGCCATGCTAAGAGAGCGCAACCAAGTAAAAACAATTGACCGGCGCTAAATGCAAGAAACTGCCCTATTGTTTGCATTAACCAGCCCCTTGGCATCCAATTAAAATAATCAATTACTTCCCCTTTTGGAAAACCAGCAAAATGAGCAATTATTACACCAATTGTTATTCCACCAACTCCCATAACAATAAGTGCTGGTGCTATTTTATACCTATGCTTAAAAACAAAATTTATCAAACTATCCTCAAAACCTTATATCTATATTTTATCGTGAATCCAATAGATATTATAAATTTTACCAGATAACTTTTTCTATATTTTTGCATATTTCTATATACTATTTTTTTTGAACAACACTAAAGTCAAGTTGTAAATTACTATATATGTATAGATGAAAATAAAACTAGTACCTAAAAACGAACAAGAACTATCAAAAGTTTTTGTTTTTTTTACGCCTTTAATAATTCTTTTGGCAGTAAGTGTAAACCTGTTAAGAGATTTTTATTTTTTATTCTCTGATGCACTACCCCACACACGTATCTTTAATTATGGTGTCTTAGATAAAATTTCAAATCAAACATCTTACAATTTACTTCTTGTTTTTCTTTTTGTGTTTGCAACTATTTACTTACTATCAAAATCAATAGGTAGAAAACTGATCCTTTTTCCTTTGTTCTTCTTATCATGTTTGGGGATTGTCGGTTTCGAATCATTAGATATTTTATTAGGAATAATATTCCCAGATAATCTTATGTTATTGGGCAATTCAACATTTTTATTATTTTTTAAGTTATTAATTATGCTCGGTCTATTAGGTTTAATTTTTCTTAACCTTTTAGCTAAAAAAGAAGCGTCTTTATTTATTAGTAGTCAGTTCCTAATTGGTTCAATGATTTTTTATTCTCTTTCTTTAATAATTTACAGTGGTGACTATGTTGTAATTGCAGATAATTTCTTTATAAACTCTTTATATATTTCCTCTCATATATATGTAGGATTTTCATTTGTATATTTAGGAATTTTGTTTTTCTTAATGACAAAAGGAATCAATGCAACTTTATTTAGTAAGACATTAAGCTCTATAACTTTTTGGGGCTATCTTTTCCTCTTGCCGTGGACTAATTATAAATTTCACTATGGATCAGTTTTGCCTAATTGGATTGAAAATGTTTCTCTATATCTCTCTTTAGGTCTAGCTATTCCACTTTTATCTTTATTAGCTAATTATCTAAAAACAGTATCAACAAGAGATAGTGAAAATTTAGTAATTTATGAACTTGTAAATGTCTCTTTTCTTGTATTTTTTATTACAAATATTTTCCAAATAGTAAGTTCTTTTTCAAATCTCATTCCAATATTAAGTGTTACGAGCTTTGAAGGGGCAATAAGGTATGGGTATGTGTACAGTCTTGTTTTAATTACTATCCCTTTTGTTTATTATCTAATTCCAAGAATATTTGGAAGAGAAATTATTTATACAAAGATGGAAACAGCAAATAGTTTTTTACTAAGATTTGTAATTCTATTAACACTTTTTATTAATGCTATTATCGGAATTAATTCTGGGTATGCGTGGAATGCTGGTGCCAATGCTGGAAATCCGACAATATTTGGAGAAGGATATTTAATTACTTGGTCTCTAATTAGCACTCCTTATTCAATAAACTTATTTTTGTCCCTATTACTTCTTTTAGGAATATTTTTATTCAGCATCACAACAATTAGAGCTATATCTAGTGGACCAATAACAGAAATCGAATCGGTAGAGCTTGTAGAGGAAGATTCTAATGTTTGAAGTATTAGCTGAAATAATTGAATTTATAGCAGGTAGCTGGTGGAAGGGACAAAAAAAGAAACCCGAAGAACCTACTGAGAAAGAAACTAATGAGTGAATTATTAAGTAAAGTAGCTGAAATACTTAAAGCTCCAGAAGAGCTAGTCCAACGTTCTGCTGAAGCAAGAGCTGAAGCATCAGGAAAATCAGTAGATGAAGTCCTTCAATCTTGGGCTGGTGGTGAAGCTATAGAATCTAGCCCTGCAGCTGAAACCCCTGTTGAAGAGGTTGTAGAGGAAGTTGTTGAAGAGGTTGTAGAGGAAGCTCCTGTTGAAGAAGCTCCTGTTGAAGAGGTTGTAGAGGAAGCTCCTGTTGAAGTTAAAAAAGAAAGTTCTTTTGTTTTCATTTCTGGGGTAATCGCAATCGCTATCTTCACTTACTTTTTTGGTTATTTGCTTCCAAAACAGCAAAGTGAGAATTTAGTTTCTGAGTCGCTTAACAATACCATTGAAGTAAGCAATGAAGAACTAAAGGGTGCGGAAATATATAATCAGCTAAATTGTCAATCATGTCATACACAAAATGTAAGAGTTGTAATTCCTGATTCTCAAAATGGTAAAGTTTTAAAGAATAAATTTGCTGAAGAAGCAGTCATTCAGAATACTGGATTAATAAGGATTGGACCAGATCTCTCAAATTCTGCCTCAAGAGAACCAACAAATAATCCTCAATGGCTTTCAAGATATTTGAAAGATTCTTCATCCGTTAGAGAAAATGTTCCTCATCCAAATTATGATTTTCTCAACCAGCAAGATTTAGATTACTTAATAACTTATTTATTATCTTTAGGAGAATCTAATGAGTGAATTATTAAGTAAAGTAGCTGAAATACTTAAAGCTCCAGAAGAACTAGTCCAACGTTCTGCTGAAGCAAGAGCTGAAGCGTCAGGAAAATCTGTAGATGAAGTTCTTCAATCTTGGGCTGGTGGTGAAGCTATAGAATCTAGTCCTGCAGCTGAAGCTCCAGAAGCTGAAGCACCTGTCGAAGAAGCACCGGCAGAGGAAGTTGTTGAAGAACCTGCTGTTGAAGAGGTTGTAGAGGAAACACCTGTCGAAGAAGCACCTGTTGAAGCCAGTGTGAAGACTGTGGTTAAAAAAGTTTCAGTAATCAATAAGACAATGGGAATTAAGTTAAATGCAGAAACTTCACTTCCTGGTTGGTTAAATTTTAGCTTTTTGATTATCCCTCTATTTATTTTAATTGGAATGATAAACACTTCTTCTGCTCAAGAATGTGGTGAGAAAGGAATTTTAAATGTAGATAGAAAATCCCAACAAACGGTTAATTGCGATGGCAGTCCTTTTGAAGGAACTGGTGTTGCATCCTCAAATACTGTTAATTACGTTGCATTGGGACAACAAGTTTATTCAGGCGCTGCTGCATGTGCGGGATGTCATGGAGCAAATGGTGGAGGTGGAGTAGGTCCAGCATTTATTGGTGGAGAATTATATACTACTTTCCCAACGTGTTCAGATCATGCAAAATGGATAGAACTTGGTTCTGCTGGGTGGCAATCAGAAATTGGTCCAACATATGGTGCAGAAAATAAAGTCTCTATAGGAGGTATGCCTGGTTTCCAAGGTAAGTTAACTGAGGATGAATTATATGCAGTAGTTGTT